>Ga0105100_10002040_pt1 | contig 11806 bp, 12 predicted proteins | sample PPLLak12cMay2015_2_FD_87033 | JGI IMG/M metagenome (GOLD analysis project Ga0105100, IMG submission 87033) | Freshwater sediment microbial communities from Prairie Pothole Lake near Jamestown, North Dakota, USA - PPLs Lake P8 Core (1) Depth... | ecosystem: Environmental > Aquatic > Freshwater >... | reverse complement strand
TAACAACCAGGAGAGTTTTTCAATATCCTTATCGGGAAGGGGTTTTTGAATCTTTACTGCAAATACAAGCTTTTGTTCTTTCCTGAAAAATAAAATCATAATTTTCCTGATATTACTGATTTTAGAACCCTGAGTCAGGCCAGTACAAAGGTAGGAAATAACAGGAAATAAAACAGTGAACAATAAACAATGAACAATGAATAATGAACAATAAACAATGAACAATGAATAATGAACAATAAACAATGAACAATGAATAATGAATAATGAATAATGAATTTATGGTATATTATGAATTTCCTTTTAACTACTGTCTAATGGCTACAAGCTGCTAAAACTTAATGATCTTCTCCACTTTTTTATTTCTCAGGTAATAGACAATGATGCGCTGAATATCCCGGTTATCATTGTAATGCCTGATGTATTCATCAAGCCCGGATAACGTTTGCATATCCGTATATACAGGGAAAAATCCAAACCCTACAAATCTTCCATTCTCTATTTTGATGACAGATTTCTCTTCATAATTCCGTCCCTTATCAATGATATAAAAATTCTCCCTGCCATAAGAGAAGGCAGACAAAACACGCTGTGCACGTTTATTATATTCTTCCGCACTTTCTTCTTGAATACAGGCACCCTTACAATCATTCATCGGATAATAAAAGCAAGCCCCTGCTGAATCATACAGGCCTGAAAGCTTCTGGCAGAGTTGATTGATTTGCACCTGCCGGTGCATTTCCTGCTTTGCTTCCCTGAGGCTCCTGAAACAGGCAACAGGCAATCCCGATGTTTCAGTATTTTTATCAATTTTAAAGCAGGTATACCCATTGATGTCGGAAAAGGAATACAGACCATAGGTAAACGAAGACCATCGCTGAGCTCTGTTATATAGTGGTTTACGGCACTTTATTTCATCTGATTCTTTAAGTAAGGCGATTAGTTCGCTGCCGGTCGTTTCAGCACTGATAGTGACGATACTTTCCTTCATCTGCAATGATCTTCTGCTGGAATTATTGCTTAAGTGGCTCAGTACTCTTTTGTGCAGATTGGTGCTTTTCCCAATGTAAATTACTTCGTTATGTTCGTTCATAAAATAGTACACTCCTGTATCTTCGGGAATAGACATAAGTTGTTTTTTGTTGAAATCAGGATGCAGGCCACGCAATAAGGAGTCTTCATTGTTTTCAAACAACTGCCCGCTCTTTTCCAGTTTGATCAGATAATCAAGCAACCTTGCCGTGGCCAGGGCATCGCCGGTTGCCCTGTGACGGTCCTTAATGCGGATGTTGAGATCATAACACAGGTTGCCCAGGCTGTAGGATTTAAGTCCGGGAATCAGCTTTCTGCTAAGTCTGACAGTACAAAGCTGATCCCTTTTAAATTCATATCCCAGTTGCTTAAATTCGTTTCTGAGAAAACTATAGTCAAAACTTGAATTATGCGCAACAAAAATGTTATTTTCAGTCAATTCAACAATATCCCTGGCAACTTCATAAAATTTAGGTGCTGTGGCCACCATTTCATTGGTGATACCGGTAAGGGCTGTAATATAATTAGGGATCTCTTTTTCGGGATTAATCAATGTGGCAAATTCATGCACTATATTTTGCCCGTCATACAGTAAAATGGCAATTTCCGTTATTTTTTCCCTTTGCGGGCTTCCCCCTGTGGTTTCAATATCAACTATGGCATACATATTTATGGAGAACAAAAAAAGTACAAACCAAAGATAAAAAAATGGGTCAAAAAATGTCGAAAAATTGCAGCGATGATTGTTAACAGGAAGGATGTGGTACAGCATAGAAGAACTAGGAACCAGGAATCCTGCCTGCCGGCAGGCAAGAACCAAGAATCAAGAATCAAGAAAAAAGACAGTACCTTTCATTGTTCATTGTTCATTAGCAGTCTGGTTTACAGACTCGGTGAGCTTTGGAGACTCTGATCAGCTCAAATCAGAAGGCTGTGAGCAAGCTGTATTTTTCAAGTATTTTATTAATGATTTGCAGTATCTTGCTTTTTGCAGTTAATTCTGGATGAAATCTGTATTCGACCATTGGTTTTGTTACAGGGCCGGCTTTTTGAACTTTAATGAGAGCAGGAAACGCTGAAACTCGGTTTAATTTCAGGATGATATAAACCAGGCAGGGTGAAAGGACAAATATCAACGGCAGGATCAGGACTATCTGAATAAAATGTGAAAATGCCTGCCAGGAAATATGCCCCTTTGTTTTTATGTTCATTAGAACTGTTCGTTTATGATAGATAATCAATATGGTTTACAGTGCTGCAGGGCCAAAAGTTTTCTTATTTTTATGAATGGCGCAAATCCTTTGACCGATCATTATTTTGCGCCTACGGATTATAATCCCTGGAAAACTGCAAAAGCAAAGCAATCGTTCACGATGTTAATGGAAAAGAAATGTAAATGCAGGATTTCTTTTTAGCAGGTTTTTTTTCATATATTTATATAGTTTTTTAGACGATCCAAGATCCCAGGATTGGGTTTATGACAAAAATCATATGATCAAAAGGTTGAAAAAAAGAGCAATCAATGAAATTTTCTATATTTTTGCAGGCTGAAATGGAACAGACCTGAATACTAAAGAGTTAAAAAAATAAATAATTACCTTATGAGAAAAAACGAGACATTGGAAGAAATGGTAATGCGGCGCAATAAAAGACTGAAAAGCCTTTTCTCCAGATTCGGGATTAATGTCAGACTTGTGGGTGACGAGAATAAGCCGGCTGTTATTAAGGATGAATCTATCGTATTGTCCTGTTATGTCAAGAATTTTGATTTACATTTTACCAAGGAACCTTTCAGTGATGAGATTATCAAAACAGTTAAGCTTAAACAGGAACCCGAGATTACCAAGTTTGAACTGATTGAAGTTATGGAATTATGCAAGCACAGGCCGGTTTTTAAGGTCAAGCTGGCAGGGTCGGATTTATACCTGGTTGGTTATAATTACTTAAATTCAGAGGATGCTGTAGGCCGGTATCCCGTGTTTGCGAAACACAAACCCAAGGTTTATTTTGATTTTGAATATGCACAGAGTGTGGCAGAAAATCTGCAGACAGATGGATATTCAGTTGTAATCGAATAATCATGGTCGCTTCATTTTATACCCGCCCGGTCAGGCGGGTTTTTTTTTGTAAAAAGTCAAATATTTAGGATAACTTTAGGTTCAGAATCCATGTACCAAAAATCCTTATGGATCAGCATTCACCTGCATACCATACAAATCCAGAGGAGATAGATATCCTTTCCGTAGCCCTTGAACAAAGTGCAAATGTTGTAGTCATTACAGATATTCAGGGCAACATCCAGTATGTTAACAAGGCATTTACCCTTACGACCGGTTATTTACCTGAAGAAGTTATGGGTAAAAATCCGAGAATACTTAAATCGGGCTATCAGCCAGGGGCTTTTTATGAACAACTCTGGAATACAATTTCCAGCGGTGACCAATGGCATGGTGAATTTCAGAATATCAATAAGGCCGGAGAAATTTATTGGGAAAACGCTACCATTACACCGGTTAAAAACAGGGATGGCAAGATAATCCGCTATATTGCCATCAAAGAAAACATTACCAGCCGGAAAGCAGCAGAGGATGCGCTAAAGCAAAGCGAGGAGAAATACCGGTCACTGATTGCCAATATCCCGGGAATCATTTACCGGTGTGCTTATGACAATGACTGGACAATGCATTATATCAGCAATGCCATTGAAGATCTTACAGGCTATAAACCGGAAGAGTTTATCAACAACAGCATACGAAGTTTTGCCAGTATCATCCATCCCGATGACAGGGAACGGGTAAAAGATACCATTGCAATCGGTATTGAAAGCTTTCAGCAGTATAGCGTAGAATATAGAATCACAACCAATAAGAATTCGATCAGATGGGTTTCGGAAACAGGAAGACCTGTTTTTAACCATGAAGGTGAAGTCATCTGGCTTGACGGTGTTATCTTTGATATTACTGACCGGGTGCATGTATTGGAAGAGCTGAAGAAAGCAAAATACGCTGCCGAAGAAGCAAACAAAGCAAAAAGCGAGTTTCTGGCGAATATCAGCCATGAAATTCGGACCCCGTTGAATTCTGTGCTTGGCTTTACGGATCTGCTGGAAGAAACAATGACCCATGAGACTGAGAAGCAATATCTTGAGGCCATCAAAACCAGCGGTAAAAATTTACTTACCCTCATCAATGACCTTCTTGATCTTTCGAAAATTGAGGCAGGCAAGCTTTCACTTCAATATGAATTCCTTGACTTGAAGAAATTACTGCAGGAGATTAAGCAGATCTTTTCCCTGAAGTTATCGCAGAAAGGTCTGCATTATTATGAACAGATCGACTCTGCTTTTCCGGCCTATATCTATTCAGATGAATCCAGATTAAGACAGATTTTAATCAACCTGGTGGGCAATGCCGTTAAATTTACCCATGAAGGCCATATTAATGTGAAGGTAGAATATGAAAGAGGTGCAAGATCCAATACCATCAATCTGAAAATCTCTATTATCGATACCGGCATTGGCATACCCAGGGATGCATATAATTTAATTTTTGAGTCGTTCCGGCAGCACTCCCGGCTGGATAGCCGGAAATATGAGGGGACAGGACTAGGCCTCCCCATTACCAAAAGGTTGATTGAGGCATTGAACGGTTCAATTTTTTTGGAAAGTATCCTGAATAAAGGAAGTAATTTTATGGTTGTTTTTCCCAACGTGCTGGTCCAGGAAGATGTTTTATCCTCTGCTTTATATAGTGAACCTAATGAACCCGGAAAAAGCAGGGAAAAAATTCTGCTGCAGGACTTTACAGGAAGGTTTCTTACTGATTACAGGGATTTCATGCCTATGTTTAATTTTATTGAGTTTTTCAGCTTTTACCGAAATCCTGTATTACAGCGAAACGAAATCATTGCAGTATTTGTGGTTACAGGGCTTGATCATAGTATCATAAATCAGAAGCTTCATTATTTCAAAGAACATGAACTCTTAAAGAATCTGCCTTTGGTATTGCTCACAGAATCACTCAGCACACATATAGAGGAGGAAGCCAGAGAAATTGCTGACCTTATTATTTCAATGCCTTCCAGCATCCAATCCATTATGAAAAGAATAAAACAATTGCTGGGGAAATATGAAAATGCCGTTGAGCCCCCTGAGATCATATTACAAAAGACAAAGACCCAAAAGCCTGCCGAAATCCATGCGATAATTTCCGAATTTGAATCTGCATTGCATGCTCAGTGGGAGACCTTTTCGAAAAAACAGCCCCTGAAAGAAATTCGGAATTTCGCGAACCGGATCAGAGATTTAGGAGAAACTTTCCATATTGATTTTCTATTCGACTATGGAAATGCTGTGATCGTTTCCATTAATGAGTTTAATATCGAAGCCCTTCGTGAAAGGCTTGCCCGGTTTCCCGGTATAGTAAATCAATTAAAAAATATGGCCAATGATGCTGAATGACGCGAGTGTGCTGATTGTGGATGATATGCCAAAAAACATCCAGTTGCTGGGCAGTATTCTGAAAAATGAATCTATTGAAATTGAATTTGCCACCAGTGGTAAGGAAGCATTGGAATGGCTGCATACAAGACATTTTGATCTGGTGTTGCTTGACATTATGATGCCAGAGATGGATGGATTAGAGGTGTGCAGGCGCATAAAAGAAAATGCAACAACCGCTGATATTGCTGTAATTTTTATCACGGCAAAAACAGATATCCAGAGTATGGTTCAGGGCTTTGAATCCGGAGCCGTTGATTACATAACAAAACCATTTAACAAAAATGAATTAATTGCCAGGGTTAGAACACACCTCACGCTGCAGCATCAGAAAAGGATGCTGGAGGAGAACAATGCCATGAAAGATAAAATATTTTCAATCATCGGACATGACCTGCGCAATCCGATAGGAAATATTAAAACCTATATCGATGCCTTTCTTCTTTCCGGCATGGAGGTAAGCGATGAAGTCACCATGCTGCTGAAAGATATCTCCATCCTGTCTGAACAGGCATTTGCATTGCTCGAGAATTTATTGCTTTGGGCAAAAAACCAGTCAGGGAGGTTGACCAGCAATCCTGTCAGGACTAATATTGCAGAAGTGATAACGAATGCCGTCTTCCTGATTCAAAACCAGGCAGACAACAAAAGTATTTCAATCATCAGGCATTCCATAAATAAAACGGAAGCCTTTTTTGACCCTGAGCAGATTGCCATTGTTTTGCGTAATCTTATTTGGAATGCGATCAAATTTACACCCAGGGACGGAGAAATTCAACTGGAAGTTAAATCCTTAAAAGACAAAGGTAAAGCCTTTGTGAGAGTGGAAGTTTCTGATAACGGAGTTGGAATTGAAGCTGAAGACCAGAAAAAACTATTTGATTCGCGTCATCATTTTACAACATTTGGCACCAACAATGAGAAAGGTTCAGGACTAGGACTTCATATTTGCAGGGAATTTGTCGAAATGAACGGAGGTACTATCGGTGTTCAAAGTGAACCCGGCAAGGGAAGTACCTTTTTCTTTACCCTGCCGGCATAAGAAATTTATTGATTGGATGATCGGATGATTTGTTGATTGAAGGTTCATGGGATGAGTCCACCAATAATCTGTAAACCTGCCGAATCCCGATGTATCGGGATTCGGCAGTCAAGCCTACCTACGCTAAAGCTTCGGCAGGCAAGCCTGAAAGTTGAATTCCAGACCCAATACTTTTAGCACCATTCCACCTTTTCACTGTTCCACTATCTTATCCTGCCGTCTACCGGTTTATATGCTCTGTTCGCCGATTATCATGATGAAATAGAATGTCCCCTTTCTAATTTTGATGCATAATTGTTAAACATCTAATTAAAATGAAAATGAGCAGCAGTATTTTTTGGGGAATAATTTTAATCCTGATCGGATTGAGCCTCATACTTAAAGTCGTCTTCAATGTCGATTTTCCATTCTTCAAGTTCTTGTTTGCATTCTTTCTTATTTACCTGGGGATCAGAATATTTATCGGAAAAGATTTCCGGCTATTCTCCGATGCCAACGATGAGCATACGGTGATTTTTAGTCAACGAACAATTACCAGTGTGGAAGACGGGAGGGAATATAATGTTATATTCGGAAACGGGATTTTTGACTTGCGCAACTTCCAGTCTTCCGGAGATGAGAAGGTTACCATTAAACTGAATACCGTTTTTGGCGGCAGCGAAGTGCTCATCAATGACAGTATTCCGCTGGAGATAAATGCACATACTGTTTTTGCCGGAAGCAAGATGCCAGATGGTAATGTGTCGGCTTTTGGGGAAGCAAAATATAAAAACAACATTTATAGCAATGCTCCCTTACTGAGAATAGAATCCAACACCGTCTTCGGAGGATTCCTTGTAAAAAAAATCTAGTTATCAGAACACGGAAGTAATCCTTCAGTCCGGTGGAAATAATTCAACCACCGGATTTTTTTTGCCGGGAAGGCTTGATGAGTCGCGGAGATTACCATTCCGGCTTTTTACGCAGAACTTTTTTATCAGCCCTGAGCTTTTTCCCTGTTAGCCGTTTCTCAGTTGATTTAACCGTTCGTTTGGTTGGTTTTCTCACCTTCCTTTTCGTCAATGCCCGGTTAATGATCTTATAGAATTTTTCTGCTGCAGCCTGTTTGTTTTTCAGCTGGGATCGTTCTGATTGTGACGTGATAATCAGAAATCCTTCATCCGTGAGTTTCTTCTTTAGGCTATTGGCAAGCCATTCCTTTTCAGCCTCGGTTAGCAGTTGAGAAGAAGATGGATGAAAACGAAGCTCAATTTTCGTATTAACCTTGTTGACATGCTGGCCTCCGGGGCCATGGCTTCTTGAAGCAGTAATGATCCATTCATCGCTGAAGTCTCTTCCCGCGATGGCTGGATTTTCGGTTTGTTTTGTTTTGCCCACTTACCTGTTGCAGCTAATAGTCATAAGAAACTGTTGAAAGTATCTGACAGCTTTTAATACAAAATTAGTATTTATTGCAAAAGGTAATAATAAGGAGAATAATTGTATTTTTGCCGGTCATATAATTCAAAATAGTTTTTATGAAACATGCTGAAATACAAACTGAGAAGGGCATTGTGAAGGTAAAGTTCTATGAACAGGATGCCCCCAATACGGTAGCCAATTTTATTAAACTTGCCCGGCAGGGATTTTATGACGGTCTGACATTCCATCGCGTCATCCCTGATTTTGTTATACAGGGAGGCTGTCCGGACGGAACTGGCGCAGGAGGCCCTGGCTATACTATAAAATGCGAACTGAATGGCAATAATCAGTATCATGACAGGGGAGTGCTTTCAATGGCCCATGCAGGAAGGGACACAGGAGGATCTCAATTTTTCATATGCCTTAACCGTGAGAATACAACTCATCTTGACCGGAAACACACCTGCTTTGGTAAAGTATATGAAGGATTGGACGTGGTGGATAAAATACGCCAGGGCGACAGGATCCTGAAAGTTACCATATCTGAATTATCATAATAACATCAGCATACTATTATGGGAAGGGCATTTGAATTTCGCAAGGCCAGGAAGCTCAAAAGATGGGGCAATATGGCCAAAATATTTACACGTATCGGTAAAGAAATTGTAATCGCCGTTAAAGCGGGTGGCCCTGATCCGGCGGGTAATTCAAGGCTCAGGGTTCTGATCCAGAATGCCAAAGCGGCTAATATGCCAAAAGATAATATTGAAAGGGCTATTAAAAGAGCTGTTTCCAAGGATCAGCACGACTACCGGGAGGTGACCTATGAAGGCTATGGCCCTTATGGTGTTGCCATTATGGTTGAAACAGCCACGGATAATCCAACCCGCACGGTTGCCAATGTGCGCAGTTATTTCAGCCGCTATAACGGTGCGCTGGGGACTTCAGGTAGCGTTGAATACATGTTTGAGCATAAATGCCAGTTCAAAATTAAAAACAATAATAATATCAACCTGGAGGAGCTTGAGCTTGAATTGATTGATTATGGCGTGCAAGAAGTATTTTCAGAAGATGACAGTACTATCATATACGCCGGATTTGAATCCTTTGGTCCTATCCAGAAGTACCTGGAAGAAAATGGTTTCGAAATCATCAACGCTGAGTTTGAAAGAATACCTGCTGACCAGAAGGAACTGAACGCTGAACAGGTTGCAGAGATTGAAAAGCTTTTGGAAAGGCTTGAAGAAGATGATGATGTTACCAATGTGTACCATAATATGAAATAACATTGAGAGTCTTCGGGAAACATCCTTCAGGAAAAAGACTGGAAAGGCTGAAAAAATCCTCAAATTACAGGGATAAAGCTTTTACGAATCTCGAAATTACTGATATCATTTCGAAAAAGATTTCTTCCTTCACCTTGATGAAGGCGTTTTTCAACAAACCAAAATCCGTATCTCCTTCAGGCCGGATACCTTCGGTAAATAATAACCTGAAAGAAAGCACTTTTAAAAAGCCAACCGTTGTATGGTTTGGCCATTCATCCTATGCAATCTTTACAGGATCATTATCAATTTTGGTTGATCCGGTCTTGAAAGCCAATGCATCACCCTTTCGATTTTTTGGAAAGCCTTTTGCCGGGTCCGACATTTATTCCATTAACGATTTGCCTTTTATTAATCTGGTATTGATTACACATGACCATTATGATCATTTATGCTATAGCAACATAAGGGATCTTCGTGACAAATGCGATAGGTTCATAGTACCGCTTGGAGTTGGCGAACACCTGGAATACTGGGGCGTTGAACCGGGGAAGATAAGGGAACTGGACTGGTGGCAACAGGAAGTGGTCAATAAGGAGATCTCGGTTACAGCAACTCCTTCCAGACACTTCTCAGGCAGGATGATTACCAGAAATAAAACACTGTGGTGTTCCTATGTTTTAATGATAAATAAATTCAAACTTTACCTGGGCGGAGATTCAGGTTATGGTATACATTATAAAAGGATAGGGGAAAGATATGGCCCTTTTGACTTCGCCGTGCTGGAATGTGGACAATACGGCATCGGCTGGCCTCAAATTCATATGGTCCCGGAAGAGACAGCAGCCGCCGCTGCCGATTTGCAGGCTGAGGTTTTCATGCCTGTTCACTGGGGCAGATTTGCCTTGTCCCTGCATCCCTGGAATGAATCCATAAAACGGGTATTCGCTGCGGCTAAAGCGCTTAAACTTAACATAAATGTACCCGGGATAGGGGATTGCTATGAGATTGGCAGCCCCGTGAAACAAATGGAATGGTGGGATTTTCATTAGATGATACCGGACGGCATGGAAATAAAGGATCTGTACAATAAACTCAAAGAGGCTTATTCAAATCAGAATCTAACCAGGATTACCATAACCCTTATTAAACTATATAAGGACAAACAATTTGGGACCCTGGGACAAATCGCTGAAATGATAAGGGAAACGGTTGAAATCGAAGTTGATCCTGAAGCCCGTTATTTCTCAAGGCTGATGATGCTGTATCATCCCGACCGTGGAAATTATCACCGGCAGGAAATTGACAGGCTGGCTGTCAATAATGATTACAAAGGCCTTTCTTCCTATGCCCATATACTATCCCTGGGTAGCATAGAAGAAATTGCCGTGACGCTGGCAGGTTATGAAGACATAGATTACTCACCGGTTTATGAATGGGATATTAACCTGAATGACTTCATCATCATTACCAGTGAAGAAAAGCCGATACAAGACAAGAAAAACACTAAAGAGAAAAGATCACGGGGCATCTCTTTTTATGATGCTGTTAAGATCAGGATGTATGGCAACACCCATATCGAATTCCCCCCTTATTATCTCGAGGATATCGAGGAGTTAGAACTCGCTCAGTCCGGAATCGACGACCTTGACGGGGTCCAGTATTGCATTCATGCCATTTCACTGGATCTATCCGGTAATTCAATCGAGGATATATCCTGGCTTTGGGGATTAAAGCAGCTGCAGGAAATCAATCTTTCAGACAACAGGATTTCCGATATCGATACGTTGTCAAATCTGAAAAACATACGGACCCTTAATCTCTCCCATAACACAATCAGCGATATTTCACCTTTATTGAATCTGGAAAAGCTGGAATATCTTGAGATATCAGGAACCAAAGCACCCCAGGAGCAGATCAGGGAGTTGGAGGAACTCGGTGTTACGGTAATCCGGCAGCAATGATAGGAATTGGAATCCTCTGCAGGCATGAATGCAATAGTGGATCCCGATAGATTGGAGTAGGCTGTGGAGGGTGGACTGCAGTCTCTTTGTTATCCTGCGTTGGATCTTTTTTGCATCTGTTCAAGAAGCCATTTTACCGCATCATCCTCTTTGGTGAACAAGCGGGTAGGGACTTTTGGCTGACTGAATTTCAGGTATATATTGGCAAAATAACTGGACACCTTCGAGTCAATTATAATGGCCGTTCCCGCGACATGTGACCGGTACTGTGCAGCAGCATAAGCACGGGTTTTAGAATCAATGAACATCATATCCCTGACGTCGATCAGGTTTGCACATAGCCTTCCCGCATTCCAGGTATCACCAATCCCGGTCATCTTTTCCAGTGTGTCCATATCAATGGAACAGTTGTTGATCGCAATGTACCGGTATATCTGGTCATCTCCCTGGATTACCTTAATTTTGTCATTGATGATAGTGCTTTGCATGGAAAATAATTTGGTGGCCGCAATTTAGTATATTTTTCAGGGAAAGGGAAGTGCCCGGAAATAAAATTATACTTCACCAGTTATCCGAAAAGGAATCATGTCATCCTTACAGAAAG
>Ga0105100_10002039_pt1 | contig 11809 bp, 8 predicted proteins | sample PPLLak12cMay2015_2_FD_87033 | JGI IMG/M metagenome (GOLD analysis project Ga0105100, IMG submission 87033) | Freshwater sediment microbial communities from Prairie Pothole Lake near Jamestown, North Dakota, USA - PPLs Lake P8 Core (1) Depth... | ecosystem: Environmental > Aquatic > Freshwater >... | reverse complement strand
GATCAACCATCGCATTTCAAACGTCCAAAGAAAGGCCTTACGGCGTCACTACGAACAGAACCTCCTGCGAAACAAAGCCAACCGGCGGTCGGGGACCGGCCAATGCGGATTGCGGAGTGCGGAATATGGATTGACGAGAACAGGTCGTGCGAAACAAACCCAACTCGCCTGGGTTGATCGCCGCGAAGTCCTTTGTTGAAAAGAGGTTATGATCGTCCTGCGGATTCTGCGAAACAAAGCCAAAGGGAGAGAGAGTTCCCAGTTGTCAGTTGTCGGTTGCCAGCAGGGCATGGGGAGGGGTAGACGTGCGAAACAAAGCCAACCCGCCCTGCCGGGTCAATGGCAGGCACGGCTCGTCCTGCGCGAAGGCTTGTATCCGCCACCGAACGCCGGCCGCACCCCATGGCACGCAGTTTTTGGTTGAATCCCCCGTTGTTGGCACGTAGACTTTTGAGAGTGGATGCACTTTGACGTGCGGGTTTTTCGACGACCGCGGGCAAACGGCTCTTCTGCGATGCCCAACCGACGCGGACGGTATTTCTGACGGCAAGACGGGGTTCACGCCATCGAAGAAGTCGCCGTGATGGAGATACAGAAAGGGATTCTGTGGGAGACTGGGGGGATCCGGACTCCAGAAAGGAGAGAACGATGAGTAGCTTGCTGTCGGACCTGAACGTAGCGGATATTCTCGTAACTGCCAGCCAACCATCCACAGTTCAAGTCGCGGTACCCGGCTGGGGGCAACCGAAGACTATCATGAAGCCATTTCCATCGCCAACAGATTGGCGGGACAAATGGATCTATTTCCTGATGGTGGATCGTTTCAACAATCCCGCCGCTGCGCCCCAGTACCAGTGGGACTGTTGCGCAGACAACCGTCAGGGCGGGACTTTCGAAGGGATTCGCCACCAATTGGGATACATCCGGGACCTGGGAGCCGGAGCCATCTGGCTGACCCCGGTGCTGAAGAACCGGCAATCTCCGCCGGAGGGGAGCCATCATGGCTATGGGATCATGGACTTTCTCACCATCGATCCTCGCTTCGGCACCACGCCCGGCCAGGCGGAAGCTGAGTTCATTCGCCTGATCGACGAGGCCCACGCGCGCGATCTGTACGTGGTCCTGGACGTGGTCATCAACCACGCCGGCGATATCTTCGGTTATGACGTCAATGGTCAGATCTGGGATTCGGTGGACTGGAACCAGGCTCCTCGCACGATCCATTGGCGGGACCAGAATGGCCAGGCGCGGTCCGACTGGACGGCGCTGCCTGCCGCAGCGAGCGTGCCTGCCGATGCCGGCGTCTGGCCCGCCGAATTCCAGTACAACGAGTGGTTCCGGCGGCAGGGAAAAGGCGGCCCCATCCAGGGCGATTTCGACACGCTCAAGGAATTCAAGACTGAGTTTACCGATAACTACGGCGACAAGCCGGTCTGGAACCTGCTCATCCAGGCATACCAATGCGTCATCGCCAAGTACGATGTCGACGCCTTCCGCATCGATACTCTCAAGCACGTGGAGCGGGACTGCGCCCTGACGTTCTGCAACGCCATTCGCGAGTTTGCCCTTTCCATCGGCAAGAAGAATTTCTTCATTTTCGGAGAGAATAAGTCCGATGACGAGGCGGTTCTCGCAGAGTACACGGGTCGATATACGTCGGACGAGGCGGGCAGAACCGGGGCGGATGCTTCGTTGGACTTTCCACTCCAGTGGAGGCTGGGACCGGTCGTCAAAGGACTCGCGCCGCCGACCTGTGTCGAGGATGTCTTCAATCTTCGCAAGAAGGTTCAGCAGGCCAAACACGTGGTCAGCTCTCACGGCGAGGCGTCCCGCTTCTTCGTGACCTTCCTCGATAACCACGACGACCACAGCCGGTTCCTGTATCCGCGAGGCGGTGGGGACTACTCGCGGCAGCTCACGTTGGCGGTCGGCTGTCTCTTCGGGTTGCAGGGCATTCCTTGTCTCTATTATGGAACGGAGCAAGGCCTCCAGGGCACTCAGGAACTGTACGCCGCCAATTACGACCCGGGCAAGCACGGCAAGCCGGAGCACGTTCGGGAAGCACTGTGGGGCAAGGCCAACGCTTTCGACAAGAATCACAACCTCTATCGGGAAATCAGCAAGATCTCGGGAGTCCGTGAACGGGAGGCGGCCCTCCGCTACGGACGGCAGTATTTTCGCCAGGTGTCGGGCAACGATGTCGATTTCGGTTTCTCGAAGGGAAACGGAGGCGTGATTGCCTTCTCCCGAATCCTCAACAGGCGTGAGGTCCTGGTGGTAGCGAACACCAACGTCGCGTCGGAGTTCTCAGGCTGGGCGGTGGTGGATTCGAGACTGCACCAGGACACCAGCCGTTTCCGGGTCGCGTACAGCAACTGCGGCACCGCGGGAGAGGGCATAGTAACCAGCGGCTATGCACGCTTCTACGACCGGGACAACAATGCGTCCGATGGCTGGGCCAGGCGGCTGTACGTCAAGCTTGCGCCGATGGAGATCCAGATTATCACCCAGGCGTGAAACCCGTTCAGGTACGTTTCAGGGCGCGACAAGCTGATAGCTGACGAACGCGACTTGTCGGCTGTCGGGCGACCAGGACGGCACGTTGATCGTGCCCTGTCCGCCGAAAAACCGTGCCAACACCCTGGGCTTTCCGGCGGGCAGGTCCATGATTCGCAAACACACGTCCTTGTTGGCCGGATGGCCCTGGACGGTCTTGTCGAAGGACAGAAAGACGATGCATTTGCCATCGGGTGAGGGGTGCGCGAACCAGTCGGCGTAGTCCGCGTCGAACGTCACCTGCTCCTGGGCGGAGCCATCGGCGTTCATTCGCCAGATCTTCATCAGGCCGGAACGCTCGGAGTTGAAGTAGATGTGCCGGCCGTCCGGCGAATACTCCGGGCCGTCGTCGAGCCCTTTGGCGTCGGTCAACCGCCACTCGGAGCCGCCCTCAACGGGGATCGTATAGACATCGTACTCGCCGTTTCTCGCGGCGCAGTAGGCGAGAGTGCGACCATCAGGTGACCAGCCGTGCCAGTAGGACGGCCCAAGCGGCGTCACGAGCCGTGGTTGGCCCCCGCTGCTCGGAAGGACGTAGATTCGCGAGTCGCCGTCATACTGGTCGCTGATGGCCAGCCACTTGCCGTCGAACGAAAAGCCGTGATCGTTGTTACACTTGACGGCCGCTCCCGTATCCAATTGCTTCGGCTCGCCGCCGCCGACCGGGATCGTGAAGAGCCGGCCGTCGCTGTTGAACAATAGGTAACCGCCGTCCCGCGACCAGTTCGGCGCCTCAAAGTGCCGGCGAGTGGTGTAGATAGCCTTTCGCCCACCCGTCTCGACTGACATTGTCTACATCGTGCTTTCAACGATCCGATCCTCAGCCTTTGGCGTGCCCATGGTCTTCAGATACACACTCGAGAAAACAGCGGTTTCCGTTACAGAATCATCGTGCGAACATACCACAAGGCCGGCCAGCACCGGGTCCTTCAGTGGGATCGAGAGCGAGCCGACCGGCTGGAACGAGCCCTTGTCGCCGCACACGAACAGCGAGAAGACATCCCCGTGGCGTTCGAGGCGGAGCGTGGCCGGGGCAGAGACAACCGACTGAATCTCCTCGGTCGGCCCGTTGGCCACTTTCCGGTATTGCAGGGAGATCAACCCACTGCCGTGCGAGACGACATCGACGTATGGCGAGCCGGGCTCCATGTTCTGGCGGATCATCCAGCCCGCCTTGCGATGCGGATTGCGCCCCTCGCCCTGCCATTGGAGACGGGCCGCCATCGCGGCGTCGCCCGAGAGCTCTCGCCAGACGTAGTGGAATGCGTCCTCGCTGCCCCAGATGTTCGCTCCGCCGCCGGTGACAGCGTACGTTTGAACACCGGCGTCGTACGCAGCAGAGCCCTCGTGACTCAGCTTGCCAACATCGGCGGATTTCTGGAACATGCCAAGACTTGACACACTCTCCGCACCTGTGCTCCCGATAGTCATGATCTGAATATCCTTGTACCACGCCTCGGCGGGCGGTCCGGCGTGAATCTGGACCCCGATCAGGCCCGTCTGCTCGATGGCCGCATCGGGCTCGGTATAGTCAACCGTCTGCACGCCATTGAGCCACAGTTGCACCCGCGGGCCGACGCATCGGATCACGTACTCGTTCCAGTCGCCGGGTTTGAGGAGCTCGCGCAACCGCTGAGGGTCCGGCTGAGCCAGGATCTTGTTGCGGCGTGACTCATCATAGAGGCAACCCCAGTATTGCTGGCCCATATCCGCCTGATAGCCGATCATCTCGTTGTGATTGGGAATGCGCCGGCTGCGAATCTGGATTCCGGCGTTGGCGCCGGCCGGATTGCCGAGCAGCTTGACCTTCAGACGCAATTCGAAATCGCCGTAGGCTTTCTTCGTGCACAGGAACTCGTTGCGAGGCGTCGCCTTTTTAAGGCTGCCCGCCACGATGGCGCCGTCCTCGATCCGGAAGTAATCGAGATTGCCCTCCCAGCCGTCGAAGGTCCTGCCGTCGAAAAGCGACGCGACGACCGGCTGCGCACCAGTCTGATTCGCAATGACAACTAATGCAAACACTGTCGCCGCCATTACAGCATACGATGGCCGGATGCCCGGGGCTGTCAGCATAGACGCACCTCCAAAGTCACTGTCAGTCACGGCTCACATTCTATGCTCAAATCCGGCACGCACAACGAGATTCTCGCGTCCCCGCCTGTTGCCGGGGGGATTCCCTGGGGTACAATGAACATCGCTGTCTTTCGAGAGAGTACGACTACGGTCCCGCTTTGGAGGTCTGCACAATGAGATTCGCACTGCTTCTGATTGCTCTTGCCACCATCGTAGGCGTCCAGGCTGGAGTCTCCTCGCAGCCTCGCGGCGCCGCGCCCGCTCAGCCCGCACCGACAATCCAGACACTCGATGCCAACATCACGCAAACCGTAGTCATTCGGCTGCGGTATGGCATGGACCTGCTCGGCGCATTGAGGACCGCCGTGGCACAGAGAGGCATCAAGAACGCGGTCATCCTCAGCGGCGTCGGGTCTCTGACGAGGTATCGCGTCCACGTCGTGGACAACACGACCTTCCCACCGAAGGAGGCATTTCCCGAGGCCGAGGGTCCGCAGGACTTGCTGAATGTCAACGGCTATGTCATGGACGGCAGGGTCCATGCACATGTCACTTTCTCCAATCAGGAGAAGGCCATGGGAGGCCACCTGGAGCCAGGCACAAGAGTCTTCACATTTGCGATCATCACGCTCGGCGTGCTTGATGAGAAGACCAGCCTCGTCGGCTTCGACAGTTGGCAATAGCAGACCTCCCTGGTACCACGCTGAGTATACGATCCTTGCGTAGAAGGGAGAAACATGAGCATCACGGAAGATGTCCGGCAGCGGTTGCTGGCCTATCAAAGGAATGAGATCACCGAGCATCACATCTATCGCAAGTTGGCGGAGACGATCAAGTCGCCCGAGAACCGCCGGGTGCTGGAGCACATCGCCGAGGACGAATTACGGCATTACGAGCAGTGGCGGGCCTACACGCAACAGGATGTGACGCCCAGCCGCTGGAGTATCTGGAAGTACTACCTCATCAGCCGCATCCTCGGATTCACCTTTGGCGCCAAGCTCATGGAAGCCGCAGAGGGCAGTATCCAGCGCGGCTATGAGCGACTCCGCGAGGTGATTCCTGAAGCGGATGCCGTCATGAAAGAGGAGCAGGAGCACGAGACGGCCCTGCTGCAAATGCTTGACGAGGAAAGGCTCCGCTATACCGGCTCTATCGTACTGGGCCTCAACGATGCCCTGGTAGAACTGACCGGCGCGCTGGCCGGCCTGACGCTGGCGCTGCAAAACGCCCGGCTGATCGCCCTGACCGGCTCGATCACCGGCATTGCCGCCGCCCTGTCCATGGCGGCCTCCGAGTACCTGTCCACCAAATCGGAAGGGACGACCAAGAGCGCAGGCAAAGCATCGATCTACACGGGAATCGCCTACTTGACGACGGTGCTGATCCTCATCCTGCCCTATCTCGTCCTGTCCAACTACTATGTCAGCCTCACCTGCACACTGGTTTCTGCGGTTCTGATCATCGCGGCGTTCAACTACTACATCGCCGTGGCCAAAGACGAGCCATTCCGGGGACGCTTTCTCGAAATGACCGGCTTGAGCCTCAGTGTCGCGGCGTTCAGCTTCCTCGTCGGCCTGCTCATGCGGACCCTCTTCGGCGTGGATATCTGACGAGCGATGCACCGTGCCGGCAGTCTCATCAGCCGGATAGCGGCTTCGTCCAGCCGCGCTGGCGGGCGCGACGGATCGTGCCGAATAGGGAACGCACCTTGCCTGAGATGGGCAGGGCCATCCAGTTGGCCGGCAGCGAGAAGCCCCGCAGGCGAGGCACAGGTACGCCCAGCAGCCGCAGAGCCAGGAGGCGTCCCCACAGGTGGCGTCTTCGAGTCAGCAGCGATTGCTGAGAGCGAGGAAGCGTGCTCGCCTCCGCCGGCTCCAGATGGACATAGCCGGAGGCCATGGCATCGTGCAGGACTTCGCGACCGGCGGCCGTCCTGACCAGCACGAGCGAACGACCCGGATCGCCCGGCTCGATCCGGCGATACCAGGGGTCGCCACAGGAGATGTCAGCCAGCTCTCCGGTGGAATCCGGGCACAGGCGGCAACGGAATTGGGTGTGCTTGCTCAAGATGTCGCCCCACGCCTCCTGATAGGTCATTGAGTGGTCAGCATTACTGCCGCCCTTGGTCTTGACCGTTGCTCGGCCGGGCCAGCCGCAGCCCCGGTATCGCAGCTCCGCCACCTGGTCCGGCGTCACGCCCAGCTTCTCGAGCATTCGCAGGCTGCCGCGCGTGCTCGGGGTCCCCGCGCAGAAAATCGAGATGGCAACGGCAATCCTGCCGGCCGTCTCGCGTCTTAAGGCCTGCCACTGCCGCAGTGCCACGACATCGCAAGGCTTGCCTGCGAATACGAATGGCGTCCCATCGCCGTTGAGAAGCCCGAATCCGGAGCATGGCCCGGCCGGGGCGTAGCGCGAGCCGGTGCGTTTCAGAAGCTCGTTGCGGTCGCGGCTGATCACAGGCACATTGGTCAGCGGGTCCTCGGGCGCGGCACCAATGTGAAGCACTCCCTGCATCCGCATCTTCTCGATGCAGGAAAGAGACAAGGCTGTGGCAACTCCGCCCGACGAGCCGAGCAAGCGTATTTCCGGATCCGCGGCGTATCCTTCCCACACCTCAAGCACCGGCCCCCAGGCTCGGCGAAGTTCCCGCACGACCGCCTCGTCGATAGCGGGAGCCTCAATGTTCACGCCGGGGCATACCTTTATGCAATCGCCACATCGGGCGCACTTCTCGTGGTCAGCCTTGGGCCTCAACCCATCATCCAGGATGTTCACGAGCGACAACGCGCCCTGCGGACAGACTGAGACGCAAGCCCCGCAGCCAAGGCAAAGCCGCCATGAAACAACATCGGTCACACTGTCAAAGGAATGACTCATGAGTCGATGTCTTCCAGAAGACTGAGCACCTGCTGCTTGACCGCATGGATCTGCCCCCGAAGGTAGTCCGCGGTGGCATGGCGGTCTCTGAACATCTCATCGATGGCTGCAACGGCCTCGTCTTCGCCCACGTCCCGCATATCCAGGACGAGCCGACCGACTCCCGCGGTGTCAAAGACGCCCTTGAACTTCTTGCTGTAGGCCAGTGCGACGGCGGGAATGCACTGCGAGAGAGCAGCGATACACGAGTGCATCCGCGTCCCGATAAAGAAGTCGCACAAGCCGATGATGTACTTGACCTCGCCCTGGTCGTATCGGCCGCGAGCGACGAAGAGCCTGCCTGGATGACTTGCCGCGAAACGCTCCAGCACATCGAGGCACGCGCTGAGGTCATTCTCCACGTTGGGGCCGTAGCCACCGGTGGGGATGACATGGGGGACCAGCACGATCAGTGTATGCTCCTGCGCGAGCAGGTGTTCCACGATCTCGCCGGTCAGCGCTTTATAATCGACCTTCAACCCAAACTCATTTCCGCCGGTATAGCCGCCGTAGTAGATGAGGCCGCTGATGTTGAGTCCGACGACGATCGACTGCGGAGTACGGACCCGCTGGATGTCCCCAAGTTCCAGCTCATGCGGCTTGCGGGGATCGAGCAGGAACGCCACGTCCGGGGCAAACTGGATCTTGTCGTCCATCCCGGCGCCGGCCAGCAGACCCTTCACGTAGGTCAAACCCGCCTGGTCGCGTGAATAGATTTTCCGGGAGCGTTTCAAGATGTAACGAGCCATCCAGCGCGAGATCACGCGTCTGAATGGGCCGTATGTCTGCGGAAAGAGGATCAGCTCTTTCCTGAGCACCAGTGGGAGCGACCTCAGGAGAAAGCCGAGGAATAGGCGCCGCACGCCGTAGATGTCGCTGAAGCTGTCGCCGCCGGAGATGTCGATGAAAACGTCGGTTTCCAGGAGCAGCTTCATCACCGGATTACGTCGCATTACGAGTCTCCTGACGGACCCGAATGGCAACAACTTCATGAACAGAGTGGAGAAGGCAAGCACGCAGAAATGATGCGTCAGGAAGATATTCTTGCAGAATCGCACCGGGACCTTGCGTAATACCACATCCCTGCCGGCCAGTTCCAGGTGGTGCTCCCCCTCCTGGCGGCTGCTGCCAAGCAGAGCCACCTGAGCATCCGGCCAGCGGCTGAAGATGCACTTGATGCTGCTCTCGGCCAGGGCACTGACCCCCAGATTCCCTGTGTCAAACGACGCCCCCAGCAAGCAGACACGTGTAGTAGGCCGCTGCTCTTGTCCTACCGCATCGGCAGTCCCGCGACACTCATGTGGAGCATTCTTCATTAGGTCCTAATCAACCAAGTACACCCACGTGCTTCCCTGCAGGGGCCCCCCGTTCAACTGTCCCCGGCGTGGCTCGAACACGCAACCTGCAGCTCCGGAGGCTGCCGCTCTATCCAATTGCGCTACGGGGACGCGAAAGCAACATCCGACCCCATCTTAGCATCAGGGCGCGTTACGTCAAGTGCGGTCTACGACCGGAATTAAAACCGTTGCGCAACGAACCATGGCCGGCACTAAACGTGCAGAGAGCATGATGTCCCTTTTTTGCCGTCAGGCATGCCCAAGACATGTTATAATGAGGTCTGGATCGGAAAGGATGGGCAAATGAAGACGACAACCCTCGCACGAGTGAAAGCCGGCGTTCCGGCGATTCTCACGGTCGTGTTCGCATTGGTGCTGCCTCTTCAGGCGGCGAGCGAGACCTGGCAGCGAAAGGACGTGGACTGGCAGGCGGGCGGCGGCAAGCGCATCAAGAGCATTCGGTACCCCCAGGACAAGCCCCTGCCCACCCGGGAGAATCAAGCCGGCGGCAAATCGACCGCTCGGGGTGGACTGAAGATCGCGGCCGAACCCGATGAGATGCTTGTGGAATCGCCGCCCGTCGACGGATTTGTACCCTGGATTGCCGTCTCCATCACCAGAGAGCGTGGAGAGGACCTGGAGTTCGAGGCGGTCGTGGAGACGGCTGTCAGGGGCAGCTACCCCACAGGCGTGAAACCACAGTTCGACTACATTATCGGCCTCTTCGACACAGGCGCCAGCGCCCACGTGGTCGGCTATGACGATGCCACACGAGCGGGAGTCTATAAGGGCCTGGTCACCTCCAACGAAACCGAGGTTACCGGCGTGACCGGTTCGGTCATCACCTCGATCAGTTACCCGCTGGGCGTGTTCATTGACGGACTCGACGCAATCAATGCGGATACCCTGGTCCTCAATCGCTCAGAGATGATGGGCCAAAGTAATGTGGCCGTGGTGGTTGGCCAGGACCCGGGGGACCGCCCTGACCTCCCAACCGCGATCGGAACACCCATCAGCGTCTATTACACCACGCTGATCCGCAACGACCGCAGCCTGACCATCCAGCGAGACGGCGAAACGTTCACGGGTCCCGAGATTATCATGTACGCGGCCGACGACCCGGAGACTCCGAGCTTTACGAATGTCATTCCCTTGGAACTACGTCCGCTGGGCGGCGTGAACGTTCAGTACATGCCTTCCCTGGATATCGGCGGGCTCGGCGGCGACTGGGATTTCGATCTTGACGACATCCTGGGCGGGGGCGACCTCACACCATCAGAGTATCCGCCTGCCAGCCCATCCGTGATTATGGGCAACTCCTCGCAGAGTCTCTTCTTCGTACACAGCGTCGATCTCTACGAGGGCCAGAAGAGTGTGATGGACAAGAACCGGTTCATGCTCGACACCGGCGCCCAGATTACCGTGGTCGGGTCCCGAATCGCCGCGAGGCTGCAACTGGACCCGGCAGCCCCTGAATTCGAGGTCGAGGTCGAAGGCGTCACGGGCGATGTCATCATGGCGCCCGGCTACTACCTCGATGTTCTCGAAATCCCCGCCTTGGGCAAGTGGTTCCGGGCCACCCGGATCCCGGTCGTCTTCCTGGACATGCCCTCGCCGGAAGGCGGCACGCTGGACGGTATCATCGGGATGAACCTGTTTGTGGATTTCAACCTGATCGTGCGCGGCGGCGGGCTCTTCCTCGCCGACGACCCAACGCTCGAACTGCAGCGCGTCCAACCGCCTGCCCAGGAATAGGACGCGGACGATCCGTCTCGCTTCATCCTCATCGACTGAAGCCCCACAATCGCCCCATGGTGTTTGACACGGCCGGCTGACGCAAATATCATGCTGGCATTTACCCTCCGTACTTGGCCAATGCAGGATGCCTATGAGGCTCATTATTGATTTGCTGTACGTGTTTGCAGGGCTGGCTTTCAGTCCTGTGGTTCTCTACCGCGCCCTCCGGCAGGGGCGATATCGCACGGGGTGGGGCCAGAGGTTCGGCGCTGTCGCTCGCAAACATCCGGAGAAGAAATGTATCTGGCTGCACGCTGTCAGCGTCGGCGAAGTCAACGCGGCCCAGACCCTGGTCGTAGAGATGGAGAGGCAATTCCCCGACTACGAGATCGTGGTCAGCACGACGACGGACACCGGATTCGCCCGCGCCGAAAAGCTCTTCGGCCGGACGCGAGCCGTCTTCTATTTCCCCTTCGACTTCTCGTGGGTTAGCCGCTGGGCGTTTCGGCGGATGAACCCGTCGATCTGTCTGTTGATGGAACTGGAGGTGTGGCCCAACTTCATCTTCACCGCGCATTCGCGGGGCGTGCCGGTGCTCGTCCTCAATGGACGCATCAGCGACAGGAGCTTCTCTCGGTACCGCAGGGTCAGAGGCCTCACCCGCCGGTTCTTCGGTAAGCTTGATCTCGTCCTGGCTCAGACCCAGGAGTACGCGGAGCGATTCCATGAGCTCGGATGTCCTGTCGACCGGGTGCTCGTGACCAGCTCGCTGAAATATGACACGGCCCAGGTCGCGGATGCCGTGGACGGCGCTGATGCGTTAGCCGGTAAGCTCAATCTCAGGGGTGAGCGATTGTGGGTCGCGGGTGGCACGGGTGACGAGGAGGAGAAGATCATTCTCGACGCGTACAAGAGATTGGTGCAGGACGAACAGTTCAGGGATGTCCGTCTGGCCATCGTCCCACGAAAGCCCGAGCGATTCAACGAAGTGGCCCAACTGATCGAGCAGGCGGGATTCCCTTTGGTCCGTTACAGTCAACTGAAGGACTCGACGGGCCCGACCGCAGTGAATGGCAGGCCGGTCATTCTCGGCGACACGATGGGCGACCTGCGCAAGTTCTATTCGCTGGCGACTGTGATTTTCGTGGGACGCTCGCTCGTTCCCATGGGCGGCTCGGACATGATGGAAG
>Ga0105100_10002038_pt1 | contig 11812 bp, 11 predicted proteins | sample PPLLak12cMay2015_2_FD_87033 | JGI IMG/M metagenome (GOLD analysis project Ga0105100, IMG submission 87033) | Freshwater sediment microbial communities from Prairie Pothole Lake near Jamestown, North Dakota, USA - PPLs Lake P8 Core (1) Depth... | ecosystem: Environmental > Aquatic > Freshwater >... | reverse complement strand
TGCGGCAGGCCGGCGTCGCGGTGGTGGGCGCGCAGCATGCGGTTGCACAGGCCGTGGAAGGTGCCGATCCACATGCCGCGCGGGTTGAGCGGCAGCATGGCGGTGATGCGCGTGAGCATCTCGCGCGCCGCCTTGTTGGTGAACGTGACGGCGAGGAGCTGCGCCGGCGAAACGCGCCCGCCCTTCACCAGCCAGGCAATGCGCGTGGTGAGGACGCGCGTCTTGCCGCTGCCCGCGCCGGCGAGGATGAGCGCGTGCTCGTCGGGCAGGGTAACGGCGGCTAGCTGCTCGGGGTTGAGAAGTTCTAGATGAAGCGACAAGCCGGTGATTTTACTGCGTGACCAGCGGCTCCGTGATGCCGTGCTTGCCGCGCAGGCTCTCCGCGAGCGCCTCCGCGTCCTCGCGGGAGGCAAGCTGCCGGATCCTGACGTGATAGATGCCTTCGCGCGTCGGCTGGATCTCGGCCGGGTAGCCGGCGTTGCGCAGCCGATCGTAGTACTCGAGCGCGGTGCGCTGGTCGTCGAGCGTCGCCAGGCGCACGCCAAAGCGCCCCCCCACGCGGGCGCCGCCCTTGCCCGCCTCGATGTCGGTCTCGCGCGCCCACTGCTCGAGCTGCTTCGCGTCCACCACGCCCACCGGCTGTGTCGCGCCCTGCAGGCGGCGGTAGAACTGCAGCGGCTTGTCCATGGTGAGCGGCGGCTCGCCGTCGGCGGCCACCTCGACCTCGCCCTCGATCAGGCAGACGATCTCGTTGCCGGGGCGCGAGCGGCCCCAGAGGTCGGTGCCGCGGATGCCGGCGGTGACCGTGGAGACGCGGAAGCTCACCTCGCGCCGGCGGTTCTTCGCGACGAGGTCGGTGGTGAAGCGAAACGCGCCCTCGAGCACGCTGAGCGCAGCCTTGAAGAGCTCCTTGGCGGCGGAGAGCTCGGTGAAGCGCAGGCGGCCGTTCTCGCCCAGCTTGACGATGCTGCCCTCGGCGAGGCGGATGACGACGCGCGAGCCGCCGCCGGCGTGCACCTCGTCGCCGGCGCGCAGCGCCATGCCCGGGGTCAGCGGCATGCGGCTGCCGCCGCGCTCGACCCACGCCGGCATCTGCACGCCGTCGACGGTGGCGGCGACCTGCGCCGCCGCCGGCAGCGGCGCCGCGAGAAGCGCGAGCAACAGCCATATAATTCGCGGCTTCCCATGCAAGAAGCCTACGAGCCGCAGTCGGTCGAGCGCGAAGCCCAGCAGTTCTGGGAAAGCGAGCGTTCTTTTCATGTCGCGGAAGATCCGGCGCGGAAGAAGTTCTACTGCCTTTCCATGTTCCCCTACCCCTCGGGGAAGCTGCACATGGGGCACGTCAGGAACTATACCATCGGCGACGTCCTGACCCGGTACCACCGCATGCGCGGCGCCAACGTGCTGCAGCCGATGGGATGGGACGCCTTCGGACTGCCCGCCGAGAACGCGGCCATGGCGAACGGCGTGCCGCCGGCGAAGTGGACCTACGACAACATCGCGTACATGAAAGCCCAGCTGAAAGGCCTCGGCTTCGCGCTCGACTGGGAGCGCGAGCTCGCGACCTGCCGGCCCGAGTACTACAAGTGGAACCAGTGGCTCTTCACGCGGCTGTTCAAGAAGGGCCTCGCCTACAAGAAGACCGGCGTGGTGAACTGGGACCCGGTCGACCAGACCGTGCTCGCCAACGAGCAGGTGATCGAGGGGCGCGGCTGGCGCACCGGCGCGGTGGTGGAGAAGCGCGAGATCCCGATGTACTTCCTGCGCATCACCGCCTACGCGGAGGAGCTCCTCGCCGCGCTCGACGGCCTGCCCGGCTGGCCCGAGCAGGTGAAGCTGATGCAGAAGAACTGGATCGGCCGCTCTGAAGGCGTCCGGGTGGGGTTCCCATACACATTAGGAAACCAACAGCACGTCCTGTGGGTCTTCACCACGCGCGCCGACACGCTGATGGGCGCTACTTTCTGCGCCGTTGCGGCAGAGCATCCCATCGCTGCTTTTGCCGCAAGAAACAACAAAGAGGTTGCTTCCTTCGTTGAAGACTGCAAGCGCGGCCCGGCGATGGAAGCGGAGCTGGCGCAGGTCGAGAAGAAAGGCATGCCGACCGGCGTCTTCGTCACGCATCCCATCAGCGGCGAAAAGCTGCCGGTGTGGGTAGCGAACTACGTCCTCATGGGCTACGGCGAGGGCGCAGTGATGGCGGTGCCGGCGCACGACGAGCGCGACTACGAATTCGCTCTCAAGTACCAGCTGCCGATCCGGCCGGTGATCCGGCATCCGCTCGGCGACAGGGTGCCGGCGCCGTGGAAGGCCGAGTACGCGGAGCACGGCGTTTGCATCAACTCGGGCAAGTACGACGGCCTGGATTTCCAGCAGGCCACGGATGCAATCGCAGCGGATCTGAAGAAGAAGAACCTGGGGGAAAAACAGGTGCAGTGGCGCCTGCGCGACTGGGGCATCTCGCGCCAGCGCTACTGGGGCACGCCGATCCCGATCGTGCACTGCGCCGCGTGCGGCGACGTGCCGGTGCCGGATGACCAGCTGCCGGTCGTGCTGCCGGAGGACGTGGTGCCCGACGGCACCGGCAACCCGCTCAACAAGCGTGCGTCCTACGTCGACACGAAGTGCCCGTCGTGCGGCAAGCCCGCGCGGCGCGAGACCGACACCATGGACACCTTCGTCGACTCGTCGTGGTACTTCGCGCGCTTCGCCTGCCCGGACCAGCACGGGGCGATGCTCGACGAGCGCGCGGGCTACTGGATGCCGGTCGACCAGTACATCGGCGGCATCGAGCACGCCATCCTGCACCTGCTCTACTCGCGCTTCTTCCAGCGCGTGATGCAGGAGGAGACCGGCCTGATGCCGAACGTCGACGAGCCCTTCAGCAACCTGCTGACGCAGGGCATGGTGCTCGCCGAGTCGTATTACACCGACGCGGGCGGCCGGCGCGAATGGATCAACCCGGCGGACGTGGACGTGGAGCGCGACGCCAAGGGCAAGATCGTCTCGGCAAGAGCGAAGGACGGACGCCCGGTGGTGTACGACGGCATCGGCACCATGTCGAAATCCAAGAACAACGGCGTCGATCCGCAGGCGCTGATCGACAAATACGGCGCCGACACCGCGCGCTTCTACACCATGTTCGCATCGCCGCCCACCAATACCCTGGAATGGAGCGACGAAAGCGTCGACGGCTCGTACCGCTTCCTCAGGAAGGTCTGGGATTTCGCCTTCAAGTTCTCCCGGGCGGCGTGCGCCGAGAGCGTCGAGGGCAAGATCCGCTACCAGATCCACCTCGAGCTGAAAAAGGCGAACGACGACATCGAGCGCCAGAAATTCAACACCGTCGCTTCGGCCTGCATGAAGATCCTCAACGCGCTCGAGGAGCTTCCCGAATGGGACGCCACCTCGAAGGAAGGCCTGTCCATCCTCCTGCGCCTGCTGTCGCCGATCGCGCCGCACATCACCCATCATCTGTGGCGCGAGCTCGGCTTCGGCGCGGACATCATGCGCGCGCCCTGGCCCGAGCCCGATCCCGCGGCGCTCGAGCAGGACGAGGTCGAGCTGGTGGTGCAGGTGAACGGCAAGCTGCGCGGCTCGATCCGGGTGCCGAAGGCGGCCGACCGCGGCGCGATCGAGGGCCTCGCGCTCGCCAACCCGAACGTGCAGCGCTTCGTCGCCGGCCAGCACGTCAAGAAGGTCGTGGTGGTGCCCGGCCGGCTCATCAACCTGGTCGTTTGAGCAGAGCGCTCCTCCTCGCCGCGCTCGTGCTCCTTGCGGGATGCGGGTTCAAGCTGCGCGGCACGGCGGAGGTGCCGTTCCAGACGCTCCACATCCCGGGCTCGAGCGGCGGCATCGCGCTCGACCTCAAGCGCAACATCCAGGCGGGCACCGCCGCGCGCGTGATCGACGATCCCAAGCAGGCCGACGCGATCCTCGAGTTCAGCGAGGAGTCGCGCGAGAAGGACATCCTCTCCCTCACCGGCACCGGGCGCGTGCGCGAGTTCCAGCTGCGCTACAGGGTCGGCTGGCGTGTCCACGACGGGCACGGCGGCACGTACGTGCCGCAGAACACCATCCAGCTCACGCGCGACGTCACCTTCAACGACGCCGAGGTGCTCGCCAAGGAAGCCGAGGAGCAGCTGCTCTTCCGCGACATGCAGACCGACATGGTGCAGCAGATCATGCGCCGCCTCGCCGCGGCCGAGCGACTGAAGCCGAAGGTGCAGTAAGTGGAAGTGCGCGCCGAGCAGCTTGCCGCGCAGCTTGCCAAGTCGCTCGCCCCGGTCTACACGATCCACGGCGACGAGCCGCTGCTCGCGCTCGAGGCATCCGACGCGGTGCGCGCGGCGGCGCGCCGCCAGGGATTCGCCGAGCGCGAAGTGTTCGAGCCCGGGCGCAGCTTCGACTGGAGCGAGCTCCGCCACGCCGGCGCCAGCCGCTCGCTCTTCGGCGACAAGAAGGTGGTCGAGCTCAGGCTCGCGAGCGGCAAGGTCGGGGCGCAGGCCGCCGAGGCGCTCGTCGACTGGTGCGGGAAGCCCAGCCCGGAAGCGCTGCTGCTGGTGACGATGCCCCGGCCCGAAGGGCCGATGTGGTGGAAGGCGCCCTGGTTCACGGCGCTGAAGTCGGCGGGGGTGATGGTGGGGCTCGAGCCCGTGCCGCGCGCCGCGCTGCCCGCCTGGCTCGGCCAGCGCCTCGCGCGCCAGAAGCAGCGCGCCGGCGCCGAGGTGCTCGCCTGGCTCGCCGACCGCGTCGAGGGCAACCTGCTCGCCGCGCACCAGGAGGTGCAGAAGCTCGCGCTGCTCGCCCCCGAGGGCGAGCTCGACCTCGCCGCGGTGCGCGAGGCGGTCGCCGACGTGGCGCGCTACGACCCCTACCTCGCCGCCGAGGCGCTCGTCGCCGGCGACACGCCGCGCTACCTGCGCGTGCTCGAAGGGCTGCGCGGGGAGGGCGAGCAGCCGACCTTCGTGCTGCACGTGGTCTCGGGCGCGCTCCTCGCCCTGCAGGGCCAGGGGCGCGTCTTCCACAAGCCCCTGCAGCGCGCCATCGACGCCGCCGCGGGGCGCCATGCCCCGGCGGCACTCGCGCGCGCGGTGCGCGACGCCGCTGCCGTCGACCGCGCCATCAAGGGCGTCGTCGCGCGCGACCCGTGGGAAGGCTTCATGACCCTTGGGCTAAACTTGTCCCATGGAACAGGTGCTTGAGACGGTCCCGGTGCGCGCGCTCGGCAAGCGCGCGCGCGCGGCGTCGCGCGAGCTCGCGCGCGCCGATACCGCGTCCAAGAACCGCGCCCTGCTCGCCATGGCGGCGCAGATCCGCGCCCAGTCGAAGGCAATCCTCCAGGCCAATGCCGCGGACGTCGCCAACGCCAAGAGCGCCGGCAACGACGCCGCCTTCGTCGACCGGCTGACGCTCGACGCGAGGCTCGTCGAGCAGATGGCCGAGGGCGTCGAGGAAGTGGCGCGCCTGCCCGATCCGGTGGGCGAGATCTCGGGGCGCGTGCGCCGCCCCACCGGCATCGAGGTGGCGAAGATGCGCGTGCCGATCGGCGTCATCGGCATCATCTACGAGTCCCGGCCCAACGTGACCGCCGACGCGGCGGCGCTGTGCGTAAAAGCGGGCAACGCCTGCATCCTGCGCGGCGGCTCCGAGGCCCTCGCCTCGAACGGCGCCATCGCCGAGTGCGTGCGCGCCGGGCTGCGCGCGGCCGGCCTGCCCGAGGATGCGGTGCAGCTCATCGCCACCGCCGACCGCGCCGCGGTGGGCGAGCTCATCACCATGAACGAGTACGTCGACATCATCGTTCCGCGCGGCGGGAAAGAGCTGATCGAGCGGCTCTCGCGCGAGTCGCGCATTCCCATGATCAAGCACCTCGACGGCGTCTGCCACGTGTACATCGACGACAGCGCCGACCCCGAGATGGCGGTGCGCATCGCCGACAATGCCAAGACGCAGCGCTACGGGACCTGCAACACGATGGAGACGCTGCTGGTCGCCGAGGGGATCGCTGCGCAGGTCCTGCCCAGAATCGGCTCGATCTTCGAGAGCAAAGGCGTGGAGATGCGAGCCGATCCCGGTGCGCGCAGGCTCATCCCCGCGGCCAAGGCGGCGACCGAGAAGGACTACTGCACCGAGTGGCTCGCGCCGGTGGTGTCGATCCGGGTGGTGCGCGGCCTGGACGAGGCGATCGAGCACATCGGCAAGTACGGCTCGCAGCACACCGACGCGATCGTCGCCGGCGATCGCGCGCGCGGCGAGCGGTTCCTCCGCGAGGTCGACTCGAGCTCGGTGATGTGGAACGCCTCGACGCGCTTCGCCGACGGCTACGAATACGGCCTGGGCGCCGAGATCGGCATCTCGACCGACAAGCTGCACGCGCGCGGCCCGGTCGGCCTGGAAGGCCTGACGACGCAGAAATACGTCGTGCTCGGCCACGGCGAGATTCGCAGCTGAAGTTGCGAATTTGACATCGGGGATCGGCATCCTGGGCGGCACCTTCGACCCGGTGCACAACGCGCACCTCGCGATGGCGCGCGCGGCGATCGACCGCCTCGGCCTGCGGAAGATCCTCTGGATCCCCACCGGCACGACGCGCTACCGCAATCCCGCCGTCGCCCCGGCGCCCGACCGGGTGGCGATGCTGCGGCTCGCGCTCGAAGGCAATGACCACGCCGAGCTCGACCTGCGCGAGCTCGCCCCCGGCGCCTCGGGCTACACCGTGGACACTCTGCATGAGCTGCGCCTGGAGAACGGCGACACGCCGCTTTACCTCCTGATGGGCGCCGACCAGTACGAGAAGCTCCCCACCTGGCATCGCCCGGACGAAGTGCGGCGCCTCGCGCGCATCGCGGTTTTCGACCGCCCCGGGTCGGCGATCCGCGACCGGAACGCGGAAAGAATCCCCTTCGCCCCGATGCCGGTGTCCGCGAGCGACATCCGCGCGCGCGTCGCGCGGGGCGAGGACGTCTCCGGCCTCGTGCCGGCCCCGGTGGCGAACTATATCGCCCGGCACGGGCTCTACCGATAGTGGACATCCGCAAGAAGCAGCGCGTGGTGCTCGAGGCGCTCGAGGACGTGAAGGGCCGCGACATCGTCGTCTACAACACCGCGCGCATGCCCTCGATGTTCGAGCGCGTGGTGATCGCGAGCGGCGAGTCGAACCGCCAGGTGCGCGCCCTCGCCGACCGCGTGCAGGAGAAGGTACGAGAGGGCGGCGCGCGCGTCTACGGCGTCGAGGGCGAGTCGAGCGGCGAGTGGGTGCTGGTCGACCTCGGGGACGTGGTGGTGCACATCATGCATCCCACGGTGCGGGACTTCTACAACCTCGAGGAGGTCTGGGGCGACAAGCCGGTGCGACTCAAGGCGAAAGCCACGGCGAAGGCGAAGCCAAGGGCAAAGAAGCATGCCGCGCCTGCACGTCCTCGCCGTCGACGCTAGGCTGCCGGCGTGGGCCGAGCAGGCCTGCGCGCAGTACGCCAAGCGCATGCCGCGCGGCTACGAGGTGTCACGCTGTCAGATAAAAAGCAACAAGTTGAAAGGCGCACTGCCCAAGGGCGCGCGCCTCGTGGCGCTCGACGAGCGCGGACGCGACTGCGACACGCGTGCGTTCAGCCAGTTGCTCCTGCAGGAGACCGCCTTCCTGATCGGCGGCCCGGACGGCCTGGACGAAAGCGTGAAAAAAGACGCGGCACTGCTCGTGCGCCTCTCGTCCCTCACGCTGCCGCACGCGCTCGCGCAGGTTCTGCTGCTCGAGCAGCTGTACCGCGCCGCGACACTGCTCACCGGCCACCCGTACCATCGGGTATAGTTTTTTCATGATCGGCCCGATCGAGCGCGGCATCTACCTCGCCTCGCGCAGCCCGCGCCGGCGGGAGCTCCTGTCGCAGATCGGCGTGCGCTTCCACCTGCTCCTGTTCCGCTCGCGGCCCGGCGAGGACGCCGAGGTCGACGAGACCCCGCTCGAGGGCGAGGACCCCGCGGCGTACGTCGAGCGCATGGCGCGCGCCAAGGCCGACGCCGGCTGGCGCCGGCTCCTGCAGCGCAATCTCCCGCACGCGCCGGTGCTCGCCGCCGACACCACCGTGGCCCTCGAAGACCGCATCTTCGGCAAGCCCGAGGGGCGGGAGCAGGCCGCGGAGATGCTCGCCGCGCTCGCGGGACGCACGCACGAGGTGCTGACCGCGGCGGCGCTCAAGCACGGCGACTGGATCGAGACCGCGGTGTCGCGCTCGGAGGTGCGGCTGAAGCCCCTCTCCGAGGAGGAGATCCGCGTCTACGTCGCGACCGGGGAATGCGACGACAAGGCCGGCGCCTACGCGATCCAGGGCCGGGCGGCGCGCTTCGTGATGGAGCTGCGCGGCAGCTATTCGGGGGTGATGGGGCTGCCGCTGTACGAGACCAGCCTGCTGCTCGACAAGCTGCGTGAGCGAAGAAATCCTTATTAACGTGACGCCGCAGGAGACGCGCGTCGCCGTCGCCGGCTCGGGCGTGGTGCAGGAGCTGCTCGTCGAGCGTGCAGCGAGCCGCGGCCTGGTCGGCAACATCTACATGGGTCGCGTGGCGCGCGTGCTGCCCGGCATGCAGTCGGCGTTCATCGAGATCGGCCTGGAGCGCGCCGCTTTCCTGCACGTCGCCGACCTCTGGGGGGACCGCAAGGCCAACGGGGAATCGCGGCCCATCGAGCAGATCCTCGCCGAAGGCCAGCCGCTGCTGGTGCAGGTGGTGAAGGACCCCCTCGGCTCGAAGGGCGCGCGCCTGTCGACGCAGATCTCGGTCGCCGGGCGGCTGCTGGTCTACCTGCCGCACGATCCGCACATCGGCATCTCGCAGAAGATCGAGGACGAGAGCGGGCGCGCGGCGCTGCGCGAGCGGCTGCGCGAGCTCGCCGGCGCCGAGGAGAAAGGCGGCTTCATCGTGCGCACCCTGGCCGAGGCGGCGACCGAGGAGGACCTGCGCGCCGACCTCGCGTATCTGCGCAACCTATGGAAAGTCATCAAGGAAAGATCTCTTGGAGCGGCACCGCCGCAGCTCATCTACCAGGACCTCTCCCTCGCGCAGCGCGTGCTGCGCGACATGGTGAGCCCCGACACCAGCCGCGTGGTGGTGGACTCGCGCGAGACCTGGCAGAAGCTCGGCGCCTTCGCCGAGCAGTACATGCCGCAGGTGCGCGGCCGCCTCGAGCACTACACCGGCGAGCGGCCGCTCTTCGAGCTCTACGACGTCGAGACCGAGATCGAGCGCGCGCTCGCGCGCCGCGTCGAGCTCAAGTCCGGCGGCACGCTGGTGATCGACCAGACCGAGGCCATGACCACCGTCGACGTCAACACCGGCGGCTTCGTCGGCAGCCGCAACTTCGACGACACGGTGTTCAAGACCAATCTCGAGGCGGCGCAGGCGATCGCGCGGCAGCTGCGCCTGCGCAACCTCGGCGGCATCATCGTCGTCGACTTCATCGACATGCACAGCGAGGAGCACCGCGCCGCGGTGCTGGAGGAGTTCAGGCGCGCGCTCGCGCGCGACCGCACGCGCATGACGGTCAACGGCTTCACCGCGCTCGGGCTGGTCGAGATGACGCGCAAGCGCACGCGCGAGTCGCTCGCGCACGTGCTGTGCGAGCCCTGCCCGACCTGCGACGGGCGCGGCGCGGTGAAGACCGCGCATACCGTCTGCTACGAGATCCTGCGCGAGATCCTGCGCGAGGCGCGCGCCTTCCATGCCAGGGAGTTCCGCGTCGTCGCCTCCCAGAGCGTCATCGACCTGTTCCTCGAGGAGGAGTCGCCGGCGCTCGGCATGCTCTCGGACTTCATCGGCAAGCCGATCTCGACGCACGTCGAGTCGAGCTACACGCAAGAGCAGTTCGACATCGTGCTGATGTAATGAACGAACTGTTCTTCAAGCCGGCGACGTCCTTGGCCAGGCTTCTGAGAGCGAGGAAGCTGTCCGCGACCGAGCTGACGAAGGCCTTCATCGGGCAGATCGAGCGCGTCAACCCGAAGGTGAACGCCATCGTCACCTTCCTGCCCGAGCTCGCGCTGAAGCGGGCCAGGATTCTCGACAGGAAAAGCGCCTTCAAGGGTGTCCTCGCGGGCTTGCCGATCGCCTACAAGGACGTGGTGCCGACCAAGGGCATCCGCACCACCTACGGCTCGCCGATCTACCGCGACCACGTGCCCACCGAGGACCATTTGATCGTCGAGCGGCTCTCGGCGGCGGGCGCCATCACGATCGGCAAGACGAACACGCCCGAGTTCGCCGCCGGCAGCCAGACCTTCAACGCCGTGTTCGGCGCCACGCTCAATCCCTACGACCTTTCCCGGACCTGCGGCGGCTCCTCGGGCGGCGCGGCGGCCGCCGTCGCCTGCGGCATGCTGCCTTTCGCCGACGGCTCGGACCTCGGCGCGTCGCTGCGCAACCCCGGCAACTTCTGCAACGTCGTGGGCTTTCGCCCGACGCCCGGCCGCGTGCCGGGCTGGCCGGCAAGCGACGCCTGGCAGACGCTCACCGTGATCGGCACGCTGGCGCGCACCACCGCCGATTGCGCGCTGCTCTTCTCCGCCATGGCCGGGCCCGACGCGCGCGACCCGACGTCGATCCCGGAATCGGGCTCCCTGTTCGGAAAATCATTGAAGAGAAGCTTTCGCAAGACCCGCGTCGCCTGGAGCCGCGACCTGGGCGGGCTGCCGGTCGAGCACGAAGTCACCCGCGTGCTCGAGCCCGCCCGACGCGTCCTGTCGGCGCTCGGCTGCGCCGTCGAGGACGCCGAGCCCGACCTCTCGGGCGCCGAGGAGGCGTTCCACGTGCTGCGCGCGGTGGGCTTCGTGCAGAAGTACGGCGAGCTCCTGAAGACGCAGCGCGACAAGCTGAAGAAGGACGTGGTCTGGAACATCGAGCAGGGCCTCGCGCTGGACGGCGCGCGCGTCGCCCGCGCCCAAGCGCTGCGCACGCAGGTCTACCACCGCATGCGCGAGTTCATGGAGCGCTACGAGTTCCTGTGCCTGCCGGTGAACCAGGTGCTGCCCTTCCCGGTGACGCAGCCTTACGTCGCCGAGATCAACGGCGTGAAGCTCGACAACTATCTCGACTGGATGAAGACCTGCTACTTCATCACCGTCACCGGCCACCCGGCGATCTCGGTGCCGGCCGGCTTCAGCCGCGGGGGCCTGCCGGTGGGGCTGCAGATCGTCGGGCGCTACCGCGACGATCTCGGCGTGCTGCAGCTGGCGCACGCCTTCGAGTCCGAAACCGGGTTCTGGAAGCGCCGGCCGCCCGTCGCGGGCAATGCGGCGGAATAAACCCGCCGGCCAGACGTATTCCGTTTGTCGATCAAGACGAGAGGAGAGTTCCATGAAGAGGGATCTGGGCAACGACCACCTGAACAGCCTGCTGCCCGACGTACAGGTCGATCGGCGCGGCTTCATCGCCGCGGCGATCGCCGCCGGATTCGCGGTCACCGCCGAGCCGGTGCTCGCGCAGGCCATCCACACGCCGATGGACGGGCTGGTGGGCGGCGACGCGAAGATCGGCGAGATTCCCGCCTACTACGCGGTGCGCAAGGGCGCCGACAAGCGCCCGGTGGTGCTGGTGGTGGGCGAAATCTGGGGCAACCACGAGCACATCAAGGACGTGGTGCGCCGAATCGCAAAGGCCGGCTACTTCGCGGTGGCGAACGAGCCCTATTTCCGCCTCGGCGACCTGGCGAAGATGACCGAGATCAAGGAGGTCATCGCAGCCGCCAACAAGCTCACCGACGAGCAGGCCTTCGCCGACCTCGACGCGGTGGTGGCCTGGGCCGAGCGGCACCCGCGCGCCAACG
>Ga0105100_10002037_pt1 | contig 11815 bp, 11 predicted proteins | sample PPLLak12cMay2015_2_FD_87033 | JGI IMG/M metagenome (GOLD analysis project Ga0105100, IMG submission 87033) | Freshwater sediment microbial communities from Prairie Pothole Lake near Jamestown, North Dakota, USA - PPLs Lake P8 Core (1) Depth... | ecosystem: Environmental > Aquatic > Freshwater >... | reverse complement strand
TCTGGACTCCTGTAATATAACAATTTGAAACCGAATATGTTTGTGGAATGTTAAATACTCATTGTTTCCAAATCTATGTTAAGTCTTTTCAGACCTTTTTTGAAGTGGTCAAAGGAGGACAGATTTTTTTGATCGAAAAAATGAGTTGGAAATATCTATCCCCCTACAAGAACATCATCTGATACTTATTGATGTGCTTAGATAAACTTTAATTAACAGATTGTTAATTCATTGTATAAACACAAAGCCCCCAGATCTGATTTCCAGGGGTATATTATTTTGTATCGATAATACTATTTCTTCGTTTCAGATTCAATTAAATTTTTTATGTTAAGGCAACTTCGTTCCATTAAGCTCTTCAGGAATGATGTGTCCATTGATGAATCTTTTCCTGGCATCTCAGCACTGAGAGTGACTTTTGTTTGATCCTTTGTAATAGATTCAAATTCCATTCTTCCACGTGATTCAACAGAACCATCATGAATCAAAACTCCTATAGATTGATTGGATTTGAATTCCACCACTTCCATTGTTCCCTCCACTACTGTACCGCCATGGCTGTTTTTCCTTTGGATAACCGTTCCGACTCCAATCGGTCCCTTGGAAATCTGTTTCAACTGCATATCTGGATACCAGCGAGGATGATTTTTAACATGATTATAAGCACAGAATGCCTAATTTAGGATCATCCAAAAGTAAAGGTTAGAAATGAGCAGATATAATTCTCGGAGCTATGCCTTATTGATATTTATCTTCCTGGCTACTGTTTTTCCGGAGAATGTTATTGCACAGGATGCTGACAGGAATAAACCTGCAGACAAGCCACTGTTTAATGATCCGGTTTATGATGGTGCCGCTGATCCGGCGGTAATCTGGAATAGAGAAGAGAAGAAGTGGTTTATGTTCTATACAAACCGACGCGCAAATGTTCCCGGTCTGAATGGTGTTACATGGGTTCATGGTACACGGATTGGTATAGCAGAGTCTTCCAACGGAGGTTCCACATGGATATACCGCGATACGTGCGACATCCGTTACCGTACGGGCAAATACACCCACTGGGCTCCCGAAGTAATTGAACACAAGGGATTATATCACATGTACCTGACATTTGTTCCGGGAGTTTTTACTGACTGGAACCATCCTCGTTATATCATTCATCTCACAAGTAATAACCTTATAAACTGGGATTTTCAGTCGAAGCTGGAACTTTCATCCGACAGATGCATTGATGCCTGTGTCTTCCACCTGCCCGACGGTACCTGGCGGATGTATTATAATAATGAGGCTGATGGCAAATCGATTTATTATGCCGATAGTCCGGATCTTTATAAGTGGACCGACGGCGGAAAAAAAGTAATAGGTGATCAGGGCGGAGAGGGTCCGGTTGTTTTTTTCTGGAAAGAAAAAGCCTGGATGGCAGTTGACAACTGGAAAGGTCTCGGGATATATTATTCGGACGATTTCGTGTCGTGGAATCGCCAGGGAAAAAACATCCTTCAGGAACCAGGCACCGGTGAAGACGATCAGGTAATCGGCCAGCATCCTGACGTTGTGGTAAGCGGCGACAGGGCATTTATTTTCTACTTTACTCATTTCGGACAGGCGTTGGGGAAAAGAGGTACAGGAGACTTTTCCAGCTCAAGACGAAGTTGTATCCAGGTAGCAGAACTTGAATATGAAGATGGCCAGATAATTTGCAATCGTGACAAGCCTGTTTTTATAAACCTGAAGCCCTCCTTTTAGAGCAACAACAATTTATTTCTTAAAATTATAACTGCTTTCAACATTTGGGTTCCCCTTTCCGTCGTAAATTGCTTCCTGCGGATATGGATAGACCGGCCTTGACATGATCTCCCTGCCTGGAACATTTTTCGTTAAAACTATCCTTTCAGGAGGTTTATTGTTCTCTACCCAGTCACGTAAGATTGCCAGCAGATCAGCATCAGATGGTCCTTCCCCTCCTCCGCAATGTAGTACCCCCGGAAGAAGAAAAAGCCTCATATAATCATTGATTGCAGGATCAGCCGCCTTAACTGCATTGTAATGATCAATTGTAGCAAAGGCCGACAGGGCCGGGTCGTTCCACCCATGGTAGAAAATTATTTTCCCTTTTCTGTCCTTAAATCCGCTGTAATCTGAAGATGTAGCATTGAGATAGGCAGCTGCATAATTCATCTCCTTTTCATAACCGCTGAATTTATAATCAAGGTAATTCCAACCGGGGTCCTGTAAAATCAGGTATTTGAATATCTCTATGCCAAAGTATGCCAAAAGACTTGGATAGCCACCTCTCAATGTCATTTCGTTTGGTCCGGTGATCCAGGTGATCCATCCGCCTCCTTCATTTTCACCGCCAAATGGGTACCCCGGAGATTTTATGTTGTTCCCCAAATCGAAACCATTATAGATAGTCTTTATTGCTTTCACCTGAGAAGCGGTGAAACATTCTTTCCCCGGCACATCACCCGGACAAAGAGGCAGCGATATAAAATCAAACTTACAGTTCAAAGGATTGTTAATAATGCTGTCTCTTACTCCATCGAGCAGATCACATTGCTTCAGTACTGCTTCCTGGAGGATCTTAATATGCTTCTTTGTAAGGATCGGTATGGTAAGGCTTTCAGGATACACGGCCTGAGTATTCTGAATAGCTTCAACTGCTATGGATGTCCAGTCAAAGGCAGGAGCTCCTGCAATAATACCATCAAAATCGTTGGGATAACGCTGTGCTTCCATCATAGCCTGTCCACCTCCCCTTGAACACCCTATGAAATATGAATATTCAGGCCATCTGCCATAATAGTTACCAATAATAGCCTTCGATACTTCGGCCGTACGATGAACAGCAAGATGTCCGAAATTCACCTGTCGCTCCATATCATTAAGCGCCCAGCTTGCTGATCCTAACCCCGCCGTTTTGTGACCTGTATCCGTCCCGGAGGTTGCAAAACCTTCATTTACTTTACCGGCGGCCATGTTCTGAACGGTTCCTACAAAACCACCACCACCACCCATTACATAAATCCCGTTCCAGACGGATGGCAGCAGGAGCTCAAAATTTATTTCCTTGCCTATAACTCCGGTTACTTTGCAGTGTGATAGTCCCTGAGCGACTGTAACAGCACTGGTGATCTTCACATCAGGGAGCTTCAGCTCGGTCAGCTTTTCACAGGGAATACATATTTCAGTAACAGGTTTGTCCTGGGCGGTACTTAATATTGAAAGCTGAAACAGCAGTAACAGAAGAATGCCTGACTTTTCCATGGGAGGAATTAATAAATGTATTACCAAAGTTAATATATGTTCATAGGATATTATTAGTGTCCTGCTAAATTAAATGATTTTGAGCTAATACACTTACCGGGACCTATATCGGTACGACCATCATTGTTGGGATCATTCTGCCTGATCATAACACTGATTGACTTAATTTTTATCCATGTTTTATTGATGTTCGTCAAAATCAATTACCTGAGAAATATTTTTTCACAGAGTACATAATGTTAAGATAGTCAGTTTTATAACATTAGTTATTGCCTGAAAGATCATGCTTCCTTAAAAATCTTCGTCAATTGGAAGAAGTATTTTTTTTAAAATCATCGTTAAATTACCAGAGACCTGACAAGAAGAAATGCAATAATCAGGCAATACTGAACGAAAACTAAAAGAAATGAAAGCACTATCTGAGATTCACCCGGGAAAAACAGAGGCCAAAACAATGACATTCCGAAAATCCATTAAAGGATTTCAGTATCTGTTAACAATGTTTCTGATGGTCTTCCTGCTTATGATTGCAATACCTTCAAGTGGTTCAACGAAATCGGGTAAAGAAAGAAAATCAGCATGCAGGGCCAGGAATACAGTTCGCAGCTATCCTGTTATAATAACAAAAAAGAATAGTCCTGTGATGTTTAAAACTATTAAGAAATCAAGAACCAGAAATTTCAGTTTCCCGGTATAAAATAGGTTTTATATCGTTACGTTTGTTGCAACTGCATAAGCCGGTCACCTTGACCACATTCCGCCGGATAGATTAACTTTTATATATTTATCTATAGATCATAGGATTAACTCCGGCCTTGGTTGGTCAAATTATGCCGGCGGGAGATGGTAAGGGTCACCGGCTTTTGCAACAAGCCCTGGAAAATCATCCCGCATATGTTGGCACACATGAAAAAGATAGTAATGTTTGAAGTCCCTGTAGCGCATTAAATGAAAATAAATTACTATGGTCATTACCTCACTTTCATTGAGACTGCATGGCTTGATCCGCATGCGTGTTCCATCTGTGAGTTGATATGTTTTTAACTGGTTGATGAATACTCTGTTAAAATCATCGATATGACAAAAAATTTCAATAAGTTTGTTTTCAAGATTTTTCATGGATTCTTTCCTTTTATTGTTTGTGGTTAAACAAATTTGGAAAGAATCCTTTTTTATAACAAATTGTATATCAAATAGTTATAAACAAATGATTGTTAATTTATTAACAATCTGCGCGTTATGCAATTATCTTATGTCGAACTCACGTTAAATATATTATTGTAAGGTCAGACTTCATAGTAGTTGTAAAATTTGTAAGAACATTGATTCAGGTAGCATTCCATCTATTAAATCCAACGTGGCTTTATTTCAGCGGGGCATGTTTATTCCAGAATTGCAAAAGCAGTAAACTACGACCACTTCCGGCCAGTCTGAAGTTAAACTCATATTCATACTTCCTTTGGTGCCGGGATCTGAAGTAATTCTGTATAGATTATATAAGAGATTGGGGTAAGGTGATACCTGTCATGGTCTGAAAATATTATGTCTTAAAAGAAAATTGGAACACACTACAGGGCTGCCGGCAATATAATGAAAAATCCTTAGCCTTTCAGCTCTTCCAGGAGTCGTAATGCAGCATCACGTAACGGTTTTTGTTTCCTTCGCCATATCAGGTATCCTGTAAATGCCGATATCAGCATTATCGGGATATAAAAAACCTGAACGTATAGTATCCTGTTTAACAGTATAACTGTTGTCCATTCGCTTATTTCGGAAACTACCAGGGCGGCATCTATAAGCAGGATTGATGGCAGCATAAATAAATACCGGCTGAAGGTTAGATCATAGCGCTTAGCCGCCTGGTTCAGCATTTCGAATGAAGATACGGAATAGTCGACCTTACGGAAATCAGAATGATACTTTTTAAAAAATACAGCGAATAATGTAAATGCGCTGACAAAACAAAGCCCTGAAATCCTGTAGCGCATAGCAAGAGAAGGGTCGGGATTGACAATAAAAAGTGCCGTATAGATGATTATCATAACAAGAAAAAGCCATTTGAAAAATTTCATTTTCCTGGTATTCCTGTTATCTTCCTCTTTAAACCTGGTCATTAAGGCATTCATATCATTGAAATTATTTGCATCGTTGCTGTTTTTCAGAATTTCTTTACCTGCTTTTTTATTATCTGTATTCATACCGGCCTCCTTTCATTGTTTCACGTAATGTCTCCTTTATTCTGTGTATTTTTACCCTGACATTGGGCTCCGTAATGCCTATTATGTCTGCAATTTCCCTGGTTGAAAGTTCATCCAGGACAAGCCCAATGATCGCTTTGTCGATAATGCTTAACTGGTTCAGTTGCGTTTGCAGATTCTGCAGTTGTTCTTCCCTCACAAATGTATCATCTTCCTCTCCTGTAAGAGTGTTCCTGATTTCCGGTGAATCAATATCCACATTCATCTTCATCTGGTTGTAATTTTTACCTGCATACCTTAAAGCAATATTTATCGCTATCCTGTAAACCCAGGTGCTGATCTCAGACTTCCCCCGGAATGAATCAAGACTTCTCCATATATTCATCAGGATCTCCTGATAGATATCCATCTGGTCATCTGGTGTCGGAGCATAATACCTGCATATGTGTACTATTTTTTCTTTGTTTCCGGAAATTATCTTCCGGAACTGTTCTTCTTTGTTCTCCATATGAATTGGTCTCTTTATTCATTTAGTACATCAGTGAACACTTTTGTTACAGAAATTTAGCCTTTTTTTAAGAAAAGCTTAAATTCTTCCTGTTCAGAATGGTAATAAATTTGTTCCTGACTCCTTTCAGAAAGTGAAGCTTCGAGAGGATAAATAATGCGTTCACGTATTATCAGCTGCCGGCAGAAAGTGGTCAGGGCCTCCGGCTTTTGCAGTTAATTATATTTGAGCTCCATAGGAGCAGAATTTTATAGAGTATTGATTTTTGTGAATGGTTTCTTTCCCAGTTTGGTAAGCACCTCTTCTGCCCACTTATATGTTTCGGGCATATCACCAATGAATACTATCTCAGCAGGAGCAATCAATGCCGGCAGCTGGTAAACATCCGTGATCCTTAAGCAATTCAATATCTCGATTGCAGCTCCCCTGCCATCGGGACTGCTGGCCATATCCTGGGTGGCCGGAGGATTTTTCAGTATAACTGTTTTACATTTTCCGTCGAGAAGGCCGCCATAAAGTGCAACAACACCCATGTCTTCCCTGGCGGCAATACCTATGGAATCGGCATTTACGCCATCAAGTGTCCTGCAGAAATCAATGCATCTGGTAAGGTCATAGACCTGCATTGATGCAAGTGTTCTTCCCAGCCATGCTGATGCACGGCGTACATGCCATTGCATGTTCGGATCCCAGCCGAACTCCCCTACACCTCTTACCTCGAAATAGGCAATATTCCATTTATTATCAAGATCTTCTATAAACCCTTCCGATTCCCACCGCGATTCATTGGGATTGCGCAGAACGATCATCAGTGGTTTTTTCTGTGACGGGTCATTTCTCCAACGTATGTCAACCTTAAGTCTCCATCCCGCCTCCGGAACAAAACTGTAGATATCACTTCCGTATTCTGCCCTGTCAAGAGTCCTGAATACTTTTACCGAATCAAATGAAGGAGGATTCTCAGGGAAAGCCGAAAAACTTTTCTTTTTAAGAAAATCTTTAACTGTATTACGAAATTCATTCAGTTCACTTTCTGTTGTTATTTGGGGATTTAAAGCCAGTTTAACGAAAGAATCCTGAATTGTGGTTGTTCTGTCGTCTGAAGGAGGCCCTTCCGTGTACGCCTTTAATTCTTCTTCTGACAGCATATAAGCCGGTGAGGTATCAATATCACCCGCTTCTTTAGGAGAAATTGGTTTTCCCATAAGATGTCCGGAGAAAAAGGAGAATATTTTTTCCCTGGAATCCTTATGATATGAATGACCTCCGGGGGTATCAATAAACTCAATATTAGCGGGAGCATTGTGTAACTGATAGATCCTTCGGAGGTCATTATAGATCCTTTTAGCCGATTCGATCCGGTTCAGACCATCACGGTCTGCCTGGCCTATCAGCAAGGGCCGTGGAGCTATCAGGGCTCCTATGTCCTGAAAATCAATAAGGTGAGTGTTAATAGCCATCATACAGTCGCAATGACCGTCAATGGTACGTGTTGATATCTGTGCTTCCATTGTACTGGCCCCGCATACTGGAGCGACAGCTTTAACCCTCGGGTCAGCTGCGGCAAGGAACCAGCTTATTGCACCACCGCCTGAAATTCCCGTGGCTCCCATATTTTGAATGTCTACTTCGGGTCTTTCAGAGAGCAGGTCGAGTCCCCGGATCGCATTCCAGACTTCCACTCCGGCCGGAGTATAGCCCCGGCTGTACCAGTTGAACCAGCCCCTGGCATAACATCCGTGGTGCTGGCCGCGAACCTCCCCGTACTGGATAGTTTCCACGATAAGGCAAACAAATCCAAGTTTCGCGAATTTTGCCGGATGTGCCTGATAATGAACTTTCTGTGTTAATGAGTGGCCGCAGAGGTAGATTATTGCAGGAGCCTTTCCATTTATATTATCAGGAATATAAAGATTGGCAGGTACATACAGACCGGGCAGTGATTCATAATAAAGCTTTTCTATTCTGTAACCGTCTCTTTGAATTGTTCCGGTGATTCTGACATTCAAAGGTGAACGTTCACCACCCAGAGGCATGTCCTGCATGCTAATCATTTCAATGAATTCAGCATGTCTTTCAGGCCTCATCCTTTCCCACTCTTCTGCAGAAATAATATCTGTACCGGAATTATCCGTTATTTCCTTCGCAACTTTTACGAGGTAATCACGGATATTATTTGACTGTACTTCTTTTGGCGTAACCGCAGTTTTGTTACCTGAACAGGAAAAATTCAGGAGTATAGCACTAATTAATAAAACAAGTGAAAATTGTTTTTTCATTTTCCGGTGGTATTTATTTTATAACACTGTTATTTGGTAAAAACAGGTCGTTCCCCGATTTGGCGGATAGCTGTCAACCTAATTCATAAAAATAGTTGAATTAGAATACATAAAGGTAATAATTTAGTTTGGAGGTTGGTGAATGAACCGGTGGACCTGACCATTTTCAGCCGGAGTTAACTGACCACCTCCCCGCATCGGCAGCCGAAGCTTTCTTTGTCCCCCGGAATGAAATGAAGGAAACGAGGGCTGTCCGGTTGTAAATAACTGTTATCCTTCAGCTTATATTATTGAAATAAAGAACGGCATTTCCCTGACTGTTTCGTGGAATAACTTGTCTATCTGCATTAAAACCTCATGGGTTCTAATGAATGGGAATGCCGCCGCTGACCATTTCTGAGGCTACAAGGATGCCCACTGCCAGCGGCAGGTCATATGAGGAGCCTTCCTTCCGGATGTCAGCCGGTGCCATGTTGATTATCACCTGCCTGCCGGGCCAGTGTAGACCCACTGCCCGGAGGGCCGACTCTATCCGCTGCTGGCTCTCCTTCACCGCGGTATCGGGATGACCGACAAGCATGTAACGTACACCGCGGGTTACATCGACTTCGATTGTAACCGGAACCGCCTCAATGCCGATAACGGCAGCGCTGAAGGTCTTGACCAGCATGGCTCAGTCTTTATGTTGTACAAAAGAAAAAGGAGGAAATGCAGCATAAATTTATGGATTATCCAGGATAGATACAATAGAAAGAAGATTAAATGCCGGCCCTGTACTCCTTTATACGGCTATTCATGTTAAAAAATATCTGATTTGTGAAAATCGCAGCGACTGAATGTAACCTTTACATTAGAATAAAGTAAAAAGTAAAAGATACCGGAAAGGACAATGTTTTTTTTACCGGACCGTTATAATACTCAATGAGTAGAACTTTAATGATGGGCTATGAAAAATGTTGGTTTTGTTACTGTAATACTATTTATTGTTTTTACGCTATTCAGTTGCCAGAAAGAAACTCCTAAAACAGATAATCCTGAAGATTTCTTTATTGAAGTTGGGAATTTACTTATCAATAACAATCCTGCCCAACTGGCAGCAAGGATAACGTATAAGAATGAAATAGTACCCATTGTGGATAAAGAAACTTCCTCACTCCTGAAGAGCGGTTCAGTTTTTCCGGAAATAGACCTTACAAAGAACTATGCTTTTAAATTGAAGTCCGAAGTTGATCCTCCGGTTTACGAGAATAAGACGCTACAGGCAACCCATGTCACCATTAAGGATAACTATGCTTATGTTACCTATAACACACGTGGGCCTGAATGGCTGGGAGGTATAGAGATATTCGATGTTTCTGATCTGAAGAACCCGGTGATTATTTCAAGCGCCATACTTCCAAATACAGATGTAAGTGCTGTAGACTATGCGGATGGAAAGATCTATGTGGTCGGTGCAACAGGAGATTATGAAGACTTAGGATTTGTATCGCCGGCATTTATGGAAGTAATATCACTCGATGCAACAATGGCCTTTGAAAAAGTAGATACCATCATTGAAATTCCTTCCTTTGCCGGAACTGATATTAAGGTAGCAGCCGGTCATATATTTGCTACCAGCGGTTCCACCGGGGGGCTTACCGTTTTTGATGCCGGCTTTGCAAAAGTAGGTATAACGGAAATCTCTGATGCCCGTTCAGTTGATGCAAACTCAGATCACCTTTACGTGTTGAAAGGGCAGGAAGGGCAGGTGAAGGTGTTCGAATTGTCTGATGCCTCTCCTGCCGGAACATATCATGTCGGTGGAGCGAACATCCCGGAATCCAAATCTGAAATTGCGGTTTCAGACGAGTATATTTTTGCTGCATTGAATGAAGGAGGACTCTCTGTTCTCAATCTCGACGGGAGCATTAAACAAAGTCTTCCAAAACCTGTAACACCTTACGGTGCTCTCGATGAGAACCATGTAACCAATAGTGTATCTCTCAATGGTGACCTTGTGTTGATAGGAAATGGTGAGTCCGGCATATATGTTGGCGGACTTATTGCAGAAAAAAATGATAGCCTATGGATGTTGGGGGCTATGACCTTCGGTGAATCCCAGTCTGCAAATTTTGTGGAATCAAAAGACAGTGTGATTTTTGTTGCTACAGGACTCGGAGGTCTGAAAATACTTGCCATAAATATTGATGAAGGGGTACCTGACAATGTTGAGCCTACCGAACCCTGCGTAACATTGATGGCAAATATTTCGGAATTGTTCCCTGAAAGGATGGATGTGAGGAAGGTCCATAATGACCTGTTCAGTGATACTGCCCACCTGAATATTTATGTCAAAGAGGAAACACCAGTCTTCGTATCATTCATTGATGAAGGAGCCGGCTGGAGAAATACTTTCGGATACTATTCTTATCCAGCGGGTAACCCGCCGCAAAGCATCGATGATCTTGAAAAGCATATAGTCTTTCCCAACGTTTCAAAGGTCGGTGAGGGCGGTGGCCTGGACTTTGGAGACCGTGTACAATTGGGTGACGGCAGCTTTCCGGCAGGAACGGTAATAGGCTTTTACATTGTTGCCCAGGGATGGAAAAACGGTCTCACAACTGATGGTGTCTATACACAATATACAGACAGAATTTTTAATAGTGATCAGGCCCAGCAATCAACCCTTTTTGTAAGCAGCGGTTGCGATGATATCGTACTTACATTTGAAGATATTAAGGTTAAGGAGAGCAGCTGTGATCACGACTTTAATGATATTATCCTTACCATTAAAGATTCCAGGGATATGGGTATGCCAAATACAAAATTGGATGTTTCAGGATTGCCGAGGAAATAGGATTATACTTAATCAGAACCAAATTATTATAAATATCCTGTCAGTTTGTGCCGGTAACCATAACGCCATAAAGTTACAATTAGTCTAATATAATGTCTCGATCACCACATAATCACTAAACGCAACATCTGACATATATTGATGCGGTAAAAAAGAATTAGAAGACTGGTTAATATATTATTCATTGTTGGCCAATCCAACGATAGAATTTCCAACTTCCATCACCTTGTTTTTGAAAATGGAGAAACTTCTCTGTTTAGTTAAAATGGTCGAATCCCCTTCTTGAGTGAGTTTCTTTACCATCAATGCAACCTCAAATGCAAAGTCACCAAGAACCTTAGCCTCAATCTGCTCTATATTTAGTTCTCCGATTGTATTATTTTCAATAAAATCTTTTAAAAAACTTTTTGATTCATCAAATCCCTTTTGTGGAAAAGCCGGTGAAATTGACCACCTGACGCCGGACTAAATTGACCACCCCGCGCCGGAGCAAATTGACCACCCTTGGCCGGAGCAAATTGACCACCTGAAAAAGAGCGATTCTCATGTTTAAAAAGTAAGCTATGACGTTAGTTGTTATTTAATTATTAACAGCTCGGTTATGGCTAATAAAAAAACAGACATGAGTAAGATAAGACAAATGCTAAGGCTCTTCGCTCAAGGTGAGAGTAAACTGAGAATAAGTGAGTTAACAGGAGTGTCCCGTAACACTTTAAAGAAATACCTT
>Ga0105100_10002035_pt1 | contig 11816 bp, 13 predicted proteins | sample PPLLak12cMay2015_2_FD_87033 | JGI IMG/M metagenome (GOLD analysis project Ga0105100, IMG submission 87033) | Freshwater sediment microbial communities from Prairie Pothole Lake near Jamestown, North Dakota, USA - PPLs Lake P8 Core (1) Depth... | ecosystem: Environmental > Aquatic > Freshwater >... | reverse complement strand
TGATTCTCCCAACCGGAATAAATTTAAGCCTTTGAGCCGTAAAATTTCAGCATAATGGAGCTGAAATGCAACATCGGACTCCGCCAGATGCAAAGCCTCCTGAATATCACTCATGGAAGCCGTGTAATTCCCAGATATGCGAAGCGTATTGGCGCGGCGGATGAGAGCCAGGAGCAAACCTGCCACATCCTGACTCTTTCTGTAGATCGATATAACGGAATCCAGAAGTTGACTGGACTCAGGCAAATTCCCCTTCAAGGCGAGGAGCGATCCTCGCAGGGAAATCAACCCGGGCCGAGTCTGGGCAATGGTCGGGGGCAGACTGTTGATCCAGCCATCCAGGGTAACCAGGGCATTTTTCAACATCGATGTGCCGGAGCGTTCGATCACACCTGCCAGCGCTTCAATATCATTCAACTGCGTACAAGTGAAATAAGCTTTTTCCCATTCACCGGCGAGTTCATAGGCTTTGACCATACGCTCGAGGATGGGCTGGATTTCATGCGGACGTTCCTCTCTCAGGCGCGTCTGAAGGAACTCGCGAAAGAGGGGATGATAACGGAGCCAGCGGCCATCTTCGCCGAGGGGGAGGACGAAAAGGTTCTTCTCCAGGATCAAACCCATGAGGACGAACCAGTTTTGGGGTTCGGTATGAAGCGGTCCCAACACGATTTCGCAGAATTCTGCATTGAATTCTTCCGGGAGGGAAGTCCGCATGAGGAAAGCGCGCACGTGTTCAGGCTGCTGGTCGAGCACCTGATGTCCCAGATATGCAAAAGTATCCACACCTGAAATGCGAGCCATGCCGGGTGAGTTGGCAAGCACCATCCCTGTGATCCAGCCGCTGGTCTGTTCGACCAGCTCGCTGGCGTCCTCGTCCGAGATGTGCTTATGGTGATTTTGTGCATACAGTGCCTGGACTTCACGCGGCACGAACGCCAGCTCAACGTGACTGAGACCCGCCACCTGTTCGCGTGCCACCATCAGCGTGACATCATCCAGGGAGGGCAGAGTGCGTGAGGAAAGGACAATGTGACAGTTTTCAACGATCAGCTCAAGGAAGCGGTTGAGCAATGCAGAGATGAGGGGAACATCATCCAGAAGATGATAGTCATCTATGATCAGGAGAAAATCCTCTTCCACCTGATCATAGATTTCATTGGTCAGGGTCACCAGAAGAGATTCTGCGTCCTGCTCGATTGACGTTAGCTGGTTCAATTGAAGACGGGAGGTCTCGCCGATACCCGGGAAGCGCTCCGCGAGGGTGGCGATCAGATAGGCAATGAACCTCTGAGGGTCACGGTCGAGGGGGTCGACCGAGAGCCAGCAGACAGGCATCTTAGAAATGTTTGCCAGGTCGATTAAAAGGGAGGTTTTGCCGTACCCGGCCGGGGCAGAGAGGAGCAGGAGTTTGTTATCGAGCAATGACTGGAGACTCTCCAGCAAGCGCGGCCGGGAGAGCAGTTCAGGGCGGCGATGCGGGACAATGATCTTGGTCTTGCTAATAGGGATCGACTTCGCTACCATTGATTCAGACAACACATTTATTCTGACATATTTACGGAGTTAATTCATCTGATTTTCGTCACAATTTTTGGATCTCAGCATGTGTTAATTTCTGCTTAATACAAATTAACCAACACCCAACTCGTCCAATATACGCGGGTGGATGCCAGGCGTGGCTGCCACAACCGATTGAGGCGGAGAGATATAGTCAGGCACCCCATTCACATTGGTCACGAATGCGCCTGCCTCCTCACAGATCAGCCCGCCCGCGGCCACATCCCAGGGTTTGAGCGCCATTTCCCAAAAGCCGTCAAAGCGGCCGGCAGCCACATAGCAGAGGTCGAGCGCCGCAGACCCCAGCCTGCGCACGCCCTGCGTCAGTTTGCCAAATTTCACAAAATTGCCGAAGTTATCCTGCGGCGTGTTCCAGGCATCGTACGGAAACCCCGTCACCAGCAGACTCTTTTGCAGTTCCGTCGCAGAAGAGACACGCAAGGGTTTTCCATTGAGGAAGGCGCCTTTGCCGCGTTCGGCGCTGAACATTTCATCCCGCATCGGGTCGTAAACAACGCCCAGCTTCAGACTCGCGCTGAGCGGAGGGATTGCCGCGCCTGGAGCCGAAGCGGCACGGGATGCGTAGGCGATCGAAACAGAGAAGATGGGAATGTGATGCGCATAGTTCACCGTTCCATCCAGAGGGTCGATGTACCAAATGTGCTCATCGTTTCCCTGGATGATCCCTGTCTCTTCGGAAAAGATGTGGTGCTCAGGAAAATCCCTTTGCACTTCACTGAGGAGGAATGCCTCCGATTGGTGGTCCACTTCGGTGACCAGATCGATCACGCCTTTGTAACTCACCTGATGTTCCACATCATAACCGGCACGCAGGATCGCGCCTGCCTGGCGCGCCAGGTTTTCCAGATAAGTCAATATAGGTTGCATCACACCGTTCCTTTAAATGCTCAGCGATGGGCACTACCCCCCGCCGAGCCACATGCCGAAATTACTTTTTCAATTCGTCGAGGGTCTTATAAATGTCGTATAGTTCGGTCTGGATCTCATCCCGATCCCGCACCGATTGTTGAAGCAATGCTTCAAAGGCTGGCTTCTGATCCTGAGGCAAGGTGGAAAGCAACCGCTCGGCCCGCGCGATCTGCGTATTCTTGTGGCGCAGCTTATTCTCGAGGCGTGTACGATACCCGCTATAGAACCGCTCCATATCGAGGGGCTGCGGCTGTGTGAATGGCTGCTGGGTCACAAGCTCGGCCACCGTCAGCAGGAAATCCTCGGTATCGATCGGCTTTTCCATGAAACGCGCCGCGCCCAGGCTCAAGGCAAAATCCTTATCTTCGGGAGTCACGTATGTGGCGGAAAGGAAGACAACCGGAATGGAACGGGTCGCGGGGTTGAGCCGCAGTTTCTGAACGAATGCATAGCCATCCAGCTTCGGCATGAGGATGTCGGTGATGATCAATACGGGCCTCTGCCGTGCGACCACCTCAAGCGCCTCTTCGCCGTTACGCGCGGTGATCACTGCATAGCCCTTGAAACGCAACGTGACTTCAAGCAATTCAAGGACATTGGGGACATCTTCGACGATCAGGATAGGACCATATAAAGTGCTCATGTAAGTATTGTAGCCTCCTTCTTAAGGATGGACAAGTCCGCTTCTTTCTTTGCCATGAAATTGCTACCGTTAAACAGGCTTGACCCAATCTGATCATTGCGTGAGGCATCTGGTGATCTGCCGAATATATCCTAATCATTATGGAACGGCATCCCGCGTCAGGATGGATTCGCTACCCGCTCCAAATGCGTGATCCCAATGCCGAACGAATGAACTCTACAGCCAGTATCGCTGTCTGATTTTGCACATCCAGGATCGGATTCACCTCGACGAGATCCATGCCAATGAGCTTCCCTGTTTCAGCCACAACTTCACAGAGGAGATGAGCTTCGCGATAGGTCAACCCGCCAGGGACGGAGGTGCCCACCCCCGGCGCGTGACGCGGATCGAGGGCGTCCATATCCAACGATAAATAAATCCCATCCACATCGCGGCTGACGCGTTCGATGGCCTTCTCCAACGCCGCGACCATGCCAGCCCGGTCGATCTGTTCCATGCTTTGCACCATCACACCGGCCTCGCGCAGGTTGCGTTTTTCGCCCGGGTCGAGGTCGCGCGCGCCGATAACGGCCACCCGCTCCGGGTCCAGAACGGGAGGCGTCTCATCCCATAACGAGACCAGGCGCGGATCGCCGAGTCCGCATAGGGCCGCCAGCGGCATCCCGTGAATATTCCCAGAGGGAGTGGTTTCCGGCGTGTTGAAATCGGCGTGGGCATCCACCCAGAGCAGTCCGAGCTGTTTGTGTTTGGCCGCGCCGCGAATGGAACCAATCGAAAGGCTGTGATCCCCGCCGAGCACCAGCGGAAAGCGATCCACCTGAATCGAGGTCGCGACCGCGCCAGCGACGCGCCGTCCCATCGGGACGATGCAATCGAGATATTTGAGTCTGGGATCAGTAATGCTACATGTTTCGAGAATGGGGACTTCGATGTTACCTTTATCTTCCACGGTGCAGCCCATTTCTTCGAGCTGCTGCTGAAGATGGGCATAGCGGATGGCGCTGGGACCCATGTCCACACCGCGGCGGTCCGCGCCGAGATCGATGGGGACACCGATGATGTCAATTTCCATGAATATCTCCTGAATGTTTTCTTACCGCGAAGACGCGAAGAGCACGAAGTTTGCCAAAATTAAAGAAGGGAAGACCTTTTGGGGTAAGGGGAGTCCCCGGAGAGATTGAGAACGAATCGCTTTATTCCGTGTTTCATCAACGGTACGTTCCAGTTGAGGAGAAAGCCGAGTTGGCACCCGCTTAATTTCATATACGTCAACAATTGCGCTTCGTGGACTGGCAAAACCGATTCAATAGCTTTATTCTCAACAATGACCAGCCCATTTATGAGGGTGTCGATTTTATAGCCAACATCAATCTTTTGATCCTCATAGATCAGAGGAAGTTTTACCTCGGTTTGCGCACGCTTCGCGCAACCGCGTTTCTTCAATTCGTAAGAATGGCAATATTGATAAGCCGACTCGAGTAAGCCAGGTCCCAAAGCCTTGTGGACTTTGATCGCACAATCAACAACGTCTGTAGCAATCGCCTCAATGTCTCTCATTTCTTCTTCCTCCTTTAGAATCTTAGCGGTCTTCGCGCCTTCGCGGTGAAAAGAATCACGCCGTTCGATAATAGCCTACATCCACCGAATAGACCTGCCCCCGTTTGATAACCTGCTTGACGAGATTTGTCCCATAGCGATACCCCATGTGGCGATAATCCGGCACGGACAGGATCAACATATCCGCCTGCTTGCCGATTTCGATGGAGCCGATCGTATCAGATCGTCGAATGGCATGGGCAGAATTGATCGTCGAGGCGGCGATGGCTTGCGCGGGAGTGAGCCCCATGTAACGGCAGGACAGCGCAATCGCCATCTGCATCGACTCGTTCCATGACGTGCCGGGGTTGCAATCCGTGGCCAGGGCGAGGATGGCATCGGCTTCGATCAATTTATGCGCGGGAGTGTATTCTTTTTCGGCCAGCCCGAAGGGAGTGCAGGGCAACGCCACCGCGACGGTATCAGATTTGCCCAGCGCGGCAATATCGGCATCGGAGGTCTTGACGAGATGATCTGCGGAGGCCGCGCCCAACTCCACCGCAAGCGACGCGCCGCCGATGTTGCCGAATTCGTCCGCGTGGATCTTGAGCGGGAATCCGAGTTCTTTTGCTCTTTCAAGAATTTGCCGCGATTGATTCAAGTCGAAGGCTTTATCCTCGCAGAAGACATCCACAAATGGCAGAGACAGTCGCGGTGCGTGAGTCCCCCACCACTCTTTGAGCATTGGGAGCATCGTTCCACACACGAGATCGGTGTACCCCTGTGGGTCATCCTTGTATTCGGGTGCGATGGCGTGCGCGCCCAGGAAGGTGATGGCAAGGTCGAGCGGAGTCTCGTCGTCGAGTGCCAGCAAGGCTTTGAGCAGGCGCAGTTCGGTTGCCGTCTGCAATCCATAGCCCGTTTTGGCTTCGACGGTCGTGGTGCCATGCCTGAACATCCTCAACAGCCGTGGGCGGGTCTGTGCGATGAGTGTTTCGATGGAGGCCGTGCGCGTTTGTCTCACCGTCGAGAGGATCCCGCCGCCTTCCGCCAGGATTTCGAGATATGGTTTCCCCGCCATCTTCATCTCGAATTCACTGGCGCGGTCACCACCCCATATGACGTGCGTGTGCGGGTCTACGAAGCCCGGCATGAGAACGCAGCTGCTTGCGTCGAGGGTTGGTTCACCAGGATAGGAGGCTTTGAGTTCCGCCGTCGTGCCGGCCGCGACGATCCTTTCATCGCGCACAACGACCGCGCCATTTTCGATGATTCCGAGGGTGCCGAGGCCATGTCCGCGTTGGGGGCCGCCTTGCAGGGTGAGGAGTTGGGAGGAGGAGTGGATGAGCATGTTGTGTTGGTAATTGGTAGTTGGTGGTCGAGTAGCCCGAATGGCTTTTGAGGGCGTATCGAGACCACGCGGCAGAGGGAGAATTAGAGATTGGAGATTAGAGACTTGATGGGGTAATTTAACCACAGATAGACATAGATGAACATTGATTGATGAACAAAAAATCCCCGCCGCAATGACGAGGACTTATGTTTCAAGTGGTTTTCGGTTTTACTTTTTCTCTGGGATTGCCGAGATGAGCGCGCGCAGTGCATTATTTACTTGTTCTGATGTTTTAAAAACTTTCGCTACATCAGGTTCAACTACCACAATTAATGGCTCATTTTTCATCCGTTTTGCGAACCGATTTGGCTTTGCCTTTCGATAATCGAAACGATATTCGGGAGCCATTTCCTGAACTTTACGGGGTTTGGTTTCGGATGTTTTCTTCATAATCTTTTATCTCTCTGCGAGTGGCAGATCGTACGGAAATGATACGAACAGTATCTTCATTTCTTTCCACAAAACAAACTAACAGCATTCTTCTCAAGGCAGACATCCCGATGATGAGTTCGCGGGGTTCATCTTCGGAATGTTCCATATCATCAAAAATGAGCGCGAGTGGATCTTTGAAAACAGTGACGGCTTCGTCAAAACTTACACCATGCTTGCGGATGTTGTCTGCTGCTTTTGATGGATCCCACCCGAATCTCATAAGTGAAAGTATAGCACAATTGCCGTACCATTTTCGATGATGCCGAGGGTGCCGAGCGATTTACCTCTTTGAGGTCCATTTGCCAGTGTGAGAAGTTGGGAGGAGGAGTAGATGAGCATGGTAATCGGAGATTGGAGAATTGGAGATTAGAGACTTGTTGGTGGCGTAAGTTAACCACAGTTATGGATGAGTGTCAGCAGATTTACTTTGGGTGTAAAATTGGAGTCACAATGCCGACCATCATCATAGACGGGTACAAGTTCCGCTTTTATTCATCTGACATTCAGGAGCCGCCACACGTGCACGTGATTCATGGCGATGATGTTGCAAAGATCTGGCTTGCGCCCGTGAGCATTGAATATAATCATGGTTATAACCAGCCCGAATTGAACCGTATTTTGAGATTGACCCGCAAGAACCAGGAAAGGCTGCTGGAGGTTTGGAATGATTACTTCAGCCAGTAATATTGATCTTCAAGTTCAGGCAAAAAGTGTCCGCTTCAAAGGAAATATCCTGCACATTTTATTGAGCGACGGACGCGAAATCAGCCTGCCAATTGACCAGATGGATTGGCTCAAGTGGCTTGCCAATGCCACACCTGAACAGCGCACCAAATGGACGATTGAGCCAGGAGGCTTTGCTGTTTATTGGGAAGAGTTGGATGATGGTTTCGAGATTGAGCACCTGCTGAGTTTGCAGCCATTGGCGTGAAATCTATGAAGAAGCAAGATGATTCCGAATTGCAAAAGGAATACGATCTCTCGAAAATGACAGTTCTGCCAAAGGGACGCTTTGATCCCAAGCGCAGAATGGGAAGCAACGCTGTTGTTTTGGAGCCAGAAATTGCAAAGGCTTTCCCGGACGATGAAGCTGTAAATGAAGCACTTTGCTTGATTTTAGAAGCTGCAAAAATTCCACAGAAAACTGCTTCGCGTTAGGTTGTAGCCTAACAACAGGCTTCCGAAGTTTCGACCTTCGCTGGCACTTCGGAAGTCTTGCTTTTAAGAAGGGTGAGAAGTTGCAAGGAGGAGGAGTTGATTAGGATATTTTTTTCCAGCTTTCAGAAGGCAGCGATCAGTGAGGTAATTTCACCACAGATTGGGGGGCTGAAATAGTAAAACACTTGACAGCCATGCTATACTTTTTTAATCAGAGGTGAAGACCAGCCATGAATATCTCCCTCCGCCAACTAACTGCCAATGACAGTGCAGCGTATTCGACCCTGATCGACAACAGCCCCGACACGGGCGCGATCCGCATGGCGCCGCGTTTCGAGATCGATCCCTACCAGGCGCTGCTTGGATTGCACACGGATACAGTCGGCATCGTCGCCGAAACTCCGGGGTATGACGGTTTGATCGGCAGCGGGTTGGTCCGTTTCGGGCAATGCCGGTGGGAAGGAGAAGTGCGCCCCTATGCGTTGCTCAACACGCTCGTTGTGCATCCCGATTTTCGCCGCCAGGGAGTCGCCTCGCAGCTCGCCAAATGGCGGGAGGAGTACGCGCGTCAGCGCTTTGGGGATGAGGGCATCCTCTTTGCGATCATTCAAAAGAACAATACAGGTTCAGAATTGACGGCAAAGAAATGGTACCGGCAATTCCTGCCGGACCGTCTGACCGTGATTCCGATGAAAATGCGTTCCGCTCCTCTGGCCGGGAGATCACAATTCATCGTGCGAGAGATCGATCCATCTGAGTTCGAACTGGTCGCTCAAAGGTTGAATGGGTTTTACCGCGACTACAATCTCTATCCCCCCGAGACGGGTGAAAGCCTCTCGGCATGGTGCGCAAAGACTCTTTTCGATACACCTTTTCATCATTACATGGTTGTCACGGACCCCTCCAACAATATCCTGGCAGGTGTGGGCCTGGCTGAGTACGGCCGTTTGCGCACGCTGGTGATTTCCCACGTTCCCCCTGCCATACAATTGCTGAATAAGTTTGCAAAATTACTGCCTGCCTCAGGCGTAATCCGAGAATTAAGTACCAGCCGCGTCTGGTTCGCTCCCGGTCATCTCGAAGCCGCACAATATCTTTTTGAAACCGTTCGCTGGGAGTGGCGGGAGAAAGGCACATCCTTGATAGCATTTGCCGATACTCGCAGTCCTTTGATGGAAGTATATCGTCTGCGCCCCTGGACGATCAAATCCATAGACAGCTTTGCTATACATGCTCCAACGCTGATGCAGGAAGAAAAGCTCTGTTACTACGCCTGACGATGAGAACGCAAACGTTCGATTTCAGAGCTGGTTTTTCGTTGCTTCCATACCTTCATCTCAAACTGAAAAGTAAAAATCCTTCACCTGACTCCATCCACAAATACAGAGTACTGCGCTAAAATCTAAATCCCGGGTTTCCTGCCCACCTTCAGGCTCAATCGTTTAGATGTTGGTGCAGGAAGCCGTAAGACACACCATTCCCCTTTGACCACAGCAGTTTCATTGATCTGGCAATCCAGAAATGAAAGGACAACCAATGCAAAAGATGCACAGTCCTTCGCATCTCCCTAGCCATCGAATCGGCTTTGTCTCCACTCGTTTTGACGGGACCGATGGCGTTTCGCTGGAGACGCGAAAATGGGCTCAGGTTCTGGAGGGGTTGGGCCAGAAGGTCTATTACTTCGCGGGGAAATCCGACCAGCCGGAGGAGATCAGTTTTGTCGTGCCTGAGGCGCATTTTCTGCACCCGGATGTAAAGGCGATCGGCGATATCTCATACCGGTCCAAAGCCCGCCCGCCGGAGATCACACGCAGAATCCATGAACTGCGAAGTTATCTCAAAGATCGTCTTTATGAGTTTATCAAGAAATATGATATCGAACTATTGATCGCCGAAAATGCTCTTTCGGTCCCCATGAACATTCCTCTCGGCCTTGCCCTGGCCGAACTGATCGCCGAAACGGGCATGCCGGTCATCGGTCACCACCACGATTTTGCCTGGGAACGGAAACGCTTCCTGGTCAACTGCATCGGCGATTATCTCGAGATGGCCTTCCCGCCACGCCTGCCCAGCATCCATCATGTGGTGATCAATTCCCTGGCGGCCACCGAAATGGGCAAGCGGCGCGGGATCAATGTCTCGGTCATCCCAAATGTGATGGACTTCGACAACCCGCCAGAGCCGCCCGATGAGTACACTGCTTCGCTGCGCGCGGACCTTCAAGTTGCCCCCGATGAACATTTCTTTCTCCAGCCGACGCGTCCCCTCCAGCGCAAAGGCATCGAGTATGCCATCGAGCTGATCCGCAGATTGGAAACAGAGGCGCGGCTGGTGATCTCACATGCAGGTGGGGATGAGGGGAACCAGTATGTAGAACATGTGCGGACTCTTGCCAAGTTAATGGATGTCCGTGTTAACTTTGTTTCAGAGATCATTAAGACCAAACGCGGCACGACCCAGGATGGACGCAAGATCTACGCCCTGGCCGATGTATACCCCCATGCTGACCTGGTTACCTTTCCGTCACTGCTCGAAGGGTTTGGGAATGCGTTTCTGGAAGCCGTTTACTACCGCCGGCCGATCTTTGTCAACAACTACACCATCTATTCGGTTGACATTAAACCAAAGGGTTTCCAGGCTGTCGAATTCAACGGATTTGTCACCGACGAGACGATTAACCATGTTCGAAAAATCCTGACAGATTCCAAATTCACGGAAGAAATGACCGAGCATAATTACAAACTGGGAAAGCAATTCTATTCGTTTACAGTACTGGAAAATCAATTGCATGTATTACTGCATTCCTGTTTTAGCCGCGAAGGCTGATTACCTTACACATTTGGATTTTGAGAAGGAGAAATAACGATGGGTTTCAAGCGGAGATTGGATAAAGCAGCCTGGAAAGCAGGCAAGGGGTGAACGCCTGTGGCCAGAAAGCGCTTCAACCAGCGCAGGCCGAGTTGAAACAAACTCAAATTGCGTTTATGGGCTGGGTCGACCTGGCTGCGGGAAGAGTTGCCCTGCTGCAAGACAAACTCACCGAGTTCATGGCACCAGAGTGTAGCAATGGCCATGGCCAACAACAAATGGTCCAGGCGTTGCCCATGCAATAAGCGCGTGTGTGCCAGATCAAAGCCACCCGACTTATCGTCGCGGAAGCTCTGTTCAATACTCATGCGGCCGCTGTATTCTCGCAGGCGCGCACGGCAGGCGATTTGATCCGTGATGATGGCAACCATTTCCAGTTCACCTTTTTTGTCGGTGGTCCAAGTGACCGACACATTGGTTTCCAGCTTGGCATCCCGAGTGAGGAGCACATTCTGAAAATAACGATTGCAGTTCTCAGGCACCAAGTGATCCAAGCGGTCGGAGGTGCCATCTGGCCTGGTGATATAGGTATTGCAGGCCACACGAATCGCATAATTCCAGCCTAATTTTAGGCATAATTGTGCCCAGTCGCAGTCCCGAAAGCCAGCATCCGCCAAAAAGATGACCCGCTTGACATGCTTTTTCAAAAACCGATCCACCTTCTCCAACATGCTCTTCAAGCGGGTGACTTTCACCAAGCCTGTCCCTTCCACGAGGGTCCACGCAATCGGGATGGCTCGACAGCCATGCTGCAAGGAAACTCGAAAGATTTGCCAGCGGTCTCCAAATACCATCACACCGTCCAAAATGATGTAGGCCTCCACCGCTGACCATCCGGAGAAAACATGTTCCAGAATCTTTTTGTAAAACTTCCAGACTTTCACCTGCGGATTCATCAACCAGCGTCGGATCAACGTCACCCGCGAGGCGGCTTGCGTTTCCATCGGCAGACAGTTTGCGATTTTGCCCAAACTGGGCGATTGGCTTTGCAGAATCCCAACCACAATCCAAATCCAGTTGGTGATCTGTTTTCCGTTTTTCACGTGAACCAATTCTCTCAACTTTTCGTTCAATCGGTTGTACAATTCCTGACTACTGCTCATCAGCGGCCTCCTTTGGTCTTCAAGCAACCAAATTATGCCGCACTTGGTGAGCAGTAGCCTTTTTTCATTCTGTAAGGTAATCAGGTTCAAATACTGGTTTCCACTTCCATGTAAACCAGATAATCAGCAATATGCACACAGATTCCACTGTTTCAAAAAACACATAATACGGACCATGTCCGCCTATAACGAT
>Ga0105100_10002033_pt1 | contig 11817 bp, 10 predicted proteins | sample PPLLak12cMay2015_2_FD_87033 | JGI IMG/M metagenome (GOLD analysis project Ga0105100, IMG submission 87033) | Freshwater sediment microbial communities from Prairie Pothole Lake near Jamestown, North Dakota, USA - PPLs Lake P8 Core (1) Depth... | ecosystem: Environmental > Aquatic > Freshwater >... | reverse complement strand
TACTGCCGCTGCAGTCTTGATTTTTATCTTCGACTTCACCTCCTTCGGCGTTATCCTGGTGCTGGGCGGGCCGCGCTTTGCCACCCTGGAGGTGGAGATCTACTACCAGACGATCAGCCTGTTCAACCTGCCCCTGGCTTCCGTGCTGGCGGTCATCCAGCTCACCTGCACCCTGGCTTTGACGGTTTTCTATACCCGCATCTCAGAGCGCCTGACGCGCCCCCTCAATCTGCGACCGCGGCAATACACCCAGCACCGGCTGATAAGCTGGCGTAGCCGTTTGTTGGCTGGGGCAGTGATCGTGCCGCTGGTCATCTTGCAAACCGTCCCGCTGGTAGCCCTGGCCGCCCGTTCGATCACCCGCTTAGATCCTGAAAGAGGGCAAGCCTCGCCAGTTTCACCCGGCTTTACCCTGGCTTACTACCGAGAATTGTCCATCAACCGGCGCGAATCGCTATTCTACGTGCCCCCCACCCAGGCAATCGCCACATCGTTAGGATATGCTGGAGCGACGGTTGTGCTGGCACTGGCGCTGGGATTGCCAGTCGCCTGGGCATTGAGCCGTGGAAATGGGGCTGCGCTTAACCGCATTTTTGATCCGATCTTGATGCTGCCACTGGGCACCTCGGCGGTCACCCTCGGGCTGGGTTTCATCGTCGCCTTCAACCGCCCACCGCTCAACCTGCGCTCGACCTTGCTGTTAATTCCCTTAGCCCATACCCTGGTTGCCTTGCCATTCGTTGTGCGCAGCCTGACCCCAGCCATCCGCAGCATCCGCCCGCGCCTGCGCCATGCAGCTGCCACCCTGAATGCCACCCCGGGGCAGGTGATCCGCTACATCGACCTGCCCCTTGTCGCCCGGGCGGTGCTGGTTGCAGCCACCTTTGCCTTCACAATCTCCCTGGGCGAGTTCGGCGCGACCGCCCTCATCGCCCGTCCCGACTACCCTACCATCCCCATCATGATCTACCGCTTCATTTCCCAGCCTGGAGCGATGAATTATGGTCAAGCCCTGGCGTTAAGCACGATCCTGATGGTGATCACTGCCGCCGGGATGCTGGCAATCGAGCGTTTCCGCATAGCAGAGATAGGTGAGTTTTAATGAGCGGTCTCAGGCTGGAAAATATCCACAAATCGTTTGGAGAGGCACGCGCCGTGGGTGGTGTATCTTTTGAGGTAGCCCAGAGCGAAATTGTGGCTTTGTTAGGACCCAGCGGCTGCGGCAAGTCCACCGTTTTAGCTATCATTGCCGGTCTGGAGGCGGCTGACCAGGGAGATGTCTTGTGGGACGACCAGTCGCTGGCTTCCACCCCGCCCCACCAGCGCAATTTTGGCCTCATGTTTCAGGATTTTGCGCTATTCCCTCACATGAACGTCGCTGATAATATCGCCTTCGGCTTGCGCATGAACCGCAGGGAAACGGCGGAGATCGACCAGCGGGTGCAGGCAACCCTCGACCTGGTAGGCTTGCCTGGATTCGAAAAACGAGATGTGAATACCCTGTCTGGAGGAGAGCAGCAACGGGTGGCGTTAGCCCGCTCCCTGGCACCTTCACCCCGCCTGCTGATGCTGGATGAGCCGCTCGGCTCGCTGGATCGAAACCTGCGCGAACGGTTGGTGGTTGAGCTGGGGCAAATCTTGCGCCGCACCAAGCAGACGGCGATCTACGTCACCCACGATCAGGAAGAAGCATTCGCCCTGGCAGACCGGATCGTGGTCATGAACCGCGGCCAAGTGGAGCAGGTAGATACTCCCCAGGCAATTTATCGCCGTCCGGCAACGATTTTCGTAGCCCGCTTCTTAGGCCTGGGCAACCTGGTGCCCGGAGAAATCCGCAACTCTGAGGAAAGCAGGTTCGTCTCCACACCCATCGGCAACTATCCGGTTGAATCCACCCTGGAGGGAAAGGTAACTGTTCTGATCCGACCAGAGGCGGTGACTCTGGATGGAGAAGGCGACTGCCAGCTGGAGGGGAGAATGGTCAGCTGCTCTTTCCGCGGCAGCACCTGCCGGGCTGTACTCGATGTCCAGGGGTTTGAGCTATCCTTCGACCTTCATACCAACGCTGACATCCCGGCAATAGGTGAGATAATCTGCCTGGGTTTCGACTCAAGGGAAGCACTGCAGATCTTCGGGACAACTCTTGACGGAGATAAATAAATTTTTTATAATAAAAATCCATTATATTATGCTGATTACGGAGGGAACCTGGTCATGGCGAGTGGTTATGCTTATCCCGAATACCTGGTGGAAACCGATTGGATAGCCGGACACCTGAACGATCCTGGCGTGCGTATTGTTGAGTCCGATGAAGATTACCTGCTGTATGAGACCGGGCATATTCCCGGCGCGGTCAAGGTGGATTGGTTCACCACCTTGCAGCATCCTGTACGGCGGGATTTCTTGAGCAAGGGCGAGTTCGAGCGCTTATGCTCCGAGCTGGGTATCCGCAATGATACAGCGGTTGTATTTTACGGAGATAAAAGCAACTGGTTCGCCACCTATGCCCTGTGGCTGTTTCGCTATTATGGGCATGGCGATCTAAAAATCATGAATGGTGGGCGCACGAAATGGATTCAGGAAAAACGCCCGCTGACCAAAGATGTGCCCCAGTATCCCAGCACCAGCTATACAGCCAAAGCGGTGGATGCGAGCATCCGCGCTTTCCGGGATGATGTCTTCCAGCATGTCAAGAAAAGCATGCCCCTGGTGGATGTGCGCTCCCCCAAGGAATATAGCGGCGAGCTCCTTCATATGCCCAACTACCCTCAGGAAGGGGCCACGCGCGGCGGTCATATCCCCGGCGCAGCCAATATCCCCTGGTCGCAAGCGACCAATGAAGCAGATAACACCTTCAAGACCCCAGATGAACTGCGCAAGCTCTACACTGCACAGGGTATCACGCCGGATAAAGATGTTATCGCTTATTGCCGGATTGGGGAGCGCAGCTCGCACACCTGGTTTGTGCTAACCTACCTGCTCGGTTACCCGCAGGTGCGCAACTACGACGGCTCGTGGACAGAATGGGGCAACCTGGTCAACGCCCCGATCGAAAAATAAATCTCCACCAGCTGGTTAATCAAGAAAGGGCAGGGGCTCACAGGCGGTAGAAACCCGCTTGCGAGCCCCAACGATTACGGTAACCAAACAGCAGTGAATGAAGTAGCGTTTAGTATAAACCCAGAAACTCCATCACTGCATCCCCAAAGGTCCAGGCCCCCCAACCTCCCGCCACTACGCAACAACAGCACAACACTACCAGGACAATAATCACGATGATCAGCACGTTATTGTTCTTCTTCGGGGCATTTACGGGCGTATATTGCGATCCAAAATCCTCAGACATGGTTACTCCTCCTCAGTGAAATTGTTTGTAGTATTGATCCGATTTACGGATAACCAGCTGGTGTAAGACGCACGAACCATGAAGCGCGGGTCATGCCGTGCGTTTTGCACCAGAACGAAACCACATCTTCCATACGATCCAGGATGTAATGATGATTGCAAAAACCGCAAATAGCACGGGGATCACGATCGAAAGAATTGAGACCACGCCGGCGATGATATCTTCTAGCATGCTTACCGGTGCATTCCCAATCCCGCCCGTGGTTGCAGTTACCGCCGGGCGGATCGCCAATGATTTCACGGCGTGAACGCTTCCCGCCACCAGCAAGCCGGCTGACAGCGAGATCACCGGGTGGACACTCGTAACCACCTTGGCGCTAGCCGCAAAGAGCAACGCTCCGGCTACCGGGCGGATCACCGTCTGAATAATATCGTTGACATGGTTGACAGCCGGCACTTTATCGGCGAAAAACTCGATGGCGATCAAGATGACCAGCAAACCAATGATCCACGGGTTTTCAAGAGTATCCCAGGGAGAACTGAGTGTGATCAAATCCGTAAAGCGAGACAGCAAAGAAATCGCCAGCAAGGGAATATAGGCGTTCAGCCCGGCGCTTGCCGAGAGACCAAACGCAGTAAAGATACCTGCCAATGCATCCATTGTTCATCTCCTGAAACAGCCAGTTTAACGTTATCTACTTCGTAGTACGTAATTAATTCCAAATGGTTTCATAATCACCCAAGATGAAATCCATCCCAGGTACCGGTTAACAAATAGCGGCCTACATCCAGCATAACAATTTGAAGGAGGGCAAACCCAAAACCCCCCAATAAGGGCAATGCTAGCTGCCCCAGCCGTTGATAGCTGTTTTCAGTGCGCAAAATCATCGCCCATACCATACTGTACACCACCGTCAGCAGGCCGAGAACCCCGGCCGCGCTGATCAGCGCCAGAGGGTACAGCACCAATGAATTCTCGGACAAAACAACCAGGTCGAGCAAGATTGCCAGGACTACCAGGCCCAGGAAAGACCGCAGGCTCCCCATAGCAGGGCGCGGATCAAGATCTTGCCACATGGTTTGGTTGAAACCCGGATACAGCGCGACGGCAATTACCAGCCCCATGCCTGTGCCGGTCAGCAGTCGCGTCCAATTTTGGGGCTCGTAGAGATGGGGTGCAGCGGGGATCAGGCTGATAAATGAGTTTAACCCATCCAGGGCAAACGCCAGCACCAGCCCGCCAAGCAGCACGATCACTCCTTTAGACGGCGCACCACTCCGCCTGCAGGCAAAAAAAGCCTGGTAGGCAAATCCCAATACTGCGCCCAGGTACATGCCGGAACAGCGAGCGCAAAGCGGTACTTGCCGCTCGCCAAGATGGAATGAGCGCACATCGATCCGGTGGCAGACTGCATAACCAACCGCATCCGCCTTGCCAAGCAAGCCTGGCGGCGTATTGAAAAGCCAGCCCAACAAGATCAATACCACCACCAGGGCCAAAGGCTTGCTCCAGAGCTCATAGCGAGCAGGTGTCCTTACCGAAGCCCGTTCCATATGCCTGATTATAACGTGAATCCGGGTAAGCTGATTTTAAGGCCTGGCGGCGATCACTAGCGTGGTTGGCAAAGATTCTCATTTGGGGTATGATTGGGCTCTGGTTTATTTTGGCAAATGGCACGTGATTGTTTGGAGATTTTTATCAATGAAGAAAACATGGATGTTCACCATTATCCTGGTTATCTTGCTATCTGCATGCAGGTCTGCAAGCCCAGAGCCCCAACAGACAGCGACAACCGCTGCCAGCGCGACTCCCGCTGCGACCATTACAGCCACGGTTACCCCGCTTCCACCAACTGAGACGCCTACCGCGACCCTCGAGCCGACCCCCACCCTGACACCCACCCCCGAAGACTACGGCCCGAGCAACTTCCCCCTGGATGTTAACCCATTGACCGGCATGAAGGTCCCCGATCCCGCCATCCTTGACCGGCGCCCCGTAGCAGTCAAGGTTCAAACCTTCCCCCGCAGTCAGCGCCCCGACTGGGGAGTTTCCCAGGCGGATATCGTCTATGACTACTACCAGAACGATGGCTTGACCCGGTTGAATGCCATCTTCTACGGCGAGAACCCGGAAAAGGTTGGCCCGGTGCGCTCGGCGCGCCTGTTCGACGGCGATATCATCCGCATGTACGAGGTAATATTCGCCTTTGGCGGCGCTGACCAGCGTATTCTGAACCGTCTTTTCAATACAGAGTACGCCGGTCGCCTGGTGGTTCAGGGCTCTAACTCCTGCCCGGCTTTATGCCGCGAGGACCCAGATGGCTATAATTTCCTGATCGCTAATCCCGAGGAAATTGGCCCCTATTCAGAATCAAAGGGTGGTGACAACTCCCGGCAGGTACTGGACGGCATGGCTTTCACGCACCAGGCTCCCGAGAACGGGCAGCCTGGTGAAAACGCCTACGTGCGATACTCGATCAGCTCGTACGTCAACTGGAAGTATGATCCGCAGAGCGAAAAATACCTGCGCTTCCAGGACAGTATAGAAGCCTACACCATCGAAGAAGAAGCCTACGAGCCATTTATCGACCGGCTGGATGAGCAACAGGTGGCGGCAGAGAACGTGATTGTCCTCGTGGTCCCTCACGCTGACTTTCTCAATAATGGGAAATATAGGATCGTGGATATTCAACTCACTGGTACCGGGAACGCATACGCCTTCCGGGATGGCAAGTACTACGAGCTGGAGTGGAGTCGTGCCAGCGCCAATGCGGGGATGCTTAGCCTGATCCATAAAGAAGATAGATCGCCGTACACCTACAAACCCGGAGCAACCTGGTTCCAGGTAATCGGGCAAAGTTCTATAACCAGTACTCTCACAACAGAAACTGGGCTACGCTTCGAGTTCCGCTTGCCTTAGCGTTAAAAATCTGCAACCTAACAATTTTATCGAGTGGGCAGACCGATCCTGGCGCGATAATGCGGTAAGATGATCACTGGATTTTACGAGAAGAGAACTCCTTCTCATAAAGTCCAGAAGATGATCGGCATACATCTTGCATCCGCGTAGCCAGGAGCGATGAGGTTTCTCTTTGCATTCATGATCGCCATATTTATCCTGGCTGGCTGTACAGGGGTTACCATGCAGCTGGCCGGGCTCGGTTTAACCTGGTCAATGCCCCCTGTAGCGCAGGCGGTAGCCATCCCTTCACCCACGCCAGAAATCCTTCCGACTGAAGCCAAAATCATAGAACCGCAGGTAACAGAAGTTCCCGTCCAGGTCGCTACCCATACACCCAGGCCTGCCCCCACGGCAAAGCCATTCGTCTACGCTTACGGTCCATATATTTTCCCACCGGAGATAAATCCGCTGACCGGCATGCCCGTCGAAGACAACGCCTTGCTGGAACGCCGCCCGATCGTTATCAAGGTCACCAATTTCCCGCGCAGCGTGCGACCCCAGCAGGGCCTCTCCCTGGCAGACCATGTCTACGAGTACTATATCGGCGACAGCATGTCACGCTTTATTGGCGTTTTCTACAGCAGGGATGCCAGCTGGGTGGGACCTATCCGCTCGGCTCGCCTGTTCGACGAGCATGTCATGCGCATGTATAAAGGGATATTTGTATTCGGTTGGGCGGATGACCCGATTTTAGAGTTCCTGCTTGCCCCGGATATTAAGAACTTCCTGGTAGTAGAACGACCCGGTAATTGTCCCCCACTGTGCCGGGCTGAACCCAGGGGCACCTATAACAACCTGTTTGCGGATACATCCCAGATTGGCCCGTACCTGGAGAATCGCGGCACCAATAACGAGCGGCAGAATTTGAACGGGCTGCGCTTTGAGTTGGACGTGCCCAAGAGCGGCAATCCGGGCGAGAGCTTTTTCCTGCAATACTCGATTGTCTCTTACCATTACTGGCAGTATGACCCTGAGAGCGAGCGCTATCTCCGTTACCAGGAGACAGTCGATGCGCCTTACGGCGTCGAGAAGCAATATGCACCTCTGACCGACAACCTGACCGGAAATCAGCTAGGCGCAGATAACGTGGTTGTATTGCGCGTCCCACATGATTATTTCATGAAATCCAATTCTACCGAAATCCTGGACCAGCCCGTGATTGGCAGCGGCACAGGCTACGCATTCCGGAACGGGTTGGTCTACCCGGTTAACTGGAGCCACGAAAACTCAGACCAGCTCATCCGGCTGTTTTTGCCCAACGGCGTCCCCTATCCCCTCAAGCCGGGTACGGTGTGGTACGAGATTATCGGCGAGACCTCCGGCTTTGATCTAGGCGAAAACGGCAGCTACGAATTCGATTTCCATATCCCCTGAGCAGCTCTCTCACCAAACCCGGTCCTCGGTAGACCAGCCCGGTGTACACCTGAACCAGGTCTGCTCCTGCATCCAGCTTTTCCTTGAAGTCAGCATAGCTCATCACCCCCCCGGCGGCGACCACCGGCAGCTTTCCTTGTAGATTGCCGACGATTCGCCGCAGGATCTGAGTGCTGCGGGCGCGCAAAGGTGCTCCGCTTAACCCGCCCGGCTCAGCTGCAGCCGGCGAGCGCAGGCTGTCCCGAGAAATGGTGGTATTGGTTGCGATCACCCCATCCACACTGCTGGAGAGCAGCACATCCAGGGCATCATCCAGCTCATGATCTTCCAGGTCTGGGGCTAGCTTCACCAGCAGGGGCGTGCGGTGCCCGTTCTCGACCGCCAGCCAACTCTGTTTGTCCACCAGCGCGCCCAGCAGCTCGCTCAAAGCCTGGCGAGATTGCAAGCGCCGCAGGCCGGTCGTATTCGGCGAGCTGACATTGATCACCAGGTAATCTGCCAGACGAGCAAAGATCTGCATCAACTCCAGGTAATCGCGGGCGGCTTGCTCCAGCGGGGTGGCGGCATTCTTTCCCAGGTTCACCCCCAGAATCAAATTCGGTGGGCGCGCTCCCTGCAGCTGCTGGGCGACAAAACCTGCTCCCTGGCCAGGAAAGCCCATCCGGTTGATCAACGCCTGGTCTTCCGGCAAGCGAAACAGGCGCGGTTTTGGATTGCCAGATTGGGGCAGCAGGGTGACCGTGCCTACTTCAATATGGCTAAATCCCAGGCAAGCCAGCCCGCGCCAGCCCAAGCCATCCTTATCATAGCCAGCCGCCAGACCGACCGGGTTGGAAAATGATAATCCAAAAGCGTGGACGGGGCGCGGCGGGGCAGCGAACCACTTGCCCAAGATACCCTTTAACAAGTGGCTGCGCCCGGTGAACTGCATCAGGCGCAAGGAAAGCGCGTGGGCGTGTTCAGGATCCAGGCGGAATAGCAGCGGGCGGATCAGGTTATACATCCTGCGCCCTCAGAAATACCCGCACAGCGGCAATTTGTTCTTCTATAACTTTACCTGTGCTCTGCCAGTAGTCCAACAAACCTGACAAGGTGAAGACGGCGCTCAGGCGATAGCCTGCCTGAGAGAGCGCTTCGCTCGCCCCAGACTGCCGGTCGACCAGGACCACAATCTCTTCGACCTTCAAGCCAGCCGCACCCAGCTTGTCGATCGCCTCGAACTTGCTCCCGCCAGTCGTCGCCAGGTCATCGATCACCACCACCCGCTCTCCCGCTGAATATTCTCCCTCGATCTCGGCCGCGGTGCCATAGGCTTTGACTTCCTTGCGCGGATAAATCATAGGCCAGCCAGACTTCAGGCTGATGGCGGTGGCAATCGGGATGGCTGCATACGGCAAGGCAACCAGCCTGTCGAAGGAAAGCCTGTCCAGGAGCGGCAGGTAAGCTTCCGCTACCATTGCCAGCAATTTCGGATGGCTTATCAAGCGCCGCAGGTCGATATAGATGGGAGATTGCAATCCCGACTTCAAGGTGAACAGACCAAAACGAATGCAGCCTGCTTCCAGGAGAGCATCAGCCAGGGGGTCGTCTCGCGCAGCGGGCTGGCTCCGTGAAGCGGACCTGCTCGCAACAATTTCCGCCCTCTGGCGGTTGATCGCCCGGCGCAATTCCTGGGCAGCCCGGCGGGGGTCTCCGGCGTGTGACAGGCTGCGCGAGACCGGCAGCAGCAAGCCCGATCCATCCAGACGCAATCCGGCCTGCAGGGCTGCCCGCAGGTCGCCGCCTTGGGCACCCACCCCTGGAGCCAGGATCCACAGGTCTGGAGCTACAGCCCTCACCCGGGCCAAGGCCTGCGGGTCAGTCGCCCCCACCACCAGACCCAGGTTATCATTTATATTCCATTCTTGCGCCAGGCGGGCTACTGCTTCGTACAATGTGACGCTTGCCCCAGCCTGGCTGGCTAAAGCCAGGTTTTGCAGGTCTGCCGAGCCGGGGTTAGAGGTCTTGCACAGCAGAAAGACACCCCGCTCAGGCTGCCTCAAGAAAGGCTCAATCGAGTCATACCCCAGGTAAGGATTGACCGTCATTGCGCCTGCCCTCAGGTAGCCAAAAGCCGCCTGAGCATACGCCTCGGCAGTGGAAGCGATATCACCCCGTTTGGCGTCCAATAAAACCGGAATGCCCGCCGGGATAGAAGCGATCACCTCTCTCAACACGGCAATCCCTTCGCCTCCCAGCGCCTCAAAAAAGGCGCTATTCGGCTTAAAGCAAGCTGCCTGGTCTGCCGTTGCCTGGATCAAGCGCAGGCAAAATTCCGCAGCAGCTTCTGGGGTGGCTGCCGGCAAATCCCGCGGGTGGGGGTCCAGCCCCACGCACAACAGGGATTGGGCTGCCTGGACCCGTTCCTGGAGGTGTTGGACAAATGAAACCATATCTCGCGCTAAGCCTTCCCCAGTACCATCGCCAGCAATGCCATGCGCACGTACAACCCGTACTCCATCTGGCGGAAATAGGCAGCCCGCGGGTCTGCGTCGAAATCCATGCTGATCTCGCCAACTCGCGGTAAAGGATGCATCACGATCATCTTCTCCTTTGCGGCCGCCATGATATCCGGTGTAATGATATAGGCATTCTTCACGCTATCGTATTCATCCAGATCGGTAAAGCGTTCCTTCTGGACGCGGGTGATGTACAGCACATCCGTCTGGGGGAGCACTTCGGCAAGAGTCTCGTGCTCGGCTTGCTGAATGCCCTTCTGGTGGATTTCTTCCAGGATCTCAGGCGGCATGCGTAAAATAGCGGGTGAAACGTAATGCAGGCGCACATTGAACATCGATAACAGCCGCGCCAGGGAATGGACCGTGCGCCCGTATTTCAAATCTCCCAGCATAGTCACGGTCAGCCCCTCGACCTCGCCCAACTCCTCGCGGATCGTGAACAGATCTAACAACGCCTGGGTGGGGTGCTCCCCGACCCCATCGCCGGCGTTGATGATCGGCTTGCGCGCATATTGGGCTGCCAGGGCAGAAGCGCCAACCTCCGGATGGCGCAAAACGATGACATCGGCATAGCACTCCAGCGTGCGTACGGTGTCTGGCAGGGATTCGCCCTTGGAGACCGATGAATAGCGTACCTCGTTGATCGGGATCACGCTGCCGCCCAGCCGCTCCATTGCAGACGTAAAAGAAGATGAAGTGCGCGTGGACGGCTCGTAGAACAGGTTGACCAGGATCTTGCCTTTTAGCAGATCGAACGTGCCCACTCGGGATACCATCTCACGCATCTCGTGAGCCACACCAAAGATGTACTCCAGGTCTGCTCGGCTGAACTGTTTCACAGACAGGATGTCTTTGCCGTAAAAAGGCGCAGTCCTTTGGTCGCCAAACGGCAGGTAGGGGTTTTCACTGCGGATCGGGGGGATATATGTAGCCATCATTTTCTCCTTTGGTTTGAATATATTGTCAGCACCGATTAGCTCGTAACAGACCTGAGATCCATTCCATATCCCCGAGGCGCCAGTACCTGATCATCACGGAATGCTTCCAAGCCGCGCAGCACCACCCGCCGTACCCGTCCCCGCACCCTCCAGCCTTCAAATGGCGTCCAGGCGCAGCGGGTGTGGGTCTGGCTGGCATGGATCTCCCAGGCTGCGTCTTCATCCACCTCCACCCAGGTATCGGGTTGTTCCGGCAATTGAAAGATACGCCGGGGATTGGTGACCATCCGCGCGATCAGGTCATCGAGCGACAGCCGGTTTTCGTGAACAGCAGTCAACAGGAGAGGCAGAGCCGTTTCCAGCCCGGGAAATCCCGGCGGCGGATTCTGCCCATCTTTCTCTGCCAGGGTGTGCGGGGCGTGATCGGTAGCAAAACAATCGATCACATCCAGGTTCTCCCACAGCGCATCTCGATCCGCCGGTGTAGCCAGCCGCGGCCGGACCTCACCTCGCCCTACCCCCAGGGATGGGATCTCCTCCTGGGTTAAAAACAGGTGGTGCGGGCAGACTTCGCAGGTAACCCGCAAACCCTTCTCTTTGGCCGCGCGGATCAATACTATCTCCTCACGCAGGGAGACATGCGCCAGGTGGATCGACCGGTCATACAGGGCTGCCATCAAGATGACCGCCGCCAGGGTGC
>Ga0105100_10002032_pt1 | contig 11817 bp, 9 predicted proteins | sample PPLLak12cMay2015_2_FD_87033 | JGI IMG/M metagenome (GOLD analysis project Ga0105100, IMG submission 87033) | Freshwater sediment microbial communities from Prairie Pothole Lake near Jamestown, North Dakota, USA - PPLs Lake P8 Core (1) Depth... | ecosystem: Environmental > Aquatic > Freshwater >... | reverse complement strand
GGGTCTTTTATATACCACCAGGCCCTTCAAGTACGCTCCCTCCGGATAGCTCAAATTCACCGGGTGGTCGGGAGCCTGGTGCAGGCGGTCGACTATTTGAACATCCGCACCCGCATCCAGGGCAGCGCTGGCAACAATTTGCTGAAACAAAACCGCATCAATTCCGCCCGAGCAGGAAAAGGTTGCCAGCAAACCACCCTCGCGGAGAAGCTTCAGGGCGAGCAGGTTGATGTCTTTATAACCACGCGCAGCTCGCTCTGCCACGGCAGCTGTTGCGGCGAATTTTGGCGGATCAAGGAGGACGACATCGAAACTCCGCCGAGAATCACGATATGTGCGCAACAGCTGGAAGACATCGCCCTGAATGAATTCCACACCTTGGGCGGAGAAGCCATTCAGCTCGATGTTTTGCCGTGATAAAGCAAGCGCAGCAGGAGATACATCTACCGCAACCACCGATGCTGCTCCCCCGGCGATAGATGCCAGAGTAAATCCGCCGGTGTAGCAAAAACAGTCCAACACATCTTTGTTTGCTACGCTCTGGCGAATACGGAGGCGATTCTCTCTCTGATCCAGGTAAAAGCCGGTTTTGTGCCCGTTGCGGATATCTACCTGGAATTTCAATCCATTCTCTTTAATTGAAATAAACTCTGGGGGTTCATCTCCCAGCAATAAACCGGTCCGCACGGGTAGCCCTTCCAATTTCCGAACTTCCGCATCAGACCTTTCGTAAATTCCTGATCCTGGGAAGAGGTCATCCAAAGCGTCGATAATTGCCTGGCGCCAATATTCACTCCCGCTGGATAAGAACTGGACAACAAGCCAATCTGCGTAGCGGTCAATGATCAAGCCTGGTAAACGGTCCGACTCGGCATGAACCAGGCGTGTTCCATTTGAATTTATAAGCTGGGGTAGTGACTGGCGCATTTCGATTGCCAGGCGCAGCCTTTTATGGAAGAAATCAGAATTGATCACCTCGTTCGCATCCCAGGACCAGATACGTGCCCGGATTTGCGAAATTGGGCTGTACGCGGCTCTGCCCAACCACTCGCCATCCGCACTCAGGATATCGACTGTTCCACCTGGTGCAGGATCTCCAATGAGTTCCGCCACCGCCCCAGAAAATATCCAGGGGTGGCGGCGGAGGATAGACTTTTCTCGGCCGGGTTTGATGCGTAAATAAGGAGTTGAGGACACAACCGCTGCCGGCTAGTTGACCAGGCCGATTTGTTTACCAGCCTGGTAGATCACATCCATGGCATGCTCGATCTCGTCCGTTTCATGCGCAGCAGTCACGGTTGCTCTTAGCCGGGCAAGACCAGGCGGGACAGCTGGAGAGACCACTGGCAAGACAAAGACATCCTGGTGCTGAGCAGCACTGGTCATGGAAAAGGCGATTTCATCAGTACCGCATATCACCGGCACGATGGCAGTCTGGGTGTAGAGGGTGTCGAAACCCCGTTCTTTCAAGCCGGTAATAAACTGGGAGGCATTCTGGTTGAGCTTCTCAACCCGCCAGGGTTCCTCTAAAATCACCTCGAACGCAGCTTTGGCTGCAGCAGCCTGAGCGGGCGGTAAAGCCGCCGAAAAGATATATGCCCGGCTGGCATGGCGTAAATATTCAATTAAATCCTTTTTTCCTGCCACATAGCCGCCTACCGAGGGGATTGTCTTGCTCAATGTGCCCATCTTGATATCGATACTGCCCGGCATATTGAAATGCTCCTCGATTCCCCGCCCGGATTTACCAAGCACGCCGACAGAATGGGCTTCGTCGATCATCAGCCAGGCATTGTACTTCCGGCAGATCTCGACCATTTTCGGAAAATCAACAATATCTCCATCCATGCTGAAGACCGAATCGGCAATCACCATCTTCGCCGATTCGGAAGGAATTTGCTGCAGGCGTTGCTCGAGGGATTCCATATCGTTATGGCGGAATCGAACAAACTTGGCTCCAGACATCAAGCACCCATCGACAATACTGGCATGGTTGAGCTTATCCGATATGACATAGTCTCCCCGCCCAACCAATGTAGATACCACCGTCAAGTTGGTCGCGTACCCAGACGTGTAAGTTATCGCAGCCTCAGTTTGCTTGAATTCTGAGATCGTTTCCTCAAGCTCGCTGTGCAGGGTCAGGCTTCCCGCCAGCGTGCGCACGCCATGCGTACCTGTGCCGAAACGGTCGATGGCATCCCGAGCTGCGGCATTGATCTTGGGATGTCCGACCAGCCCCAGGTAACTATACGATGCGTACATACCCATCTCGCGCCCGTTCACCAGGACCCTGGCTCCACCCCGCAGTTCGGTAATGGGCTGGTTGTAGAAGTAGAGGTCCGCACTTTTGAGCATGTTGACCCGGGCGTTCATCGCCTGGATCCGCTCGGTTATTGCATCATTGATTTTTTCCATGATTTTCTCCTAAGATCGTTTACTACTCCCCCGCCAGTTGCCGGAGAGCACCTTCACTCAAAATGGGGATTCCCAGCGATCTGGCCTTCTCTGCTTTGGAGCCGGGATTCTCACCCAGAACCAGGTAACTGGTATTCTTACTGACCGAATCGATTACTTTGCCCCCACGTGACTCAATATACTCCTTAACCCCCTGGCGTGTGAAATCCGCCATAGTTCCTGTGACCACAAAGGTCATGCCAGCCAGATTTCCCTTGGAAGTGTCCGATGTTGTTTCCTGGCTGACTATGGGCCATACGCCGGCTGATCGCAGCTTATCCAGGATTTTTCGATTGGCAGGACGGGAGAACCAATCCACGATCGCTTGAGCCGTATTTGGTCCGACACCTTCAATTAACTGCAGATCGTCGCTTGTCGCTCGTGAGAGCTGGTCCAGGTCAGAATAATAGCGGGTAAGATCGCCAGCCATCACTTCCCCCACCCCGCGTATTCCCAGCGCGGTGAGCAACCTTGCTAATGGCTGTTGCTTGGATTGCTGGATGGACGCCAATAAATTATCCGCTTTCTTACCGGCGAAACCCTCCAGACCGAGCAGGTCATCTCGTTTCAATGTGTACAAATCTGCTACATCCTGTACCAGATACGCTTCGATTAGCTGCTCGACGATCTAGATTCCCAGACCGGCAATATCCATCGCGCCGCGGGAAACAAAATGCTCCACATTGCGGATAAGCTGAGCCGGACAGGCTGCATTAACACAATACCAAGCTACCTCACCGGCAAGATGCTCTACCAGAGTCCGGCATACCGGGCAATTTTGGGGAGGTTCAAAGACGGTTTCCTCTCCAGTGCGAAGATCAGTGATAGGACCAATGACATAAGGGATAACATCACCAGCCCGCTTGACTGCCACCCGGTCGCCTATCCGAATGTCTTTTTCGGCAATGTAATCAAAATTATGCAGGGTGGCTTGTTTAACAACAACTCCCCCGATATTCACTGCCTCCAAAACCGCATAGGGTGTGAGCACGCCGGTACGGCCAACATTCACCCCAATCTCCAACAAGCGGGTTGTCACCTCTCGAGCAGGGAATTTATACGCGAGAGCTCCCCGCGGATCTTTACCCACATATCCCAGGTCGGCTGCCAGATCTAAATGATTAATTTTAATGACGGCTCCATCGATCTCAAACGGTAGCTCGTCCCTCATCTCTGCCAGGCGATCGTAGGCAGCTAATGCGGTCTCCAGATCGGGGCAGTAGATGCTTTCCAGGACGGGGAAACCCAGGCTGCGTAAAAATTCAAGCGTCGCGCTTTCAGTAGGCAACGGCGAGCCAGGTAAACCGTCTTGGGCGACAATCGTATAAGCGAGCAGTGCCAGCGGTCGGGTCGCAGTCAAGCCCGGATCGAGCTGGCGGAGTGAACCTGCCGCGGTATTGCGCGGATTCAAGTACGTCTTTTCTCCCGCATTCATCAAGCGCAGGTTGAGGTCATCAAAATCTTTTAGTCCTATATAGGCTTCGCCCCGCACGACCAGATTCGCAGGTGGTGGAGGGCCATCGGGTTGCACCGGGATTTTCAGAGGCAGCGAGCGAACGGTGCGCAAGTTCGCCGTGATATCCTCACCGACTTCACCATCCCCGCGGGTAGCGCCAAGGACAAAGACGCCGTCCTGGTAATGTAAAACAACCGTGAGCCCGTCAATCTTTGGCTCAACCAAATAATCGGCCTGGGCTACTCGGTCGTCCAGTTTTAGAATTCTCTCATACCAGGCGCGCACGCCATCCTCATTGAAGGCGTTTCCCAGACTAAGGATAGGAGCCGGGTGGCGAACCTTGACAAACCGATCCAAAACGGCTGAACCGGCGCGCTGCGAGGGCGAGTCGGGGGTTATCCACTCCGGATGCCGGCTTTCGATCTGATTGAGCTCTCCAACAAGCTGGTCATACTCATAATCGCTGATCACCGGTTGGTCAAAAACATGATAGCGATAATTGTGATAATGGATTTGCTTGCGAAGCTCTTCGAGGCGTTGGCGATTTGGATCAGGGTTAATGGATCTGCTCATGCTTGGGTATTATAGCCGATTACTTTAAGATCAATTTATCGAAGATTTCAGACACTTAATGATTGGCTACCTTGTAAGACAGTGGTTGAGTTACGATTGGATACAGGCTCGTCCTGCACTGCAAAGTTAATGGCTGCAAGAAGCACCAGAGCAATCCAGACCAGATCGGCAAGCAGCAAGTGGACGATTTGCATCCAGACAGGAGCAAGGAGTAAAACGTTGAGAAAGCCCGCGCCCAGCTGGACGGTTACCAGGATGGTTAATACTCGTGCGACGCGATGCAGTGCGGCATCCTTTGTTCGCAAGTTGATCACACCCGTAGCAAGAATCAGGTAAATACCAACCAGGATCGAGATTGTTGGATGCAATATCCGTAGCCGGACCAGGAAATGTGCGGTTGGAGAAAAATCCTGCCGGATTCCTTCTGCCAGGGATTGTACCGGAAATAGAGTATCGCCCAGGGCTGCCAGCGCTCCGCTCGCGCCGACGACCATCGTTGCCACCAGACCAATCCCGATCAGCCAGAGATCAAGGCCACGGTGGAAACGCACCGCCCTTCCCCCGGATGCCCAATAAGCAGTTATTGTTAAGGCAGCCAGGAGCAAAAACGTGTTCAGCAAGTGGATAACAATTGAGATAGCCCTGCCAACCGATGCATCGTTAGCAACGAGTTCCAGTAGGACCAGACCCGCACCAACCAGGGCTTCCGTTATGATGAAAAACAGGGAAAATGACACCCCAAGGCGGACTGGATGACCCTTGGAGTAAGCCCGGAAACCCCAAATAAACAGGACCACAACCAGGATGAGAGCCAGACCACTCATCAAGCGGTGGGTAAATTCAATGATAGTTTCGATTTGTGGCTGGTATGGAATCACCTCACCATTACAGAGAGGCCAATGACTGCCGCATCCTGCCCCTGAGCCGGTAGCCCGGACATAAGCCCCCCACAGGATCACCAGGAGGTTATACCCCAGGACGAACCAGGCAAATTTCCCAAAACGATTGATCCGCATTTTTTGTCCTCTAACTGTTGAGTAGCGTAAAAATTTTTTCGGGCATGATGTTAAACATCACCAAAAATCCGTTTGTTAATTATAATAGGTCAAAGCCAACAAGCAGGCCAACTCGATGGATGAACATTGCAATTGCCAGCCAAAGATCACAGATTGCCTCGATAATGGACTGGCTCAGGATAGCATTTTAAAAATACCCTTACCGCGGATCACAAAACGGAGGCAAAATCCGCATGTCTGAGCCGAAAATTGTTGTCTATGGAACGAATTGGTGCGGGGACTGCCTGCGAACTCGTTATTTCCTGGACAGGCACCATATTCCGTACACATTCATCAACATCGATAAAGATAAACAAGCTGAGCAATTCGTATTCCAGACAAATCATGGTATGCGAAGTGTCCCAACAATCGTGTTCGAGGACGAATCAATCCTTGTCGAGCCATCTACAACGATTCTAGCTATGAAACTGGATATTTCCACCTAGCGACTTATGGAAAAAATACTTGTCGTCGAAGATGAACCGTCATTGCAAGAGACTCTGGCGTATAACTTAAATCGTCAGGGATATAGCGTTGAAACCATAGGAGATGGAATCGCAGCCCTGGAGGCAGCCAGGCGTTCCCAGCCAGATTTGATTGTTCTGGATATCATGTTGCCCGGGTTGGATGGGTTTGAAGTCTGCCGGATCATCCGCCAGGAAATGAATGTACCCATTCTGATGCTGACAGCTCGGGACGATGAGATTGACCGGGTTATCGGTTTGGAAATGGGGGCCGACGATTACCTGACCAAACCTTTCAGCATGCGGGAGTTCCTGGCAAGGGTCAAAGCCCATCTCAGGCGTGTGCGCTTGATCCGCGAAGAGATGGAAGGAACCAGCAAGGTGACGGTAGAAAAGCTAGTTTTTGATAATCTAACCCTCAACTTGACCCGGCGGGAAGTATTGCTGGAAAATCAGCCAATTGCACTGAAACCGAAAGAGTTTGAGCTGCTGCTTTTTCTGGCGAATCACCGCAGCCAGGTCCTCTCACGCAATCTGATTTTGGAGAGAGTTTGGGGATGGGAATTTAGCGGGGGAAGTAGAACTGTTGACGTTCATGTTCGTTGGCTGAGAGAAAAAATCGAGTCTGACCCAGCCAACCCCAAACGCATTGTAACTGTGCGTGGAGCAGGCTACCGGTTTGAAGGTTGACCACCCACAAAACACTCATCTCTGATAGCCAGCAATAATAACCAGGACAGAACCACATTATGTTTCGCTCAATTCGGCTACGGATCGCCATCCCAGTAGCACTGCTGATCCTGATCGTCATCCTGGGCATGGGCATCTATCTATCAAATATTCTCCGCGGTCAATATCTCCAATCTCTCGAATCCCAGATGGCTTCGCAGGCGTTTCTAATCAGTGAGTTATTGGCGGAAAAATTGTCCAGTAACCCACAAACACCTCTCCTGGATGAGTTCGCAGCTGAACTCGCCGAAATGGCATCCGCACGCCTCACGATCATCACAACCGATGGCGTCGTGATTGGCGAATCATCTAAAGACAGCTCAGTGATGGAAAATCACCTCAATCGTCCAGAGGTCATTTCTGCTCTAAATATTGGATATGGTAGTGATACACGTTTTAGCCGCACCAGTGGGGTTAACACTTTCTATGTCAGTGTAAGATTCCCAAGATCTGGGGAGACGATGGGCGTAGTGCGCCTTGCCCGCCCCCTGGTGGATATTGAGACCGACATCGCTGAGTTACAAAGAGTGATCATGGGTATATCGCTGGTTGCAGCTACCATTGCGATCATTATTTTGGCAGTCATCGTCAATAAAACCACCCAACCTATCCGGCAGCTCACCGAAACGGCAATGAAATTCGCTCAGAGCCAACAACTCGATCGCCTGGAATCTGCTGAGGACGATGAGGGACGTCAGCTGGTTCAGGCATTTAATATTATGGCAATGCGGGTGAACAGCCAGACCAGCCTGGCAGAGGTTGAGCGCAATAAGTTGGCAGCTGTGCTGAAAGAAATGACCGATGGGGTGGTTATCATTGATGCTGAGGGGTACATCTCAATAGTGAACCAGGCGGCTGCCAAAATGTTTGCCTTAACACGGGAGAGAATGCTGGGGAAAACGGTGGCAGAAGGTTTTCGCCAGCATGTCCTGGTCGATTTGTGGACGCGTTGCGTCGAAACGCGCAGCACACAGATTACCCTCTTAGAGATTCCACTCAACAGGTTGTATTTACAGTGCATCGCAACCCCGTTGGGTGCTACGATGCCAGGCTACACGATGCTGTTGTTCCAAAACCTTACCCAACAGCGCTTTCTAGAAAACGTCCGGCGCGACTTTATCAGTAACCTCTCACACGAATTGCGCACGCCTCTCGCATCCCTCAAGGCATTAACTGAGACATTACAAGAAGGCGCGCTCGAGGACCCCCCTGCAGCGCACCGTTTCCTTCAGCGAATGGATGCTGAGGTGGACGCATTAAGCCAGATGGTTTCGGAGTTGCTCGAGCTAGCCAGAATCGAATCGGGGCGTGTTCCGCTTAACATGCAGCCGGTGTCGCCCAGCCTGGTGGTCAACAACGCCGTTGAACGGCTTAGATTACAGGCAGAACGAGCAAACCTGGAAATTATTCTTGAATGCGCTGACGATTTGCCGGAGATATTAGCAGACCCGCCCCGGCTGGAACAGGTGATCGTTAATCTATTGCATAATGCCATTAAATTTACTCCAACTGGAGGGTCAATCTTTCTTGCCGCTCGCCAGGAAGACACAAGTGTTCTGCAACACGCATCGCTAGGTGCAGAAGACATGCCTGCGAAAGATGTACTCGTATTTTCCGTCAGGGATACCGGCATAGGAATACAAAGCGACGATCTTCCAAGGATCTTTGAGCGATTCTACAAAGCCGATCGCGCTCGCTCCAGCGGTGGAACCGGTTTGGGCCTGGCAATCGCTCGCCATACGGTGGAGGCGCATGGAGGCGAGATCTGGGCGGAAAGTAAAGAAGGTCTGGGAAGCACCTTTTACTTCTACATACCCCTCGCATAAGTCAATAAGTTAAGTATTGCTCACTTGGTGGGAGTCCTGAGGTGCTTGTACTTTTATCGCAGCCCAAGCACCGTTTAGTGCTTTCTGGTCTAAAAAATCCTTATTCATTTACAATTTGATTGCACTACGTTAAAGATCGGTTTACCATTTGTTAATTCGTGCATGATAAGCTATGGTAACTATATTGTCAAAGGAGACTCAATAGCACAATGCACATATTAGTAACCAACGATGATGGCGTTACTGCGCCCGGTTTACTGGCACTTGCGCAAGCGATGCGGGAGATTGCCACGGTAAGCATCCTGGCTCCAGATCGTAACTGGTCGGGTGGAGGCCACGTAAAAACCATCGATCGCCCTCTGAGAATAAAGGATGTAATGTTATCAGATGGCAGCCAGGCTTATGCTAGCGATGGCGCTCCATCAGACTGTGTCGCCCTGGCTCTCTTAGGATTCATAGCGGAGAAGATCGACCTGGTTGTTTCCGGGATCAACCCGATGGCAAATCTAGGGCATGATGTTACATACTCTGGAACAGTTACTGCTGCAATGGAATCCGTTATCTGGGGAATTCCGGCAGTCGCGTTCTCTCTGAACACCAATGAAAGCCACTTGGGTGCGATTGACTACACCCAATCTGCCACCTATGCCAGCTACGTTACCCAGACAGCAATGAAACACCGCATTCCAGCTGGTATTCTCCTGAATGTTAACATTCCCTACCAGCCAGGGAGCGAGATCAAAGGTTTTAAAACCACTCGACAGGGTACCCGTGTATATCGAGACCGGCTTGACCAGCGAATTGATCCCCGAGGTCGATCATATTACTGGATCGGTGGAGACGCTCCCACGGGGCTACCCCATAATGGTACCGACATCGGGGCGTTAGAAGCCGGGTATGTCTCTGTGACTCCTCTCCAGCTAGACTTAACTGCATATCCAGCTCTGCATCTCATCAATACCTGGCAATGGACTACCGAGGCGTCTGCTGAACCTGGTAAAACCAAACAGGCCGATCACATGGTTGAACAAAAGAACTTTATCCCGGTGATTGTTCCTGAGTAGTAAACTGCCCGATCTCAACTGCCCCCAGGGCATCTAACATCGCCTGCCTGGTCAGGATGATGGTAGTACCGCGCTCCCCAGAGCCTATAGAAATTTCTGCTGGAGTAAACACCGCCTCATCCACCAGGGTGCGCATCGGAGCTGGCAGCCCAAAAGGCGAAACAGCCCCCGTCTCGTATCCCGTCACCTGGAATACCTCTTCCTTACTGGCCATCGTTAATCGCGATAAACCAAGGTACTTGCGCAATGCCGGCCACGAGACTTGATCTGGACCGGCAACAAGCACCATGACGTAATCTTCCCTCCCGATCCGAAAAACGATACTGCGCACCACCTGGTCTGGCGTCTGGCCGCGCTCGCTGGCTGCCTGCTCCAAGGAATGGATCGGACCTGAATGACAGAATACCCGGTGAGGTATATATTTAGATTCGAGATATCGCGAAACGAATGTTGTGGTATTCATATATCATTAAAATTTTATTGTAATCAAATCCTAACAATTTCTTAAGGCAAACTGACATCAGTGTTAACTCGGAATAAAATCGCACATAGTATACTCAAAACAAGCCAATTTTAGAGGTATTGACTGACTATGAATTCTAATCGGCGATGGTTTCCATATTTGTGTAATGCCCTGGTTGTGCTTCTGATTCTGCTGTCACACCTGTTGCCAATCCGCCCGGCATCCGCCCAAACCCAGATCCCCCCTCTACCAGAAGCCAGCTCGATCCAAACAGATAGTCTACTCTATTCGCCTGCCTATACGGCATGTGGAAACGATACAGTTCCTGTAATCAACTGGACTTATGAGCAGAAAGTTGTCGAGCTCACAAACCAGGCCAGGGCAGCCTACGACCTACCTCCCCTCAAGCGAGTTGAAGAATTGGATCTTGCCGCCCGCTACCATTCAGCTGATTTGGGGCTGGATGACTACTTCGATCATGACTCGTACGACCGGGTAGGTGCTGACCTTAACTTCGTCTGTTTGTGGTGGGTGCGGATCAATAATTTTTATACCAGCGTTCAGGCAGAAAATATCGCTGCGGGATATATGTCCCCAGAAGATGTCGTTCAGGCGTGGATGGGCAGCCCTGGACACCGTCAGAATATTCTCTCCACGTATAATGACGAAATCGGAGTGGGGTATTTTGATGGCGACGGGTCTTATAACAGGTATTGGACCCAAGATTTTGGCAACCGGGGTGAAGTCTATCCACTGGTGATCAATGGCGAGGCTGTAGAGACCACCGAGCGAATGGTAACGCTGTATGTCTACGGAGATTGGGATGAAATCCGCCTAAAAAATAACGTGGATACCTGGACGGACTGGCATACATTCGAGAACGAGATCGATTGGGCACTACCAGCCACAAATGGTGAGCACCAGGTGACTGCAGAGATGAGAAATGAATATAGCACCACCACCAGCAGCGACACGATCCTGCTTACATCGCAAACGATGGATCCCGAATTAGGTAACCTGCCGACCGTGATCACATTTACCTATAGCCTTCCAGAAGACGAGTTTTACCCGGAGATCTCAGTCCAAACCCCAGAAAACATCGCAAGCGGCGATGATTTGGCTTGGGAGATCTCTGTACAAGGTGATTGGTTTACAGTCACACCAACAATTGGGACAACTCCGGATGATTTCTCCATTATACCCACGCAGATCGTCACCGACTCACTGATCAGTTATACAGGGGTAATAACGGTGACAGGATCATCCTCGGGAAGAATGCTTTGCACGCCCCATATTATGACAGTGAGTATTCAGATCACTGAAGGTGAGATCAGCCAGGTGTTTATCCCCCTGCTTGTTAAACCGATGCCTTGACTTCCTCCTGAATAAGCTCAGATCACCAGCACAAGAACCGCTACGTTAGTTGGCTGGAAGCATATTTTCCGGGATTTGTACGGCAACCACCTGCCCGCGCACGCAGACTTCTCCCATTGCAAACAAATCGATATCCACAACAACCTTTCGGCCTTTAATCTCCTTGACTCGCCCATGTAGCTCAAGGGGCACTCCCAATGGAGTTGGTTTTAGGTAATCCACGTGAAGCGAACCAGTTACAAAACGCATCGGCGGCTCGCTATCCATGGGTCGCCCTTGCGACCGGTACGCCGCGGCCGCTGCTGTTCCAGTGCCATGACAATCAACCAGCGAGGCGATCAAGCCTCCATACACAAATC
>Ga0105100_10002031_pt1 | contig 11819 bp, 9 predicted proteins | sample PPLLak12cMay2015_2_FD_87033 | JGI IMG/M metagenome (GOLD analysis project Ga0105100, IMG submission 87033) | Freshwater sediment microbial communities from Prairie Pothole Lake near Jamestown, North Dakota, USA - PPLs Lake P8 Core (1) Depth... | ecosystem: Environmental > Aquatic > Freshwater >... | reverse complement strand
ATCGTTGCAGGTGCTGTCCAGACCGCTAAAGCCCGGGCGGCTTGGCTCAGCGGTCATTGGCATGCTTTGTGTGTTCGCCGCTCAGCTCTCCCCTTGGCTATCTGACATCTTTTGCGTGCACACAAGTTGGTTTGACACAGCTACACAAGAAGGGGTTTGGGTGGATGCAGGCGGGTGAGCGGAACCGATGCCAGCCGTTAAGAGACCTTAATCGAGAAGCGAGCGGAAATCCGGGCGTTCCGTGGTATAAAGCGCCTCATGAATACCCGAAAAATCTCACTCCTTGTCTTGCTGCCATTATGGATGGCATGGCTGGGGGGCATGCGCTCCATCACTACCGCCATACAAGCTGCCACGCCAAGCCCGGTATGGGGAAGCAAGCCGGTGTTGTCTTACTACACCCTGACGGCGAGCCTGTCTGAGGTGATGCGCCTCGAGTTGGGGTTGAGCGAGGCGCAATTCGCCAGTATTCGCCAGGCGGCGCAACAGGAAGCCCGGCGTTTGCAAGAATTGGAGCTTGCCAGCCTGAATGTTGTCCAGGATGATGAGCTATCCCTGCCGGAGAAGCGCGCTCGGATTGCTGCCAGCGGCTACAACCAGCGGGTGGAGGATATCCTGGCGGGCACACAGGCGCAGCTTGAAAGCGGGCTGGGGGCGGCTGGCACCGCGCGCCTGGTGGACTGGATTGAGCGCCGTTGGCTGGAGGAGCAGGAGCTGCACGGGCTGGCGAGCGTTGAGCAGACCAGCGCGGCGCGCACCTACTCGATCTACGCCACGCGCTTCGATACCGACTCTTATATCGTCGCCCTGCCCGACCAGTGCCTGAAACGGGCGAATGCCGGCAGCCACGTGTGCGACGACAGTGGCTACGCCACGGGGCAGAACTACTCGGTGCGCCTGGAGTACCAGGATAGCGTGACGGCGAAAGTGGGCGAGTCGGGCCCATGGAATGTGGACGATAACTACTGGTCCGGCGTGGGCGACCCGCAGCCGCGGCGTTTGTTCCCAGACCTGGAACCCGGCATGCCGGAAGCCCAGGCGGCATTCTTCGATGATTACAATGACGGGGAAGACCAGTTCGGGCGCACCGTGACTGCGCCTTACGGCATAGACCTGGCAGATCAGGTGAGCATTGATATCGGTCTCAACCCGGGTGTCAACGATTGGATCGAGGTCACTTTCCTATGGACCGAAGGCTGGAATGAGATCCAGTCGGAGTACTTGTTGCTCACCGAGCCGTCCGAGCTGAACCCGCCCTATACCGGCGATATGTGCGTCACTGCCTGGCATCGCATCACGGGATACGGCGACCATGCCTACCTGACCCTCAACGTGAGCGAGGCGAGCCAATCTACCAATTCAGCGGAGTGGCAGGCAGACCTGCCCGCCTCCGGCGAGTACCAGGTGCTGGCTTTTGTGCCCGACCATCCCCCCATCGACTGGCTCTGCCCGGCGAAAGAGATCCCGCGCGATACCGCTGCTGCCAGGTACACGGTCCATTACGAGGGCGGGCAGAAGAGTGTGACGCGTGATCAAGGCCCGCTGGCGAATATGTGGCTTGACCTGGGAACGTATGATTTTTCCGGTGATGGATTGGTGACCCTTAGCGACGTCACCGGCGAGGAAGACCTTTCGCATACGGTTGCCTTCAGTGCGATCCTCTTCCGCAGCCTGGACTATCCCGAGCCGACGCCTGAACCGACCCCGACCGCTACGCCGACTCCCAAACCCACCCCGGCGCCATTCGTCTGGGCGGGCAGCGGTATCGCCCCACCCAGCACGACCATCACCATCCCGCTGGGAGCAAGCCACCTCCAGCTTCCCGGGCTGGGAGTAGCCAGTATCGATGTGCAGTACGACCCGGCGCGCCTGCAAGCGGTCGGCTGCCAGCCGGACCCAGGGGGTTTATTTGACAGCCAGAGCTGCGATCTGAGCTTTGAGAATGATGGGACAAGCCCGGACGCTTTGCGCTTCAGCCTGGGCTCGACAGCGGGAGTGAGCGGAAACCCGCTGCTGGCGCAGCTCGGCTTCCGGGCAGTCGGCGAGGCGGGTCTGGCAGCCCGCCTGGATTTGCTCGTACAGGTTTTTGAGACCCCGCTGGGTGAACCGATTTTCGTTCAGGCATTCGGCGGGCTGGTTTGTATCGCGCCGTGCAGCAACCTATCGTACTTGCCGCTCATCTTGCGCCCATAACCTTTAACCAACCCGGAAGCTCAAAGCTTCCGGGTTGGTCGCTTTCGGGAAGGTTGAAGGAAGAATGGCAGGATTCGGACTGCCATTCTTCCCTACTCGCACCCCCGGTGTTCAATTAATCCTGGTTTCAGGATAAAATCAGTTTCGCACCCCCTGGTATCTTGCTGGGTGTGCCGGTTTAGATCAAAAATAACCGCCATGACGCGAAGAGCGCAAAACGGATGTTCTTAATAAAAAGTCTTCGCGGTCTTAGCGTCCTCGCGGTTCCAAAAATCAAAGGAATCCAAAATGCCCAGAAAAATCAAATCTATCACCAACCCGCGGCTGAAGCTGGACATTCTCGGCCCAGAAAACATCTCCCGCTTGCACAGCGCCACCCTGGCAATCATCGAGCGCACCGGGGTGCGTTTCCCGTCGGAACGGGCGCTGCATATCTGGGAGGCGCACGGCGCCAGCGTGGATTGGGACACGATGGTCGTCAGAGCGCCGGGTCACCTGATCGACGAGGCGCTGAAAAAAGCGCCGCCCGTCTATACCCTGGCTGCGCGCAGTCCCGAGCAGGACCTGCCTCTGGATGGTAATCACGTTTTCTGTGCGACGGATGGCTGCGGGGTGGAAGTGCTTGACCTGCACAGCGGCGAGAAGCGCCGCTCTTGTCTGCAGGATGTGATCGATATCGCCCGGGTGGCGGACTATGCCGAGGAGATCGGTTTCCACTGGGTGGCGGTCTCGGCACAGGACCGCCCGCCTGAGACCCGCGGCCTGCATGAGCTAGGCGCCATCTGGGAGAACTCGAGCAAGCACGTGCAGACAGAGAGTATCTACTCTGCGGAGGAAGCGCGGGCGGCAGTGGAGATGGCAGCCCTGGTTGCCGGCGGGCGAGATGCGCTGCGCCAGCGACCGGTGCTTTCGATCATGCAGTGCACTGCCCCGCCGCTGGGGCAGGACGGGGGCAGTGTGGATGCAGCCCTGGTGGCAGCCGAGGCAGGTTTGCCGGTGGGCTTCATGACCATGGCATCTTGCCTGACGACCGGCCCGGCGACACTGGCAGGCACGCTGGCGGTGGGCAATGCGGAGGTGATCAGCGCCACAGCCCTGATCCAGCTCGCCTTCCCGGGTGCGCCGGTGTTTTACGCCGCAGCCCAGACCGCCTCTGACCTGCGCAGCGGGGCCTATACAGGCGGTGGACCGGAAGATTTCCTTTTCGGGGCAGCAACCAACCTGCTCTCGGATTATTACAATATCCCCCTCTCGATGGGCTCTTTTGCCACCGGCGCCAAGCAGCCCAACTGGCAGGCAGGCGTGGAAAACAGCCTGCCCACCCTCATGGCATGCATTGTCATGTCGGATATGCTGCTCGGTGCGGGTCTGCTGCACGGCAGCCGTATCTGGTCGTACGAGCAGATGCTGATGGACTGCGAGATCTTCGACCTGGTGCGCAAGATGATGGAGGGTATCGTGGTGGACGACGAGACCCTGGCGCTGGATGTTATTGATGCAGTTGGTCCGGGCGGCAATTTCCTCAAGCAGAAGCACACTCGCCAACATATGCGCGAGCTGTGGGTGCCGCAGTTCATGGACCGCCGCTCTTACGAGGCCTGGGACGAGCAAGGGGATGGGGCGCCTGAGTGGGCGCGGGCTAAAGCCCAGCAAATCCTGGCGACTCACCTGCCCGAGCCACTCGATCACCAGATTTCAGCCGAGTTCGGGCGCATTATTGCCTCCTTAGAAGGTTGATTTTGCGTTAAATGCCGCTGTTACCCAATCACCGCAGAGTGCGCAGAGACCGCAGAGCATTATTAACATAACTCGGCGAACTCTGTGCTCTCCGCGGTGAAATTTCATTAATGAGGACCCAAAGTATATGCAGCCTGGAATCCGTTTATTATCTGATGATCTCGTCCAGCGTGTTCTGGACGAAGCCTTCCAGCTGATGCTGGAGACAGGGGTCAAGGTGCAATCCGCACCCGCTCGCGATCTGCTGGCAGCAGCCGGAGCGCAGGTGGATGATGTCCATGATGTGGCCTATCTCCCGGAGTCGGTGGTGCGTCAGGCGCTGGATAGCGTACCCAGGGAATTTTACCTGTACAACCTGGCTGGCGAGGCGGTGGTGCGTTATGGGGGAGACGCAGTCCATTTCGACCCTGGTTCAGCCGGGGTGAATATCCTCGACCCGGATACCCTGGAGCACCGCCCGGCGCGCACGCCAGACCTGGTGCGGCTGCTGAAAGTGGCAGAGATGCTGCCCGCTTATGATGCCCAGTCAACGGCAGTGGTGTGCAACGAGGTGCCCAAGGAGGTCGGTGACCTGTACCGGCTGTACCTGGTGCTGCTGCACTCCGCCAAACCGGTGATCACGGGGGCTTTCTCCACCCGCACTGGTGAGAGTATGTATGATATGCTGGCGATCTTTTCCGGCGGCAGGCAAGCTCTGGCAGAAAAGCCGCGAGCTGTATTTGATGTGTGCCCTACGCCGCCGCTGGTGTGGAGCAATTTCGGCGCCCAGAACCTGATCGACCTGGCGCGGGCGGGCGTCCCGGCGCAGATGGTCTCCATGCCGCTGGCAGGCGCGGGCGCGCCGGTGACCCTGCTGGGCTCGATTGTGCAGCACGCCGCCGAATGCCTGAGCGGGATCACCATTCACCAGCTTGCCAAACCTGGCGCGCCGATCGTTTGGGGCGGGGCGCCGGCGATCTTCGATATGCGCCAGGGCACGACCCCGATGGGGGCAATCGAGACGGCGATGATCGACGCGTCTTACGCTCAGGTGGGCAAATCGCTGGGGCTGCCCACGCACACTTACCTGGGGGCGAGCGATGCCAAGATTGTAGACGCCCAGGCGGGGCTGGAGAGCGGGATGACCGCCCTGGTGGGGGCGCTGGCAGGGATCAATATGATTTCCGGGGCGGGGATGCTCGATTTCCTGGCCTGCCAGAGCGCGGAGAAGCTGGCTTTGGATGCCGAGGGGATCGCCATGGTGAAACGCTTGCTGGCAGGGGTGCAGGTGCAGACCGATACGCTGGCGATCGAGCTGTTTGCCGGGATCAATTTCAAGGCCGATTTCCTCAAGCAGAAAGCCACCCGGCGCTTGTTCCCCAAAGAGCAATACCTGCCCTCGCCGGTTATTGATCGCAAATCGCAGCGCGGCTGGCTCGAGGCAGGCGGCAAAGATGCGTTTGCCCGCGCCGGAGAGCAGGTGAGCGTGTTGCTGGCGGCTTACCAGCCGCCGCCGATCAGCGCAGAGCAGGAGCGGGAGCTGCGCCAGATGGTGGAGAAGCTGGCTCGCCAGGCGGGTATGGATCGCTTGCCTGTGTTTGAATGATTAGTGAATTTATAACGATTCCACCACAGAGTCACAGAGCACACGGAGTTAAAGGATTTTCTCTGTGGTGAGAGATTATTAAAACGAGGCGATTGCACCTGTATCTATCAGGTGCAATCGCTTTGATTTGGGTCCCGCCTCTATGATGAATCAGGTTAAAATATCAATAGACCCGCTGAAGATGGCATAACAAACACCCCCATCCTCCCACCGACTGCGTAAGTCCTATCTCTGTAAGCAAGAAGCGTGTGAGATGAAATTGAGAACGAGAAATCACAACCACCAGGATGATGACCCAGATGACGGTTTTCCGGATCCGTCTGATGCAGTGCCAGGTCTGATTCCAGGACCGCAAGAGGTTCCGCTGCCGGAAGGCGAAGTTGCGCTGATCGTAGCAGAGCTAGAGCCAGCGCAGGAAACGGCGCCGGAGAACTCTAGCCTGGATGTCTTGCTTCAGTTGGGTCTCGGCGCTGTATTGCTGGGAATAAACGCAACAAGCAAGCGCTTGCAAGAGAAACAGAACCAGGTCGTGATTTCTTCGCCTGAGGCAGAGCCTCTTTCTCACCTTGACGATGATCAAGACCAGTTGAAATATGCCTTGATCGGAATGATCCTAAGAACTCCCCGGGTTATCAAACGAGGCACGGCGCGGGCTGCTCAATTGGCGAACGCTGGGTACAGACGGGTGAGCGGCTTGTTTGACCCGCTGACAGGCAGCCGGGCGCTCCGCCCGGTCAACAGCCGCCTGGATCAGGTGGTAGCCCGGGGCGAGCGCATTGTCAATGACTGGATCGATACCGGGCGGCGGGGTGAGAAGACCAGCCAGGTGCTGCTGCAGCAAACCTCAGATGAGGTGGTTGGGGAGGTGGTGGACATGCTTGCCAGCCGCCCAGAGATCAGAGAGCTGGTTCAGCAGCAGAGCATGGGGATGGTCGACGAGCTGACCGACGAGCTGCAGGGTCGAGCAGCCGCTGTCGATACGCTCCTGGAGCGGATCGTTTTTTTGCTGATACCCGGCTCAAAGAAAGACACCACGCCCACACTGATCATACCCCTCCGTGAAGATGGTGAGCCGGTTAGAGCCAAAAAGCAACCGCCGAAGGGGGGAGCATGAGCTACCGTGGGAACTTACGTGTCCGCCCTGCCGGCTTTGTCAGCCGCCTGGTTGCTTTTATTGTCGACCTGGTGATCATCTCTATCACTACGACGGTTGTGCTGCTAGGAATTAATGAAATCATTACGTTCTTTGGGATCAAAATATTTTTTAACCGCTATATCAGCTACGCGGTAAACGCCGAGACAATCAGCTCGATCATCCGGATTCTGGTTGTGATCTCGTATTATGTGTTTTCAATCCTGTATTTTGCGACCTTTTATTCTCTGGTGAGCTATACTCCAGGGAAATACCTGCTTGGCTTGCGGGTTGTTCGGACGGATGGCTTCCGGCTCGGATTCTGGAGAAGCGTGGCTCGAGGAGTATGTTATTACCTTTCCGCCCTGCTGCTGTTCATGGGTTTTATCTGGATCATATTCGATAAAAACCGCCAGGGGCTGCATGATAAGATAGTCGGCACGGTGGTAATTTACCGCTGAGAATCCTTCATTAACCGAATACTGGTGACTTGATTAATCTGGTGGAGTGTTTAACATGAATTTACAGGCTGATTCTCAAGCGAATCCTGACAATCTCAGCGCCGCTCGTATGGCTTACCTGAAAGATCAGATGGAGAAAGTCTCACGCTCCTTTGCCGTCGTCGTGGAGTGTGTGGAGCAGCCTATGCGTTCCTATCTTGCCACGGCTTACCTGTTATGCAGGGTGGCGGATAATATCGAAGACTGCACAGAGGCTCATGAGTGGCGGATATCTTGTTTCAATGATTTTTTATGCCTCTTAAACGATCCATCGCTTGCTGAAAAAATTTTAGAAACCTGGAGTACGAATCCGTGGCAGGGACTCACTCCGAGCGAAAGAGATTTGGTTACTCTGGTTAAAGGGAAGGGGTTGTGGCAGATTTACGCACACATTCCTGGTCCGTATCGGGAGATTATCCACCGCTGGACAGAGATTATGGTCCAGGGGATGATCTGCCTCAATGAGAGGCGATGCGCACCCAATTTCCTTGATCGCCAGGGAATTCAGCTGATCAAAACCCTTCAAGATTATGATGAGTACTGCTTCATTGTTGCTGGGACAGTCGGTCATATGGCTACAGAAATGGCAATCATTTTCTATTCGATCGACCCTGAGGCAAGTGCCAAACTGATCGATACCAGCGAGACATGCGGGCGCGCCCTGCAGAAGACCAACATCTTAAAAGATTTCCGCCAGGATCTGGAACGTGGATACTGTTATTTGCCGGATGAGTGGTTGGAACAGATCGACTATCTGCCACTATCCTTGGGTGGAGCCAGGCTGGATTGGAAAGCAATGGTCTATAACAATGTGCTGGGTGAACTGAGTACAGCGATTGACTATATCCTGGCTTTACCAGAGCACGCCATAGGATACCGTATGGCGTGTCTATTATGCCTGCTTCCGGCTTTACAAACCAATAACCTTGCTGGGCGCGAATCTCAGAAATTGTTTACCGCGAACCACCGGTACAAGATTTCAAGAGCTGCGATGATGGAATGTTTGTTGGATTCTCGCCGGATGGTTACAGATAACGGGTTGCTTCAATCCCATTGTGATTGGCTCTTATCAGAGACGAAGTATAGTTTTATGGGAGCTTTGTAAATATCTTCCCATGAGAGACAGTACGGTATTACCCGACTTGCGCATTCTGCCCACGGTGGCGCTGGTGCCGCACGAGGATTGCGACCCGCGGCGCATCGAGCGGCTGAGCCAGCGCGTCCTGAAGGAGGGGCGGCTGAAGAATCCGCCCATTGTGGCTGCAATCCCGGAAACGGAGCGCTTCGTGGTGCTGGATGGGGCAAACCGCAGCATGGCATTTGAGTCCCTGGGTATCCCGCATATCGTTGCCCAGGTGGTCAGCTACGGCGACCCCGGGGTGATGCTGGACACCTGGTATCATGTGGTCAGCGGGATGCCCTTGGAGGCGTTCGAGGCGGCTTTAGCCGAGGTGGATGGGATGCAGCTGCGTCCGTGTAGCCTGAATAAGGCCCGCGCCGACCTGGCGACACATCAAGCGGTGGCTTATATTGTCTGCGAGCAGGGGGTGCGCAATGTATGTGCGCCGGAAGGGTGTGAGGTAGGAGATTTGCGCTTGCTGAACGATATTGTGGGGGTGTATAAGGGCAAGGCAGATCTTTTCCGCGCCTCCAACGATATCTGGGAGAAACAGGTGCCGTATTACCCGGGCATCACCGCCCTGGTCATCTTCCCCCAGCTACGCCCGGCGGATATCCTGGAAGCTGCCCGCAACGGCGAGCGCATCCCCAGCGGCATCACCCGCCATATCATCCCCAACCGGGCACTGAACATCAATATCCCCCTGGACGTGCTGGCGGCGGATAAGTCGCTTGAGAACAAGCAGGAATGGCTCCAAGGATGGCTGATGGAGCGCATGGCAGCCAATGCGATCCGCTACTACGCCGAGTCCACTTTTTCTTTTGACGAATAACTCACTCCCTGATTAATCAACGCCTCGGTCAATTGCTGCGTCTTGAGCGCCTCCCAGCCGGAGGTCTGCGGCTGGGTGCGGGTTTCGACGCATTCCAGGAAGTGGGCGATCTGGCCTGCAAAGCCGCGCCCTTCCAGGGTGGTTTTCCAGCTTGAGTCGTAGGTCTCCTCCCAGACGCGGCGTTCGCCGTTTTCTACGAATACCACCCGGGAGAAGGCATCCACATAGAGCGAAGCTCCTTCGCCGTGGAGAGCGTACTGTTCCTTCCAATGACCGGCGCGCAGGTTGGCATGCAGGCTGGCGAAGCCGCCTCTCTCCAGGGCGACCGAGCTAGCGCCCCACACAAATTGCTCCTCCTGGCGGTAATGGGTGGAGAGGGCTTCTCCTTCGCCGCACAGGAAGCGCAGCATGTCAACCAGGTGGATCATTTCCTCGGGGTAGTGGGTGAACAGGTCGGGGTGGAAGCCGCCCGAGCGGTGTTTTTGGAAGCTGGCGATGTCCACCCGGCGCTCGCCCCATAGCTGGCGGGCCAGGCGGTGCAGGGGGGCGTAGCGGCGGTTGAAGCCCACCATGAGCACCCGCTCTTGCGCCTCGGCTTGCTGGCATAACTGCAGCGCCTGCTGGCTGGTCAGGGTGGCGGGCTTTTCCAGGTAGACGTCCACCCCGGCAGAGAGCAACCGAGCGGCGATCTCGTAGTGGGTTGGGGTGGGGCTGAGCACAAAGGCTGCCAGAGGCTGCCAGTCGAGCAGCTCCTCCAGGCGGGTGGTGCCTTTAGAGACCCGGTATTGGGCGCATAGATTGGCGACGGTGCTCTGTGTCCGGCTGCAGAAAAGCGGCTCGATCTCCGGGGAGGCGGCCAGGATGGGCAGGTAAGCTTTCTGGGCGATGCTGCCCAGACCGATGATTGCAATGCGCCGGGTCATGGTGGCTACCTCCTGAGAAGATGCCTTGAGTATAGTGTATCCAAAAAAAGTGAGCGGTCAAACCGCTTGTCAGGTCATTTCGGCTTGCCTGGCGTTGAGCGAAGGATGGCTGGGAGATCGTATCATCTCGAGATAGTGGTCTGGTGTCAAACCACCTCCGACAAGACCGGCGTGCCGCAGGTAGTATAATCCGAGTTGCACAATTTGTCGTAGAATGGATTGGATTGGCGGGCAAAGATGACAGAAGAAATGGATTTCGAGCACTTGTGGCGGAGTAAATTTGTGCGTTGCCTGGATGATCTGCTAGGTCCGGAACTGCGGGGCGAGATCACCCGGGGCTGGGATGAGGCGAGCTCCCGGTCGGAGCCCAGCGAGGTGATTGCCTGGACCCAGGCAGCCATGCAGCGCCTGGAAAGACTGGTGGACGAGCCCACCCGGCAAGAGGTGATGACCCGTTGCGCCTGCCAGTACCCGCCGGAAGATCTGCAGGATATCCGCTGCGCCTACCTGGAAAGCGGGGATTTCGACCTGGCACAGCGCATGCTCAAAGCGCGCTTTGAGGCATTCTTGCGGAATACCCTGGATTTGGACGGTGGGTTGATCCAGGACATTATCGGCAGGGGTTGGGGACCGGCGGGCGTCCGCCAGGGAGATCGTATCATCGCTACCAAGATCCCGAAAAGTGGAAACCTGGTGAAGTACCTAACTGAGAGTGACCCGCAGGTGAAACGCCAGCTGTACTGCCATTGCCCGCGCATCCGCCAGGCGATATCTGCCGGGGTGCAGGTGCCTGCTGCCTATTGTTACTGCGGTGCAGGCTTTTATCGCGGCATCTGGCAAGAGATCACCCAGCGCCCGGTGCAAGTGGAATTGCTGGAGAGCGTATTGAATGGGGGTGAGGTTTGCAAGGTGGCAATCCATCTTGGGAGCGATTGATACTCGATAATACATTGAATGGAGATAAGCAATGATCCGTTCTCTCTATTTCACGACAGATGGACAGATCCACGCCGATCTAAGCCAGGATGAGCTGGCGATGGCGCTGCAAGACCCACAGGGCTTGCTGTGGATGGATTTTGAAGCGACACCCGCCGAGATGGATGAAAAAGTGCTCATCGACGTGTTCGGCTTTCATCCCCTGGCGGTGGACGACGCCTTGCAAGAGACCCACGTGCCCAAAGTGGACGACTGGGGTAAATACCTCTACATCGTGCTGAGCGCAGTCGCAGTTGAGAAAAACGGCGACTCTCTGCTGAATGTGCTGGAATTGGATGTGTTTTTGGGTCAGAATTACATGGTGACCCACCACGATCAACCCATTGCTGCACAGCAGCGAGTATGGGACGCCTGCCAGCGGGACGACCGCCACCTGCGGCGCGGCGTCGACCACCTGCTCTACCGCCTGGTTGACGAGGTGGTGGCGCAGTACATGCCTGTGGTGGAGGAGATCGATGACGAGATCGACCGGATTGAGGATGAGATTTTCAATAACCCCGGACCAGATGTTCTATCACGCATCTTCAGCTTGAAGCGGGCTGTCCTGCAAATGCGGCGTGTTCTGGGTCCGCAGCGTGAGGTGCTCAACCGCCTGGCACGCGATGATTACGAGGTGATTGACGCCCGGGCGAGGGTGTATTTCCGGGATGTGTACGATCACCTGGTGCGCCTGCACGACCTGACCGAGAGCCTGCGCGACCTGATCGGCGGCGCGCTGGACACCTACCTTTCGGTGATCAATAACCGCATGAACGACATCATGAAGACGCTAACCGTGATCACCACTCTGTTCATGCCGAT
>Ga0105100_10002028_pt1 | contig 11833 bp, 7 predicted proteins | sample PPLLak12cMay2015_2_FD_87033 | JGI IMG/M metagenome (GOLD analysis project Ga0105100, IMG submission 87033) | Freshwater sediment microbial communities from Prairie Pothole Lake near Jamestown, North Dakota, USA - PPLs Lake P8 Core (1) Depth... | ecosystem: Environmental > Aquatic > Freshwater >... | reverse complement strand
GCGGTGCTGCGCTTCTCCATCTTGGGCAGGATGCGATCCTCCCAGTTCTTTGTATTCATCTGGCCTTCGTAGATCCTCCATTGGCCGCCTTCCTGGATAAAATGGACGTTCATTGCCTCGTATTCGCCCTCTGTCTCCAGGGTCAGCCACGCGCCAAGCCGGGTCACGGCCCGGGGACGCAGGCTCAGGAACAGGTCTTTTGTCCCCCCGGAGCCCATCTGTCCCTTGAATCGCTCGATGTCGTTGCCGAACCTGGAGCGGAGGTGTTCCGAGGTGAGGTTCCAGGCCCTTTGGTAGTCCTGTCCTCTGATCGAGTTTTGGAACTCGGTGAATGCCTTCGTCACGGCGTCCTTCTCCGCCTGCATGACGGGGCCCGCGGCCTTGCGGGCGTCTTCGGTGAGGGGAAGCTCCTTGCTGGTGTACCTGCGCTGCTCGAAGTAGTCGTCCGCATCGACTTGATCCGGTGTAGCCGGATTACAGAACCGCAGGCGAACGGTCGTGGCGTCTGCGACCGGCCCGGAGATCTCGAAGTTGAACGTCATCAGCTTCGTCTCTTTGGCTTTCATCGCCTCAGTGAACTGCCTTTGCCAGTTGCCGAGTGGGCCCTCGGTTCGTATGTCGATGCCGAATGTCTGATCGGCCCCGGATGTGTTCTGGACCTTGGCGCGCACGACGTTCTTGCCTTCGCGGACCGGCTCGAATTGCACATCGAGCACTTTCAGATTGCCGGCCTTCGCGGCTCGCTCGCGTGCATCCTCTTCCTGCATCTTGAGGACGGCGGGGACGTAGCCGACGATCCCGTCGACCTTCAGTTGATTGTCCTCGCGGACGAAATCGAGGGTCCAGGTTTGCTCCTCGACGTCGGCGGCAAGGGCGAGCACGCCGTCGTGCTTCGATACCTGGCCCGCCTTGAGTTTCAGGAAGTTGCCTCGCTCCCACGTGAACCCGGAGTGCAGCGGATGCGTCGGCTCCATGGCTTTACGAAACGCCGCAAGCCCGTCTCTCTGGTACTCCGCTGTCTGGTAGTCCTGGCTGAATCGCTCCCAGGCTTGCTCATATTGCCTGTCCTGAATGTAGCGTTGGATTTGACTGAATGCTTGCGTGACCGCCTGGGTCTCGGAAGGCGATGCGGGCGTCTGCGCCGGTTTCGCCGCCTTCGGCAGGTCCACGCTCATATACTTGCGACTGTAGAAGTACCATTTGCCATCGTAGGCCTTCTGTGTCTCGGGATTGGAGAATCGCAGGTTCACGTACGTCCTGTCAGTGATCGGGCCCTGAATCTTGAAGGCGAGGCGCAGCGCTTTCGTCTGGCCGGGCTTGAGCGTATTGAAGTAGCCTCCCGTTCCCCAGCCGACGCCGCTATGGTCGGGTTCCGGGACCGGCACGCCATAATCCGGCGATCGCGTGTAGATGTGCGCGGCGAAGAGCTGCTCTTCATTGGACGTGTTCTTGACGGTGACATGCACGATGTTCTTGCCCTGATGGATGGGCTCGAACCGAACGTCCGTGATCTCCAGAGACACCTTTGGGATCGTGACGCCTCGGGCCGCGAGCTGGTCCGTCGTGATGAATTCCACGTGCCCATCGGCGAACGCGACGTTGGTCCCACCGGCGACCCTCAACAATGGGATGTCAAAGGCCAGCGGCGTCCCGAAAGCGTTTGTCGTCGGGCGAGTCTTGCCTGTCCCCAGGTACTGCACTTTCTCCAGCAGGAAGACATCGACGTTGTCGGGGTCGTCCTCACTGACCCATGAGATTTCACTGTGAGCAGGGTATCTGCCTCCGTGTTCCTGTGCGAACGTGATCAGACCCAGCGCGAACTTCTTCAGCTTGGCAGTGGAGAAGGCACGCTGTTGCTCGATCTGCTCGGCCGTGGGCGCGTTGTCGGCGGGGCGGCTGGTCAGAGCAAGAGAGGTTGGAACGATGAGCAAGGCTAATGCCAGAGCACACGCCGCCGCTAACAGGCTCGGCCGTCTGTAGAATTGCTTTCCCGGTCGCAACATGGTTTTGATCCTTTCTTCGATGTTCTTCGCTGAACCGGCTATGGCCAGCGAGGGCATGAACTCATTCGATGCACGCTCCACGAGCAACGCTTCGACAATGGCCCGGCTGTAGCTTCGTGGCTTGGCGCCCAGCCGGGCGATGGCCATTTCGTCGCAGCATTTCTCCCGCTCCTGCCGGATCTTGACATTGGCCCACCACACGAACGGATGGAACCAGAAGATCGCCTGGGCGAGGATTTGCAGCAGATTGACCGCGGCGTCGCGACGCAGCACGTGGCTCAACTCGTGCGCGAGGATGTCTCGCCGGTGCTCCGGATCGCCCAGCGACGCGAAGCTGACGGGCAGGAAGATATCGCCCCGCCAGAGACCCCATACGAAGGGCTGGCTTCCACTCGGAACAAGCCAAACCCGCGGCGCTCGCGCCTCGCCGAGCGAGCCGAGCAACTCGCGAATCTCGTGGTGGAGCGGCGAGGGCAATTCCATCCGTTCCGTCGTGAGCCGTCGCATGGTCCGTCCGGTCTTGACCGAGGCCACTGCGATGAAAGCGACCACCCCCGTCAGCCACACCATCGCAACCGCCTCCTGCCTGGACATCGCCGGCACGATGCCATGTGCATCCGTGGGTGAACCGACCGGCTCCCACATAGCCGTCACGTCGCGTTCTCCAGTGACGGCGTTTCCCGCTGCGATGGGGCTCGATGGCTGCATCGGCACGGAGGATGCGACCGGCTCTTCCCAGGGCAGGATCGGAACGGCCACCCCGTACACGGGAGGCACAACGCACTTGGCCACCACGAGCAGCCAGAGCAGGTAACGCACGTGCGCGCTGCGATGACGCAGCACGGAGTTGACGACGGCCACGGCCGCCACAAGCAGCACAATCTGCCAGCTCTGACTCCACAGGTAGCCGGTGATCTGAAGTATCGCCTTATCCATCGCATGCCCTCCAAAAGCTGGGGTCACTTGCCTTCAATGAGCTTTTTGAGCCGTTCGATGTCCTTCGCGTCGATCCTGCCGTGCTCGGCCAGATGCTGCATGAGCGGAATCGGGTCGCCGCCGAAGAGCCGTTCGAGAAAATCGTTGACGGACCGCTTGATGACGTGGTCCTGCTCGACAGCCGGGTAGAACACGTGGGCTTTGCCCTCGGGGCGGTGCCTGATGTAGCCCTTAACCTCCAGGCGTCTCAGCAGCGTCTGCACTGTGGCGTAGCCGATCTTGCGTCTCGCGGGCAGCTTCTCACAGACCTGCTGCACCGTCGCCTGATGCAACTCCCACAGAAGTCGCAGAATTTCCGTTTCCGATGCACTTAAGGATGGAAGTCGTTGTCTGGTCATGTTGCTTCTCCTTGTACAACTGTACAACATGGTAGACGTACATTTGTACAAGTTGTTGCCAAGAAATTTCGAAAAAATGAAAAGAATCTCTCTCGTTTGCCGCTGCTGCCCGGGATTGATTGAGTTTCGGCGGTGACGGTCCGGTCCAACCGAATAGAGGTGGGTCGGCACGAGGCCGTCACTCGTGACCCTCAGGATAGCTCGGGCAGGCGTCTCTGTGTCGCCGGGGCGGGGGAGATCGCCGATTGATGCACAGGCAAGGCGCATGAAAAAACCCTCCTATGACAGGAGGGTTTGGGGACTTGATAGTGGATGGGCAGAAGAGACGCGGTATCAGGCTATTCTTTTTCCTGAGAAGCTTTGTCCTGTTTCATGTTCTTCTTGTGAGCGGACTCCTCCGGTTTCTCCGGCGTTTCATTGACGGGATGGGTCTGGGCCTCCCCCTCGGCCTTCTGGGCCTTTTCGCGCTGGATGGCGTCGTAGATTTCCCTGCGGTGAACGGGGATGTGCTTGGGGGCCGTAATTCCCAGCCGAACCTTGTCTCCGCGGACATCGACGATGGTGATCTCAACGTCGTCGCCGATCATAATGGACTCGTCTCGTTGTCTGCTCAGAACCAACATCGTTAACTCCTTTTATCGGCTGGTTTCGCAATGTCTCCTACGCGATGGAGGATTCCAGTGTTCACTTAGCCGATTCATTCACTTTCCAAACCCACGGTGCCGCTCGCCTCAGGCAGTGGCCCCGCCGTGACCCAGGAGGTCTCATGTAGTCTATATTTCGGCTAATTGGGGGAGGCAAACCAAACAAATTCACTTTTCTTTGGATGCCCCGGGTCGGTTATCAGACGTTGGTGACGTAAGCCATTGAGGGGACGCGAGTTAGTGACGTTTTGGGGTAGGAAAAAAACGGGAATGGGCCGATTTTATCCGGCACTTTCATGCCTTCGCCAGAAGTCGTAGCGGACCGCCAGCCAGAAGCCGGTAACAGCGCCCAGGGTCCCCAAAGCGACGAACTGCAGTGGCAAGATGGCGAGGATGGCGTGGGGGTAGAATGTCGCCGGCTCGGTCTCTGCGAACTTGGTGATTGTCTGGGAGTTCCCGTAGAGCACGTGGGCGAGGGGCAGGACGAAGATCGAAGCCACGGCAGGCCAGAGGTAACTCATATCGAGGAACTTCTTGGCCACGAACGCCGCAGCCGCAAAAGCGCCGAGAATGGCGAAGATGATCTGGCCAACCTCCGGCTGGGCAGCGAACGTCATGTACGAAGTGCAGAGGTCTTGTGCGAATACGCCCGTGAAGAATACAATGACCAGTGTGCTGATGACCAGGGCGATGCCCATGTTCAGATAAGCGCCCGGTTTGAGGTTGTTCTTAATTCCGGCGAGAGTCAGCGCCGGTCCGGCGCCGGGATGCAGACGTTGTGCCGCGAGCACGCCGGCAAAACCTGCCGCCACGATCAACAGCCAGTAGATCGGCTCAAACCGCAGCGAGAACAACAGAGCCTCTCGCTCGGCGGGTTCCTTGAAGGACTGTGTCAGGGCGCGCATGGGTCCGGACCGGCCGGCCCAGACCGCTAAGCCGAAAGGCACGCCGAGGATCCCGATCTCGCGGCCGTGAGGCCAAGCGACGAAATATCCCGCAAACCCCACGCCAAACGCCAGGACCAGCAGGGCGATTGTCCCCGGGAAGCCAATATCCCACGCCCGAACGGGCAGAAGCGGGTCAGCCGGAACTGCCAGCGGCCATGCCAGAATCCCAATCGCAATCACGCCGAGCGCCATCACGCCGGCGATTCGCAGCTTGTTGATCCACGTCAATTCCATAGTTGCATCTTTCAAAACCTCGGCCAGAGTATCTGTGAGCCGAACCATCGTCAAGCCTTTTCCGATCCATCAAACGCCTGGACTGCCTCGGCTGGCAGAGTACGCCGGGCGGTCTCGGGGCTTGCGGTTTGGGCCAAGGATGGTATCGTGGTGCGACATTGGATGGTCGTGGGGCCTCTCGCGTGTGTAAGGTACCCGTGTGCTGCCTCATGCGGCAGACGGAAAGGGCAGGACGATGAACGAGAATCTGGTGAGAAAAGTGCTGTCGTTTCGATGGCCGGTTTTCTCGATTCTGGCCATCGGCTATGCACTTGTCTATTTCCACAGATTCTCGCCTTCGGTCGTGGCAAACGACCTGATGCGGGACTTCGAGGCGACTGCCGGCATGCTGGGCCTGCTGAACTCCGCGTACTTCTACCCCTATGCGGCGATGCAGTTCCCCGCGGGGTTGCTGTCCGACTCGATCGGCCCGCGGCGAACGGTCCTGTTTTCGCTGTTGATTGGAGTGGCAGGCAGCTTCCTGTTTGCCTTGGCGCCGAACGCCGGCACAGCCACGGTGGCCCGTGTGCTGGTTGGCTTGGGCGTGTCCATGGTATTCATTCCGACGCTCAAGATCCTGTCGCAGTGGTTCCGGGCGAGGGAGTTTGCCCTGATGTCGGGTGTTCTCCAGGCGGCCGGCGGCATGGGAATCCTCGGAGCGACGTGGGTCCTCGGTCTGTTCGCAACACAGTTTGGCTGGCGGCTGTCCTTTCACTTCATCGCGGCGTGCACTGCGGCGACCGTGGCGGCCGTCTGGCTGGTCGTTCGGGACAAGCCCGCTGACAAGGGTTGGCCGTCCATCGCACAGATTGAGGGACGCACGGAGGACGCGAACCCTGCGCAGGAACGGATCGGCCTGTGGCAGGGCGTTCGTAGAGTCCTCTCAGAGGGGGCGTTCTGGCCCGTCGCAGTATGGTTCTTTTTTGACTGCGGGATTTTCTTCGCGTTCGGCGGTCTGTGGGCCGGGCCGTACCTGAGGGATACCTACGGCCTGAACAAGGCGCAGGCGGGCGCGATCCTCAGTATGACCGCATGGGCGATGATCTTCGGTGGCCCACTGCTCGGGTGGCTCTCGCAGAAGGTCATGCGAAGTCGTAAGAAGACCTTCATCCTGTGCACCTCCATGCTGGTCGCACTGTTGCTGTTTCTCAATATCTTCCCCTCCGAGTTGCCGCTCATCCTCCTATACGTCTGGTTCTTCCTGTTCTCCGTGAGTTCTTCCGCGATCGTCGTGATGGCGTTTACCGTGACAAAGGAGCTATTTCCGGTCGAGATTGCCGGGACTTCCGTCGGCACGGTGAACTTCTTTCCGTTCTTTGGCGGGGCGGTGTTCATGCCGGTGCTGGGATGGGTGCTCGATGCCTATCCGAAGGACGCCGCGGGCGCTTACCCCGTGGCCGGGTACCACATGATCCTTGTGCTGCTTCTGCTGGCATCGCTGATCTCGCTGGCGTGCACGTTCGTGATGAAGGAGACCTGGCGGCCGTAGCTCTATGTATGCGTTGGGAATGATTTTCGCGTCACTGGCGGTCCTGGTCATCCTGCTGCGGCTGAAGGTGCGAATCGGGCGGGCGATGACGATTTCGGCGGTGGTGCTGGCGGCGCTGCTGCGTGTGACGCCGGGCGCGATGTGGGCCCGCCTGGTGGCCGAGTGGCGGGAATTACCCTTCGTGGAGACCACGCCGTATCTGTTCGTGTCGCTGACAGCGCTGCTGCTGCTGGTGAACGTCGTGGGCGAGGCGATGGGGCAGATCGGCCTGTCCGCCCGGTTGGTGCCGGCCATGCACGGGTTGCTCCGCAGCCGGCGGGTCGCGCTGGCGACGATTCCGCTGCTGATGGGAATGCTGCCGACGCCGGGCGGGATCATGCTCTCGGCCCCGATGGTTCGCGAGGCCGGAGACAGGATGGGCGTCGAGCGCAGCCGGGTCGCCGCGATCAATTTCTTCTTTCGTCACCAGTGGGAGCCGGTCTGGCCGTTGTTTCCGGCGGTGCCGCTGATTGTGCACATGCTGCGTGTCCCCGCGGCAGGCGTGGTCGGTCATCACGCCGCGCTTTCGATCGCGGGCATCCTGGGCGGCATCGTCTTCCTGCTGACGGTCGGCATCCCGCCACGGCGAGCTGAGCACATGGAGCCCGGGACAAACTTCAGCTCACACCTGAAGGACTTTGTTCATGCTTTGTGGCCGATTCTATTCACTGCCGTGCTATTCGTGTGGCTCAACGTGCCGCCCGCCATCGGCATCTTTCTCGCGATCATCGGTCTGCTCTTGCTGCACCGGGTGAACGTACGCCGATGGGTCGGGATCTTCCGCGCAGCCCGTGAGCCGGATGTGGTTCTGCTGCTCTTCGGAGCCTTGTGGTTCAAGCTGATTCTGGAGTCCAGCGGCGCGATTGGAAGCGTCGTGGCCTTCTTCCAGCAGATTCACATGCCGCCGTTGCTGGTGCTGTTCGTGTTGCCCTTCATCGTCAGCTTCAGCACTGGCGTCACGACGCCGACTGTAGCGATCACGTATCCATTCCTGATGCCGTTCATCGGCACAGGGGAGAATCTCTCATTAGGTCTTGAAACGCTGGCGTTCGCGGGCGTAGTCTTTGGGTTGGCGATCAGTCCGATTCACCTGTGCCTGGCGCTGTCCGCGAGCTACTTCAACACCTCGCTGATGCGGATCATCTGGAAAGTGCTGCCCCCTGCACTGTGCGTGACGGGCGCAGGATTTGTGCTGGCGCTCTTGGCCGGTTGACGGTTGCATCGCGTGCGACCGAGGACCCTCTGTCACACGATGTCGGCGCTTCAATGGATCGCGATGGAGCCCACGTTGGTATGGAGATCGACCTGGCCCTCAGCGGCGCCGAGCGAAGCCCTGACGGATTTGCCGAGCGAGCCGCTGACGGTGAGGGGGCGGTCGGTATGGATGTGGCCGACGTTGGCCGCGGCGGTAAGATTCGCCGAGATTTGCGATGGGCCCGTGAAGTCGATGTTGCCGACGTTGGTGGAGGCGCGGACCTCCAGTGCGGCGGGGGCATCGGCCGCGTAGGCGGCCCGGATGTCGCCGACGTTTGTGTGCAGGTTCGTGCTGTCGCGCAGGGCCGAACACGTGATCGAGCCGACGTCTGTGCGGGCTTCGATGCGGCGTGTGAAGCCGTCGACCCCGATATCGCCTACGTTCGTGGTGCAATCGAGGCGCAGGTCCGCAGGCGCGGTGATCGTGAGATCGACGCTAAGCTGGTTGCGGCCGAAGCCGGACGGTTTCTCCGCTTTGACGACGAGCGCATCACCCGATGGCTCGGCGACGACGTGGACATCCTGAAGGAGTTCCTCCGCCTGCTCATCGTTCTTGGCCCTGACCGTGATGTCGGCTGTGATGCGGACCTCAGGCGTCTCGGCCGTAGTGAGCTTGATCGTGCCAACATTCGTGGTCACGCGCAAGGCCGTTATGCCGCTGACCGGCGACGTCAGAGTGTCCGTCCGTTTCGCTTTGCCCTGCAGGCTGTTACCGTTGATCGTGATGCAACTGGCCGAGGCGATGACAAACGCACATGCAAAGCACAGGCCGATGTTCGCAATCCGGATCGTTCTCATAGGTCAATCTCCTAAACCACTCACGCCCTTAGTCGCTCAGTCACCTCCATTATTGCCGGGATTCGCCGATTTTCAAGCGGGCAAGGCGAATTCAAGCTCCGGCGTGCAACGACAGACCTCGGCCCCGTGATCGCCGTGCCGGACTTTTGTTTTGACCGGGCAGGGGGATTCAGGTATGGTCTGTGGCCGTCGTTGGACGATGAGGGTGTTCGCCGGAGTTATGTAGTTTGGAGGTTTCGATGCCGGATTTGATTCTGAATGGGGGCTACAAGCCAATTCTGGGACTGCGGGAGACAGAGCGAGGCATTAAGTTCATCAAGGATTTCTTCCAGGACCACCTGGCGACGGCACTGAATCTACAGCGGGTCTCCGCACCGCTATTCGTCCGGAAAGGGTCCGGGGTCAATGACGACCTGAACGGCGTGGAGACAAAGGCGTGCTTCCGAGTCAAGGACGATGGCGACAGCGAGGCGGAATGCCTGTTCTCCCTGGCGAAGTGGAAGCGAATGGTGCTCGCGGACTACGGGTTCAACCCCGGCGAGGGACTTTACACCGATATGAACGCAATTCGCCCGGATGAGGAATGCTTGGATAATCTGCACTCGGTCTATGTCGATCAGTGGGACTGGGAACGCATCATCAGCGAGGGGGAGCGTAACCTCGACTTCCTCAAGGCGATCGTACGGAAGATCTATGCTGTGCTGCAACAGACGGAGGCGACGGTGCATCAGCGATATCCCCAGATCACGCCGATCCTGCCTCGAGAAATCGCTTTTGTCCACGCCGAGGAGCTGTTGGACCGCTGGCCCGACGTGGGACCGCGAGAGCGAGAGAATCGAATCACGAAAGAGCTCGGCGCCGTATTCGTGATCGGCATTGGCGGCGAGTTGCGGGATGGAACCCTCCACGATGGACGCGCCCCGGATTATGACGACTGGATCACTCCGACCGGCAACGGTCGCAGGGGCTTGAACGGCGACATCCTGCTGTGGTACCCGCTCCTGAACAGGGCGTTCGAAATCAGCTCGATGGGCATTCGCGTCAGCAAAGACACGCTCGGGGAGCAATTGAAGATACGAAAAGCCTTGAATCGGTGCGAGTTTGACTGGCACAAGCGGCTGTTGTCGGGCGGGCTACCTTTGAGCATCGGCGGCGGAATCGGCCAGTCGAGACTGTGCATGTTCTTCCTGCGCAAACTGCACATCGGAGAGGTCCAGGCGAGCGTGTGGCCCCGGTCGATGGTTGAGCAGTGCAGGGCAGTGGGGGTCTCGCTGCTGTAATCACAAGGAGACAATGAGAGAAAGAGGGGATGGCTTTGCGGCCATCCCCCGGTACGTCGCGGCCTGTGGATCTGACCACAGGCCCTATGTGGCAGCCACCATCACCTGGCCGCTGCCTCAGCCACGGAGGACTCCAATCTCGTACCTGAATCGCTGATCTTTACTTCGACCGGCGGTTGCCTGAGCTGCTGAATGGCCGTGAGGATGTCCCTGGTTTGACTCTGCGTTCGTTTGTGTATCTGCTGCATCTGGTCCACGAGTGAAACCTGGTCCTGGCGGAGCGCCGCGATAGCCTCTGCCATGGCCTGGATATCCTGATTGACCTTGGCCTCAAACTCAGCTCGACTCTGTCCGCTGGCGCCAAGCTGTGTCGTGAGGCCGTCGAGACTCGGCTGCATGGCACTCTGGAGCCTCGCGACCTGCTGTTCGAGCGATGCGATACCTGCCGCAACAGTTTGCACGTTGGCATGAGCAGCATCGAGCTGCCGGGCCCACTGCTGTTGGCTTTCTGCAATACCGGCCAGCCGTTCAACCAATTCCTGGCGGTCCGCCTGAGCAGTCTGCGCCATTCTGGTCTGGCCGTCGTTCAGGGCGATCACATCAATCGCGGTCTGGCCGGCGGTGGCCGTGACTGTGTCCAGCACACTCTGCGCCTGCTCCTGGCCGGCGGCAAGGTCGGCCATCTGCCGGCTGACCGCCTTGTCCCGGTCTTGTACGATCCGTTGAAGAATGCTCTGCCCGGAGGCCAAAGACAGCACATCCAGAGTGGTCTGCCCTGCGCTAGCCAGAAGCGTGTCGACATCGCCCTGTAGCTGCTCGGTTCGTTTGCCGGCTTCGGCCATTCCGGCTTGCGTAGTCTCCTCCCGTTTGGCTTCCTGGTCTGCGAGGGCCATGACGTCGCGAGCGGTTTGGCCCGCCGTCGTGGAGAGAACACCCAGTTGATCCTGCATCTGGCGCTGGCCGCCCGCCAGTTGTGTCATCGCGTCTTTGGTGTCGCGGTGGTTGGCCTGCAAGGTCTCACGCAGGGTTGCCTGCTCCGTGTGAACCGACTTCACGCCATCGGCGACAGTATCTGTCTTCTGATGGAGACCGGTCAGCTCGCCTTTAAGGGCAGTCTGGTTCTCGGACAGGCCGGTGAGCCTCGCGGTCACGGTGTCGTTGTCGTTGCTGATGGCTTTGCGGATCGCGTCCTGGCCTGTCACCAATTCGGCGACTTGCGCTGCGGCCTGGCCGGTCCTGTCGCTCAATCCGCGGACGTCGGTCTGGAGCGCGTGCTGGTTCTCGATGACAGCCGCCACCTGACCTGTCACAACCTTATGATTGGCGCCGAGCGTCTGTTGCAGCGTGTTCTGCTGGGCGGCGATCGCGGTGATCCCTTCACCGTTCCTGGTGGTCTGGCTGGCGATGCCATCCACGGCCGCCTGCATCGTCCGCTGGTTCTGCTCCAGAATGGTGGTCTCATTGGTGAAGGCTGTGTTGTGCTCGTTGAGCGTTTGATGCAAAGCGGCCTGGCCCCGAGAGACAGCGGTCACATCACCGGCCACGGTCTGCATGAGCCTGTCCATTCCACCGAGACTGGCATGAATGCGGTCCTGGCCGGCGGCCAGCGCGACGAGCTGCTCGACAAGTCGCTGGTCAGTTTGCTGCAGTTGCCTGATGTCGGTCTGGGTTTTCTCCTGGGTGACGGCCACGGCGGCGATGCTATCGCCCAGTTCCCTCCGGCTGGTCTGCACTATCTCATGTAACGTCGTCTGCTCGTTGGCGACGGCGGT
>Ga0105100_10002026_pt1 | contig 11842 bp, 10 predicted proteins | sample PPLLak12cMay2015_2_FD_87033 | JGI IMG/M metagenome (GOLD analysis project Ga0105100, IMG submission 87033) | Freshwater sediment microbial communities from Prairie Pothole Lake near Jamestown, North Dakota, USA - PPLs Lake P8 Core (1) Depth... | ecosystem: Environmental > Aquatic > Freshwater >... | reverse complement strand
GGTTTGGTTTTCGATCATGACATCTCGTTTTCTGAGGATGCTGTAGAGCTTGGGGACCTCCTTGCGGCCGATGATTTCTCTGAGCCCCACGTTGTTGACGTTCCTAATGGGGATCATGATAATCATATCGTTTTCGAGAATGCGCATCACATAGAAGTCCTGGGAAGAACCGGAGACTTCCCGGCTCTCGACTCGCTCAATAACGCCCACACCATGGGCCGGATAAACCGCTAAATCACCAACCTTGAACATCAGCTTCTAGCTCCCATAAAAAAAGATCCGACTCCGTGCAACAAACGCAATGGACCCCCTTCGCTGCACACCCTCATCCTTGGGACAATAGCTGTTACGGTCGCAAATTTCATCTCTACTGGATCCCGCCAAATCCCTCTCCCGTCCCCCTCTACAAAGGGGAAATCGCGGTTGCCTTGTTTTACCCCTCTTTAGCAAAGAGGCGCTCGCCCTGATAAATTCTGCCCACGGCAGACCCCGCAAAGCGGGGGTTTAACAGGACGAGGGGCGATTTATTGCCGGTTGATTTGATTCATGGCCTGTTCAATCCCCTCAGAGACAAAAAGCCCACAGGCATGAACCGCCTTTTCAAGCGCTGCCTCTACAGCCGCTCTGTCCTCTCTGTAGAAGGGGCTGAGGACAAACTCATCGACCGGTTCTCCTTTTATCGGGCGGCCAATCCCAATCCTGACCCGGCCGAATTTGCGAGTCCCCAAATGATCAAAGATCGATTGAATCCCCTTGTGGCCGCCGCCGCCCCCCTTCGAGGCCACCTTCACTCTTCCGAGAGGGAGATCCAGGTCATCGTGGACAACCAGGATTTCTTCGCTCCTGACGCCCAGGGATTCCGCAAAGATCTTAACGGATTTCCCGCTCAGGTTCATGAACGTCTGCGGACAGAGCAGAAGCGATTCACGATTCTGAAAGGTCGTACGGGTGCTCTTCGCGTCAAAGCGGCGGCTCAGCAGCCGGACTCCCAATGCTCTGGCCCACCGGTGGAGCACCATGAACCCGACGTTGTGACGCGTGTAGCGGTATCTTGGCCCCGGGTTCCCAAGCCCTACAATCAGAAATAAAGGGGACCGGCTATTCAGCGGGCTCCTCTTTGGGCTCTTCTTCCGCCGCTTCAGCCTTCTCTTCTTCCGCCACCTCTTCGACCTTCTCAGCAACCACATGCGGCGCGGTGACCACGCCGATGGTGGTATCTCCATCTTCGGCCGTCTTCATCCCCGCAGGGAGCACGAGATCCTTCACGTGAACGGCATCTCCGATGTCGAGAGCTGAAACATCCACCTCCAGGAACTCCACCAGGTTTCCCGGAAGGCAGGAAACCGCTAGATCCCTTTTGACATGCTGGAGGATGCCGCCCTTTGCGGCGCCCGCCGGAGTCCCCAAGAGATGGACAGGCACATTCAGCGTGATTTCCTTGTCCATCGATATTTCGTAGAAATCGGCATGGTAATAGACCGGCTTGATTGGGTCGGTCTGAAGCTCCTTGAGCATTACCGTCTTGCTCTCCGTGCCTTGCCCTGATTCAATTTGGAGCTGAAAAATAACATTCTCAGAGCTCGCGCTCTTGAGGAGGGTTTTCAAATCCAGATACTTGACAGCCAGCATCACCGGCTGAGAATTCGGGCCATAAAAAATGGCAGGGACCTGATCATTTTTTCTAAGTCTCCTCGCCTCACCCTTCCCCATCTCGGTTCGAACGCGGGCGGCTAAACTCAACTGCGGCATTCTCTTCCTCCTAAAACGTAATCTCTTCTATCGCCTTGAGCCAGCTCAAGATGAATCAGCCTCTTCTATAGCACAGAAGAGGCCTTTTCGCAAAACAAAAAAACACAATCACCACTGAATAGATATCTTCTTCCCTTTCTTCAGACAAAAAGGGTACTCACGGAATCCGAGTTGTAGATTCGCTTGATGGTTTCCCCGAGCAACTCGGCAACGGAAAGAACCTTGATTTTACTAGATTTTTTTGCTTCTTCTCCTAGGGGAATCGTGTTGGTAACCACCAGCTGCTCAATGGGGGATTTTTCGATCCTCTCTATCGCGGGTCCTGATAGGACCGGATGAGTGCAACATGCATAAATTCTCTTAGCCCCCCTGTCCAGAAGAGCGCTGGCAGCTTGAGTCAGAGTCCCTGCCGTGTCAACCATGTCATCAAGGATCAAGGCGGTCTTGCCTTCAACTTCTCCAATGATATTCATGGCCTGTGCCACATTGGGAACGTCCCTCCGTTTGTCTATAATCGCCAGGGTCGCCTCAAGGCGCTTGGCAAAAGCCCTCGCCCGCTCCACTCCGCCGGCATCCGGAGAGACGATCACCAGGTTGTTCTGGTAGTTGGATCGCATGTATTTAAGAAGAACAGGCGCAGCAAAAATATTATCCACAGGAATATTGAAATACCCCTGAATCTGCCCTGCATGAAGATCCATGGAAACAACCCGGTCTGCACCGGCTGTGGTGATGAGATCAGCCACAAGTTTTGCCGTGATGGGAACTCTCGGTTTTACCTTACGATCCTGTCTCCCATATCCATAATAAGGAATGACCGCCGTTATTCTCTTTGCCGAAGCTCTTCTCACCGCATCCATGATAATGAGTAATTGCATCAGATTATCATTCACAGGCGTGCAGGTGGACTGCAGAACGAAGACATCCATGCCTCGGGTGTTCTCGTGGATTTCGATCTGAGTCTCTCCATCGCTGAAGGTCTTCGCCATCATTTTACCCGGCGGAACCCCCAGGTACTGACACACTTCTTGAGTCAGACTCTGATTGGATGTGCCACCAAAAAGCTTCATACGTTTAGCCTCTGGCTGGGGCGGGAGGATTCGAACCTCCGAATGCGGGCTCCAAAGGCCCGTGTCTTACCGCTTGACGACGCCCCAGCAATGGATGGATCAGGTCTCTTTCCAGTTTGCAGCCAGGAATACCCTCCCCAGACCTTGGGGGAGGATCTTTTCTTGTGCCTGCTCCGCCTGCTTTCTTGACCCGAAAACTCCGAAGACACTTGGGCCGCTCCCGGCCATCAGAGCGCCTTCTGCCCCGGCATCCAGCAGAGTTTTCTTAATTCTATCTAGAATGGGGAATTGGGTCGACGTGACCGATTCCAAGTCGTTCACGAGGAACTGGGAGATGACCAGGGTCTCTTTGCTTAATTGATCTTTTATACGGTCATATTCGTTTGATGTCAATCCCAATCTGAGATTTCCATACACCCATGCAGTGGAGACCTGGAATCGAGGCGTTACTATTAAATACCAGAGATCCGGCCATCGCTCGACAGGCTCCAAGACCTCTCCGACCCCCCTGGCGATGCTGGGTCTGGGGTCCAGAAAAAACGGCACATCCGCCCCGAGCTGAAGGGCCATTTCCCTCAACGTTTCAGAGGGCAATGGTCTGGCCCACAGATGATTGAGAGAGAAAAGGGTTGCGGCAGCGTCGCTGCTCCCCCCTCCCATTCCAGCGGCCACTGGAATGTTTTTGGTCACCCTCACAGAGACCCCCCCTTTGACGCCGCTCCCGGCAAAGAATAGCCTGGCTGCTCTGCGGACAAGATTGTGTTCATCATTGGGAACCGGCAGACCCTCCCAGACAAGCTCAACCTTTTCCGCGATCACCCGAAACGCCAGCACATCGCAGAGATCGATAGGGACCATCAGGGACACCAGTTCATGGTACCCATCCGGACGCCGGCCGGTTACCTTGAGCCGAAGATTCAATTTGGCGGGAGCCTTGATTGTTAGGATGCGATCATTCAATCGAAGCCGATCCATCACTCCGCCATCTTCACGTATCTCAACCTCAGATCTGCCAGCATCGTCTCTAAAAACCTCTGCTCCTCAGCGTTGAGATTCCCTTTTGTCTTGTCCTCGAGCATTGCGATCGTGTCAATGCTGTGTTTCGCAAGGGGAAGATCTTTTTGCTTCTGTCCGCTTTGAGGATCTGCTATTTCGCCCAGGTTGATCAAGGCGGAGGAACTGAGACTGAATACAAGAGAATTGAAATTCACCTCCGGAAGCGGCATCCCCTCTGTTTCGCCCCCAGGCGCCTTCTTCCCGGTTTCTTCCTTCCGGGGTTCCTCCTTTCGCTCCTGATCTTTCAAATCCCCTTTGTCGTCGAAAGTCCTTCGATCCTTGATGACAAAACCTTTTTCCTCGTCCGCCATGATGTTCTCCTTTTGTAACTGCTCAGGTGTTTAGGCTGAAGGCTGAAGGGCAATAATGATCATCCATGACACACTCAGCGGCCAACGTATCCAAACGATCTTGGCTTTGTGTGATTGCGCATGTCTTTTCCTTCGGTCTATCTACCTTCGGTCTATCTACCTGACTAGTTACCTCCTTCTAGAGGTAGATCCTTCTGGCCATGTGGACATTGTCCAAGGCGCGGATTTCTTCCAGGACCGCATCGGATACGGCCCTATCCGTTGTCAGGAGGATCACGTTCTGCTTCTTCTCTTTTTCTTGGCCAACCTGCATTCGGCCGATATTGACTCTGTGAACTCCCAACCTTGAGGTGATGCTCCCGATGACTCCCGGCACATCCTCGTTGCAAATGAGAAGGATGTGTCCCTCGGGGATTGCTTCGAGATAGAAATTGTTGATCCGCAAAATCCTGGGCATGGTCTTACCGAAAATGGTGCCTGATACAATGTTTTCTCCTTCCATGGACTTCACCCGGCACATGATCAAGCTGGAAAAGTCTTCGGAGGTGCTCGTCTTGGACTCCACGATCTTGATCCCTCTGGCTGAGGCAATGTAGGGCGCATTGACGAAATTCACATCGTCTTTGAGAATGGGCGTGAGGAGCCCTTTGAGCATCGCCGCGGTCAGTGGTTTCACATCGTATTCTGAAACTTTGCCCGTATAATTGATGCGAACTTCTTCGATTCCGCTATCGATGAGCTGGCTTTGCAAGGAGCCCATCTTTTCAGCCAGCAGCGCATAGGGCCGCAAGATCGTCATGAGTTCAACGCTGAGGCTCGGCACATTGACGGCGTTCTTGACCGTCCCGTGCAGGAGGTAAGCCACAACCTGTTCCGCAATGTCCACGGCCACATTTTCCTGGGCCTCCACGGTAGACGCGCCAAGGTGAGGGGTGCAGATAAAGTTGGGAAGACCCATCAGTTTGATCTCGCCCGGAGGTTCTTTGCTGAAAACATCCAGAGCCGCTCCTCCGAGTTGCCCCGAGGACAGGGCCTCGTAGAGGTCCTCCTCATTCACGATCCCCCCCCTTGCGCAGTTGATCAGCATGGTTCCCTTTTTCATCTTCCCAAAGGTGTTCTTGTTCATCATGTTCTTGGTTTCTTCGGTTCTGGGCGTGTGGATGGTGATGTAGTCGGACCTCTGAAGCAATTCATCAAGGGAGACCGGCTCGAGATCCAGTTTCTCGATGACCTCGGGTCTAATGTACGGATCATAGACGACGACCTTCATTCTCAGCCCCTTGGCTCTTTCAGCCACGATGCGCCCGATATGGCCTGCGCCGATGAGCCCGAGGGTCTTGTTGAACAGTTCCCGGCCTTCCAGTTTCTTCTTTTCCCATTTCCCGGCCTTGAGGGAGGCGGTCGCCTGAGGAATATTCCGCGAAAGGGACATCATGAGGGCGAGGGTGTGTTCGGCTGTGGTGATGGTATTCCCCTCCGGAGTGTTCATGACCACGATGCCTCTCCTGCTCGCTGCAGGAATGTCCACATTGTCCAGGCCGATGCCGGCCCGGCCGATGACCTTCAGAACATGCGCGGCCTCGATGATGTCCGCTGTCACCTTTGTTGCGCTCCGGATGACCAGCCCCTGATACTGGCCAATGATCCCTTTGAGCTCCTCGGGAGTCAAGCCTGTGTTGACATCCACTTCGATCCCATAGGCTTCTTCGAGGATGGTCACTCCTCTTTCGGACAGGGAATCACTCACCAGAACCTTCATCATAGGACACCTCACGATCTTTTGTTTCTTCCCTTATTCTCTCCCCTTCTCCACCCTCCATCCCGCCTATGGCGGGCCTACGGAGCACAGGCGCCAAGGGGGAAGGGCTATTTGTCCGACGGCCTGCAAAAGGGAAGATCCACGGGTCTTCTTCGTGCTGGCATGATAACACAATGAAATAATGCGGTATTTGAACTGATGGTATCAAATGGGAATCATTTGTCAAGCCGGATGTTTTCGTGTATCAATACCGATGCTATCGTAGAAAATCAAAAATTGATCTTTTCTGTCATTCCGGCGGAAGCCGGAATCCAGGAAAAACAAGCAATTCTGGACCCCGGCGACCCTGTCCCGGCGAAAGCCGGGAGCCGGGGTGACGGCCTTGATGCCTTCTTACGAAGGCATCAATACCGACGGTCTCCGAAATGAATCCTGAACCCCACAAGTTCTATTACGGCTGGATCATTGTGCTCCTTGGCCTTGTCTCCATGTCCTTCTGGTTCGGAATCCGTTCCAGTTTTTCCGTTTTCTACGTTGCGCTCCTGGAAGAATTTCATTGGACCCGCGGCGAGTCGGCCGGCGTTCAGTCCATGGCCATGCTCACCTACACCTTAATCGCGCCGGTCGTGGGAGGTCTCATCGACCGGCTTGGCCCACGCCGAGTCATTGTTCCGGGGATTATTCTCCTCATCGCAGGCCTGATTCTTTGCTCCTCGATGAAAACCTTGTTTCAGTTCTACCTTTATTACGGTGTGCTGGCCGCTGCAGGAAGCACCTGCATTGCCATCGTCGCCTATTCGGCTATCCTTGCTCACTGGTTTGAAAGAAAAAGAGGCCTAGCCAGCGGAATTGCTGTTTCCGGCATGGGGCTCGGCACTTTCCTTCTGGTCCCTCTGTCCCAAAGCCTGATTTCTTCCTACGGATGGAGACCGACCTTTCTCATTCTGGCCGGGCTCGTGCTGCTCATTGCCCTGCCCCTGAATCTTTTGTTTCTCAAACACAAACCCGAGGAACTTGGGCTCCTAGTGGATGGGCTCAAGCTTGGCCGTGCCGCTGAGGATCAGGGAGCTCAGCCTGCCGGGTTGATCAACTCTCAAAAGGATTGGACCCTGAGAGAAGTAATCCGCACCCGCTCCTTCTGGGCTCTGTTAGCGTTTCCATTTTTCTCTCTCATCGGCGTTTACATTGTGGTCGTGCACAACGTCCGGTTCATGGTGGACAAGGGCATTGACCCTATGACCGCTGCCCTCGTTTTCGCCCTGGCAGGCATGAGCTCTTCCATTTTTCGCATTTTCTGGGGATGGATTTCCGATTATATCGGCCGCGAAAAAGCCTACACCCTGGGAATGGCAAGCATCTTCCTGGGGGCCTTCTCTCTCTTGCTCATGGATACCTCTGGGCAAAAGGTTTTCATGTACACTTTTTTTATCTTTTTCGGCATGGGGTGGGGAGCCACAGCTCCCCTTTTTATGGCGACGGCTGCAGATCTTTTTAAAGGCAAAACCTTCGGTCTCATCTACGGGATCGTCGAAGGCGTCATGGGTCTTGGAGGAGCCATTGGCGCCTGGAGCGCAGGATTTATCTTTGATCAGACAAAGAGCTACCGGCTCGCTTTTGTCCTGGTCATCGTGGTGTGTTTTCTGTCCTGTATCTTCATCTGGATTGCTGCACCAAGGAAGGCAAGAAAGCCGGCCCCTACTAAGCCCATACTGCCTGCATGACAGATGGACTTGCCCGCCCCAAATCTGCTTGCTGATCGGCTGCGACCGGTCCACACAATCTCAGCGGCCCGGCGCTGCCGCGAAGGAAGTCCCTTTTGATGCCTCAACCCCACCCCAGCCGACCGCGAAATCCACAAAGTCGAACTGACGGAGGCCTGTGATGCTGTCGAGATTCTTCCTGGATCGTCCGGTTTTCGCGTGGTCATCGCCATCATCCGCCCTGGCCCAATACGAGAAGGCGATTCAGACGGCCTTCAAGGAAGTGGCCGATGCACTGGCCGTGCGCGGCACAGCCGACCAGCAGCTTTCGGCACAACAATCTCTGGTAGAAGCGGATTCAAGAACCTACCGCCTCTCCGCCGTACGCTATACCAAGGGAATTGACAGCTACCTGGGCGTCCTGGATGCGCAGCGCTCTCTCTACACGGCGCAGCAGGTACTTATCCTGCTCCGCCTCGGGAAGCTCGCCAATCAGGTGAGGCTTTACGCGGTTTTGGGTGGCGGGTGGGAATAGGCAATGCCGCACCATTTCCCCTCTCCTGGCGGTTGCCGGAAATCTCTTCAAAGGCAGGATCGAGGTATCAGATGAACGTTAATTCAAATATTCCGGTTTGCCAAGGACGGTCACACCTTTCTCCAGAAGAAGCCCTCTAACTTGTTCGAAATTCGTCTTGGTATCATCAAAAACGATGGTTGCTGACTGAGCCACTGGATTTGCATCCACTGATTTGACGCCTTCAAGTCGTCCCAAAGAACTTCTTACAATCACATCTGTGCTGTCGCATACGCACTGGGGTATCCGTATTTTCATCGTTCTTTCTGCAGCATAAGTGCCTTCAAACACGCCGATGGCAATAATGAAAAACGTTAGAATCGCCAGTGATACAATGATTTTTCTTCCCATGGGACTTTCTCCTTCACTATTATTCTGCTCTACTATAACTCCTAAAGGAAAAAAGTCCAGAAGATTCTCATCCACCCCCCTGCCTATGTCTATGAATTCAGGTAATAATGAAGAGAAAATCTCCGAAAAAAAGCTTGACTTTCTTTTTTGAAGTTGAAAGAATGTCGCAATCCTTTGAAGGTAGGATTACCTCTTGAGAAGGATAACAGTGCAGAATGGAGGTGAAATCAGTCGGTTAGAAGCTTGGTTTTAGGGTTAACCTTTCAACATTGACACCTTTCTTTAGGAGGAAAGAGTTATGAAGAAACTGATTGTTATTTTTGCTGCATTGGCAATGCTCGTGGCAGCGGTACCAGCCTCCGCCCAGGAAAAGGCAGACTGGGCTTTCTACGGCAGTGCAAGAATGTGGACGTCTTGGGAATCGGTGGACGAAGAGACGATACTTGGAGGAAACAGTGGAAGCCGGGCCAAAGCATGGTATCCCGGCTTTAACCTAGATGTTCAGGATGATTCTGATCTGGACTGGAGATTGCAGACCAACTCCCGGTTTGGTGCGAACGTCAAATGGGGAAATATTGGCGGCACCGTAGAGCTGGGTGATCGACCTGCGCCCACAGCACAGTTCGGAGACGACTTTGCGGCTAGCTGGAGATTGCTGTACGGCACCTGGAATTTCGGTCCGGGAACCCTTCTCGTCGGCAAAGCTTACACGCCGTATTTTTTCTTGGTGAGCGGATTGTGCGGACCTGCCGGCGGTGAGTGTAACGGGATCGGCTTTGGTTCGATTTACGGCGGCAGGCGAGCCCAGATCGGGCTGCAATTTGGCGGATTCAAGGTCGCCCTTATAGAGCCTGCCACGACGCTTCCAATCGACAGCAACACTCTCGTTGTTACGCCAACAAGTATCGGTGTTGGTAGTTTTGGCGCCACAGCCGATGTTGATCAGCAGCTCCCCAAGATCGAAGCGAGCTACACCTTCAACCTCGGCCCGGCAGCTCTCTTCCTCGGTGGCTTTTACAACACCTATGACCTGGAATTCGGGACCGCAACCGGCGTGAAAGATACTAGCGTTGATTCTTTTGGCTTCGGCATCGGCGCGAGGACTGCTTTCGGTCCCCTGTATGTCAATGCGACCGGCCAGTATGGTAGAAACGTGGCTAATGCGGCCATGCCTACCACCCTGCTCTTGAGTAGAATGGTTATTGATGGGGCAACGCTCGACGAGGAAGATGCGGATTACATGGCTGCCCAGCTCATTCTCGGTTTCAAGGTGATGGACAGTCTGGCCTTTGAAGGCGGCGTTGTCTGGCAGAGCGCTGACCTCGACGTTGACGATGGAAGCGTTGAGCAGGACATGTGGGTTTATTACATCCAGGCCGTGTGGAGCCCTGCAAAGAACGTGTCCATCGTTCCTGAATTCGGCATCATCAAGAACGGAGATCTCAAAGCTACCGATATCGATGATATCGATCTCGGCAAGGTTACCTGGTTCGGGATCAAGTGGCAGATCAACTTCTAACCTATTTATATTTCGACTGATTCACCTCCGAGAACCCGGGGCCACAAGCCCCGGGTTCTTTTTTTGGGAATGGAGTAATGGAGTCCTGGAGTGTTGGAGTAATGGGGAAAAAACAAGACAGCCGTCCCAATACTCCAATCCCCCAACACTCCATTACTCCAGCTTTCGTGATGAATCCCGTTTGACTTTGAATCCTTCCATCTCTATGATGCAAAGCAAATCAATTCGTTCAGGAGTTATCCATGACCACCTTGTTCCTGGAGAAATCCTCCAACGCAATTCTTGAGCGCTTCGCAAGAAGTCGTCACTCCGGTGAAAACCGGAGTCCAGGTAATTGTAAGCCGGCAAAAAAGATGGATTCCGGCGCCTGTCCGCCCAGGCGGGTCCGCCGGAATGACGGCAAAAGAGGTCTTGGGATCTTTTACGAAGTCGTCATGATTGCTTTTGTCGGCATTTTCCTCGTTCTTTTTTCCCTCCACGTCGTTGCCGCCAACAAGACCGTTGCCCTTCTTCCTCTGCAGCTTTATGCGGATCCGGGCAAGGCCTATCTCAGCCAGGGAATCAAGACCATGCTCGCATCGCGCCTTTCCGGGGAAGGGCTGGATATCATTACTGCTGATTCGATTCTGAGTGAAACGGATAAGCAAGGGGTTACCTCCGAGCAGAGAGCTGAGGAGATAGCCAGGCTTTTGAAGGCAAACTATGCAGTCTTTGGCAGTGTCACAAGTCTTGGTACAGGCTACAGCCTGGATCTGTCTTTCATGGATCTGACCAAGGAGAAACCTCTGGTCACCAAAGTCTCAGAGAGCGTTACCGAAGACCAGTTAATCCCCAAACTTTCGGACATTGTCTTCGATTTCCGGGCCCTTGCTGCGGGGGTGGATGTTCGAAAGCAAAAGGCTGCTGCTGGGCCTGAAGAGGAAACAAAAGGGCTCTTTTTGAAGAGAACCACGGAATCCAGTTCTTTTAGACCCACGGGCAGAGCATCCGTCAAAGCCGGCATCATGTCCCTCGATGTAGGGGATCTGGATGGGGATGGGCAGCCTGAGATCCTGGTGATGAGCCGGGAAGCGCTCATGATCTACAGCCGCAAAGAAAAAGTCCTTGTGCTAAAGGAGACCCTTCGAGCAGATCGGATCGAAGAGTTTCTAAAGGTGAGTGTGGCAGACATCGACGGCAACGGGAGGCCGGAGATCTACCTTGTGAGCTTTTACGGCAAAAGAGCCCAGACCTCAGTTTGGGAATGGCCCGGCAAATTCACCAGGAAACTGGATCGTCAGCCCGGCCACTTCCATGTGCTCAGGAATCAAGGCGGTGGCCAACCGACGCTGATCTTCCAGGATTCGGGCATTGACAACTTCTTTATGGGTAAGATCTGGCAGATGGGATATGACCGGGGGAAAATGGTGCGCAGAGACCCTCTCCCTGAAATGAAGGGCGCTCAGTTCTATACCCTCACCCTTTTTGATTATGATCGGAACGGGAAATCGGAATATGTAGGGCTGGGACAGCCTGCCCTTGATCACAGCGCCCCGCTTGAGGTGTGGAGCCTGGAGGGAACCCCTGTTGCTAAATTCGATGAAAAGCTAGGAGGGACCAATAACTACGTTCGGTCAGGGAAGACCAACCCTGATGCACAGCCGCCTCCGAACCTCGTCAACAGCAAGATTGCTGTGATGGATGTGGACAACGACGGGAAAAAAGAAATCCTCGTCATCGCAAACAACCCCTTGATTGGCTGGATCGATTTTGT
>Ga0105100_10002023_pt1 | contig 11846 bp, 13 predicted proteins | sample PPLLak12cMay2015_2_FD_87033 | JGI IMG/M metagenome (GOLD analysis project Ga0105100, IMG submission 87033) | Freshwater sediment microbial communities from Prairie Pothole Lake near Jamestown, North Dakota, USA - PPLs Lake P8 Core (1) Depth... | ecosystem: Environmental > Aquatic > Freshwater >... | reverse complement strand
GGGATGTAGGTTAATTGGATTGTTAGCGCGAGAGGTGATCTAAATGGCTAAAGCGTACTGTCCTGAATGCAAAAGAATGCTTCCCCAAGTTCTAAGCAGCTTCGAGTGCTTGTCAACCTGGGATAGGGCCCAAGACTACTATGCACCTGGGAATGAATGTAAACTGGTTAAAAGGTGCCCTGATTGCGGAACCTTGGCTAAAGACAAGGAAAGAAAAATAAAGAGAGTTTTGAATAAGAAAATGGACATGGAAGATGTCAAGCCTGCCCATTTCAGAAGAAGGTGAAATCGCGAACCCACTCTATTTGATATCGAACTCCTCCTCATCCCCTGGTGCCTCCTGTGTCAGCGGAGAAACGCGGGAAATAATTGATCCGACGCGGTGACGGGGAGGAAGACGCAGGGAGGCCAAATTTCTTGTTCTGATTGACAAACCCCTCGTTATCCTTTATTCTTATTTTTCAATATATTTGACCTCCCACTTTCTATTGATCACAGAGCGAGGATCTCATGAGTAAGAAAAGGGTAGTCATCAATCCGGGAAAAGATTTGAGCTGGCTAAGAATATTTACTGGAAACTCAAATTTGGAATTAGTCCAAAAGATATGCGGCCAGTTGGGTACTCCTCTTGGAAAATCTATGGTGAGCACTTTTAGTGACGGGGAGATTCACGTTGAGATCAATGAGAGCGTGCGAGGGATGGATGTGTTCGTGGTCCAGTCTATCTCTTTTCCTGTGAACGACAATCTGATGGAGCTCCTCATCCTGATCGATGCCCTGAAAAGGGCTTCTGCGGAAAGGATTACCGCGGTGATGCCTTACTATGGGTATGCCAGGCAGGACCGGAAGGTGCTTCCTCGCGCACCCATCTCTGCAAAGCTGGTTGCAGACTTGATCACGACCGCAGGGGCATCTCGAATTCTGACCGTCGACCTTCACGCGGGTCAGATTCAGGGCTTCTTCAATGTTCCAGTGGACCACTTGTTCGCTGCTCCGGTGCTGTTGGAGCACATGAAGCAGGTTAGGAACGATATCGTCATCGTTTCCCCGGATGCGGGAGGAGTGGAAAGAGCTCGGGCCTATGCAAAAAGAATGGATGCTTCCCTGGCGATCATTGATAAGCGGAGAGAATCTCCCAATGTCTCACAGGTGATGAACATTATTGGAGATGTCAGCGGCATGACCGCGTTCTTAGTTGACGACATGGTTGATACAGGAGGGACATTGGTCCGGGCAGCCTATGCCTTGATCGACAATGGAGCGAAATCCGTCTATGCCTGTTGCACGCATCCCGTCCTCTCAGGAAAGGCAGTGAAGATTATCTCGGAATCACCCATCGAGGAAATGATCGTCACCGACACCATTCCGCTCAGAGACGAAGCCAAGGCATGTCCGAAGATTAGGGTTGTATCCATATCCGATCTCCTCGCTGACGCCATTCGTAGGATTTATGAAGATGAGTCAGTGAGTTGTCTGTTTGTTTGACGTGACAAAATTTCGTGTCGGGGAATCGTCTTAGTGAATCCCGACAGGGATTCCGCAATGACTGGTCATGGGCAGGAAAGTAATGTGAGAAGGAGTGAACCATGGAAAGACCCGTATTGACAGCAGAGATTCGAGAAGGGGTGGGGAAAGAGAAAGCAAAGAAACTCCGGTCGAAAGGCCTGATCCCTGCCATCTTTTATGGACCCAAGTCCCAGACCATCCCTTTGGTAATTCATTCGAAGGAGTTGGCGAAGGCCCTTCAAACAGAGGCGGGGGAGAATGTTTTGATCGATCTCGACATTCGAAAGGGCGATCAATCAGACCGCAAGGTAGTGATGTTGAAAGACATTCAGATCGATCCTCTTCAAAGGATGACTTTGCACACCGATTTTTATGAGGTGACCATGGATCAGATGGTCACCGTGGAAGTACCCATCCATCTCGTGGGGAAGCCTGAAGGAACGAAGGTGGGAGGTATCCTTGAACAGGTCCGCAGGGCGATCCAAATCCAGTGCCTCCCCGCAGATATTCCAAAGAGCATTGACGTCGATGTCAGTGCTTTAATGATCGGTGACTCCATTCATGTCGAGGAAATTCAAGTGGAGAAGGCAAAAATTATTTCGGACACTAACTTTACCATCGCCACGGTCGTGCCGCCAGTGGTGGAGGAGAAGGTTGCAGAAGCAGTGGTTCCGGAGGTTGCTGAGGGGGCTGAGGTAAAGGAAAAGGAGGCGGAGGAGGAAAAAGAATAGCCGAATGTGAAGATCATCGTCGGACTGGGGAACCCTGGGATCTCATATCGAATGACCAGGCATAATATTGGATTTCTTGCGGTGGATCGCCTCGCCAAGGTAAGCTGCACACCTATCCGCACCAAGCGTTTCAAATCCCTTTTCGGAACAGGATGGATCGATTCTCAGCAGGTCATTCTTCTTAAGCCAATGACCTTCATGAACAGGAGTGGGGAAGCGGTCAGGGGGGTGGCTGATTTCTTTGGTTTGACAATAGAGGACCTGGTCGTTCTCCATGATGATTTAGACCTTCCCTTTGGAAGGCTTCGTTTTAAGCAGAGGGGAGGCGACGGAGGGCATCAGGGCGTCCGTTCCATTATCGATAGGATGGGTGGCAATAATTTTTTAAGACTGAAGATCGGCATCGGAAGACCCCCCCAGAGGATGGATCCGGCCGACTATGTCTTGGAGATTTTTGATAAGGACGAGCAGTCCCAGTTAGATCAAATCCTTTCCGAAGCAGCAGAAGCTGTAAAGGTGATGTTTCTGGAAGGACTGGAAAAGGCGATGAATCAGTTTCAGAAAAAAAGGAGGAGGGAGGATTAATTAGAATGGAATGGATCGGAGTTGCTTCGCTTACCGGTATTGTCGCTTTGGTCTTTGTCTTCTTTACCGCAAAAAAGGTGATGAGACAGGACCCTGGAACTCCCGAGATGGTTGCCATATCGGACGCAATCTATGAAGGAGCCATGGCATTTCTAAAAAGAGAATATAAAGCCATCGGCGCTTTTGCGATGATCGTGGCGATCTTACTGGCCATCGGCCTGAAGGAACGAGGATGGCACTATTCAATTTTTACAGCCATCTCCTATTTGGTCGGGGCAGCCTGTTCTCTGACGGCGGGCTACGTCGGTTTAAGCATTTCCACAAGGGCAAATACCCGAACCGCCCAGGCGGCCACCAAAGGATTCAATCAAGCCATGTCCGTTGCCTTTCCCGGAGGGGCGGTCATGGGGCTTACGGTTGTGGGATTGGGCCTCTTTGCCTTCTCCCTCGTCTTTTTAATCTTGGGATACTTGACTCCTGGCAGCACTGTTGAAAAGATGGGCGAGGCGGCTGGCATCATTGCCGGCTTCAGTATGGGCGCGAGTTCCGTGGCACTCTTTGCAAGGGAGGGAGCAGGGATTTACACGAAGGCCGCTGACGTCGGGGCAGATCTCGTCGGAAAAGTGGAGGCAGGAATCCCGGAGGATGACCCCCGCAATCCAGCGACCATCGCTGATAATGTTGGAGACAATGTTGGCGATGTGGCGGGAATGGGTGCGGACCTCTATGAGTCCTATATCGGCTCTATTCTCTCAGGCGTCATCATTGCTTCTCTGACCTTAGGAACTCCGGAACTCAAAATCAAGGGAGTGATTCTCTCCTTTCTTCTTTACGCCATCGGAATCATCGCTTCTATACTGGGTGTCTTCTTTGTCAGGACAGGAGAGAAGGCCAATCCCGGAAGAGCCCTCAACAATGGCACCGTATCGAGCGCGGTGATCTATTCCATAGGTTCCTTTGTTTTAGTCTTGGTGATGTTCGGATGGGACCTCTCTTATTTCTTTGCCAGTTTTTCTGGGATCGTGGCCGGGATGGTGATCGGCTTTACCGCTTACTATTATACCTCGGGCAAGTCTGTTGAGAATCTGGCAAAGGCGAGCACCACGGGTTCCGCCACAACGATCATTTACGGGTTTGCCCTGAGCTGCAAGAGCACGGTTCTTCCTCTGGTCGTCATCGGAATCGCCATATTGATCTCTTATAGATTTGGAGGATTTTTCGGGATTGCCCTCTCCGCCATTGGCATGTTGGCCACGACGGGTATGGTCGTTGCCGTAGATGCCTATGGCCCGATCGCTGATAACTCCGGAGGCATTGCCGAGATGGCCCATATGGGAAAGGATATTCGAAAGATCACGGATTCTCTTGATGCAGCAGGAAACACCACCGCGGCGATTGCAAAAGGGTTTGCTATTGGATCAGCCGCACTGACCGCCTTAGCTTTATTCCTCTCTTACACCCAGGTGATGAACCTCTCTGCCATCGATATCATGAGTGCAGGGGGCTATAAAATCGTTGCAGGAGTCTTTATCGGTGCCATTATCCCTTACTTCTTCGCCGGCGTAACGATGATGGCAGTGGGACGGGCTGCCTTCAACGTGGTAGAAGAGGTGAGGAGGCAGTTCAGAGAGATCAAGGGATTGATGGAGGGCACTGCCAGGGCGGAATATGCCCGTTGTGTGGATATCACGACAGCCGGTGCACTGAAGGAAATGATCGTTCCCGGGATTGCTGCTGTAGCCATTCCAATTGTTTTGGGTTGCCTTCTCGGACCGGAAGCATTGGCGGGTGTTTTGTTGGGTGCCCTTGCCACAGGTGTCCCTTTAGCGATTCAGATGGCCAATGCCGGTGGAGCGTGGGATAACGCCAAGAAGTGGATTGAGGAAGGAAACTTAGGTGGCAAAGGATCGGATACGCATAAGGCCGCTGTCGTGGGAGATACGGTTGGGGATCCTTTTAAAGATACCTCTGCTCCTTCGATGAATATCCTTTTAAAATTGATGACGGTCGTCTCATTGGTTTTCGGTCCGATGATCCTCTTCATTCATAAGTGGCTGGCCTCACTCTTTTAATTGGAATAGTGGAATACTGGAATAGTGGAATAATGGGTTGAATGAAATTTTAGCCCATTGTTCCATCATTCCAACATTCCATGTTTCCTTATTCTCCTTTTTCAATCTCCATGAAGATCTTCCCATGGTGAAAGATGCGCACTCCTCCTGTTTCCTCGGAAATGACGATCGCAAGGGCATCGGTGAGGCTGGTAATTCCGGCTGCGGCTCGATGGCGGCTTCCGAGGCCCAGAGGAATTTCGATATTCTCTCCTGATACATCCAGATGACGGCCCGCTGCCAAGATGACTCCGTCCTCACGGAAAATGAAGGCGCCGTCGATGGAGGAAAATTCCTTGACCGTTTCCTTCAGCCGGCGGTCCAAGATATTTCGTTCCTCTTCGGGATATCCCTGAAAGGGATTGATGACCATGGGGTGTGAGAATTTGAGAACGTCTTCGTGCTTTCCGAGGACGAAGATGGTTCCGATAGCTTTTCTTCCTTCTTTTCCCTCGACGGAGATTTCTAAAGCGAGGCTTAGAACGGTTTCGAAAACCTCGGGCCTCACAATCTCTGAAATCACAGGAAGATCGGTGGAGGAAATGATTTCAAACTCCTTTCCAAACTCAAGGATGAGGAGGTTATCCAAGACTTTTGTTTGAGGGATTCCGGAGAGGCAGATCCATTTGTCCCCTTTTTTAACCAGCCCCTTTGAGAGCGCCTGAATGATTGCCATCTTCATCTGGTTTGTCCGTCCCAGGGGGACATCAGGGATTCGAAGCACTTTCTCAAAGACAGAGGTGGCATCCTGAAAGGAGGATTTGTCCTTGATCGCGAGGATGAAGTCAACCTTTTTTTCCTGACCAATCTTGGCTAAGGCTTCGTAATCTTCGATCATATCCGCATAGAGCAAAACCCCTTTCGAACGGGTTTTGTTCGCGATGCTACAGGCTGTCTCCAGCATGATCCTGTTTTGCTGCTTCACTCTCACCTCCTTGCCCGCTGGCAACCAGGTTCAAGACATTTAACGCTTTATTTTCCCTTCGTTTTATTATACAAATAAAGAAAGAGAAATCCAGAGAAAAAGTGGGCCAAGCGCTTCACCCATTGCGCAACGAAAAGAGGGGGGACGAATGGGGTTCCGATGCGGGATCGTCGGTCTTCCGAACGTGGGAAAATCGACGATCTTCAATGCCTTGACGGCCGCTGGTGCAGAGGTAGCGAGTTATCGATTCTGTACGATCGACCCCAACATAGGCATTGTTCCGGTCCCGGATAAGAGATTAGAGAATATCGCCAAGCTGATCCGCCCCAAAAAAATGATTCCCACCACACTCGAATTTTTTGACATCGCCGGATTAGTCAAAGGGGCAAGCAAGGGGGAAGGGCTCGGAAATCAGTTTCTGGATCATATCAGGAATGTGGATGCAATTGCCCACGTGGTTCGTTGCTTCGAGAACGGAAACGTCGCCCATGATTTTGGTTCGATTGATCCGGTGAGGGATACCGAAGTCATCAATACCGAACTTATTTTAGCTGATCTTCAGACCCTTGAGAGAAAGCTGGCGAAGACAGAAAAGATGCATCGGGTGGGTGCCAAGGAAGCTGCGTTGGAGTTGGAGGTCTACCGAGAAGTCCAGTCCGTTTTGAACAAGGGCCGCAGGGCAGGGACCCTTCACGCGACTGGAGAAAAAGAAGCGATCTTTTCCGACCTTCATCTTCTGACGTCGAAACCCGTTTTTTATGTGACCAATGTTGACCAGAGAGAGCTCAAAGGCGAGGGCCGCTGCCTGAAAGCGACCACGGAATGGGCGCAAAAAGAGGGGAATAAAGTGGTGGTCATCTGCGGTGATCTCGAGGCGGAACTCGCCGAATTGAAGGAGGAGGAGAGGGAGGAGTTTAGGAAAGAGCTGGGTCTGGAGGGCTCCAGCTTAGAGCGGTTGATTCAGGTCGGATACGAGATCCTGTCGCTGGTGACCTTTTATACGACGGTCAGTTCTGAGCTCAGGGCGTGGACTGTTCCGAGAGGGACGCCGGCCCCTAAGGCCGCGGGGAAGATTCACACTGACATGGAAAGAGGATTTATTCGGGCGGAGGTTATTGCCTATTCTGATTTTATGAGTTGCGGTTCTGAGCATGTGGCAAGAGAAAAAGGGCTTCTTCGTTCTGAGGGAAAAGATTATTTAATCCATGATGGAGATATCGTCCATTTCCGTTTTAACGTATAAGAATCTGAGATTTGGTGATCAGGACTTCGTTATATTATTCAGGGGGGAAGAAAATGCCGAGAGGATTAAGATATATTTTTTATATGATCCCAGTTCTTTGGATGGTTCTCAAGGATCGGATCTGGGAACGGCTGTCCTTAGGGGAGGTCAGGACCAATTATCTCTTCGGGAAGGCTAATGCCTATGACCGGGCGGATCTTTTGAAGAGGGCGGTGAAGGTTTACAAAGAGATCTTGAGAAGGGATCCGAAGAGCATTCCCGTTTTTTTAAATCTGGGAGGACTTTATTATCGCAGGGGCATGTTTGAGACCGCCATCCCTCATTATGAAAAGGTGATCCGTTTCAATCCGAAACACTACCAGGGCCACTATTGGTTGGCGATGTGTTACGGGAAATTGCAGCGATACCATGCGGCCATCAACACCCTGGAAGAGGTCATTCAATTTCTGCCCACCTTTAAAGATGCCCTCAACTTGATGGGAGAGTGTTACGAACAGATCGGAGAAGCCGGGAAGGCAGAACATTGTTACCTCAAGGCGATTAGCGCCGATCCGAAAGGGATTATTATCCATGGAGGGGTTTTGGATAGTTGGGCTCAGGAAAAAAAGAAAGAGGAGAGGATAAAACATTAAAGGAAAGCTCTGAAAAACTACTTTTCGCTCTCTTGATTACAGAGATTCTAAAAATGATTACATAGATTTTTCTTTGCTCTAATCGGTGTAATCGTTTCATAATCGTTGTAATCAGAGATTTCAAGGCTTTTTCAGAAATCTCTAAAGAGAGATCCTACACGCTCTCTTTTGAGGGGGATGACATGGAGCAGAAGATAGAACGAGAATGGAGATCGATCCACTGTCCCGGAAGGGAAAATAAAGTGCTTGTCATGATAGAATGGGGTGTTGTGTCGGACAAGGGCCGAATTTTTTCGAGAAGCTTACGGCAGATCGATTGTCATGATCCACAGTTGACTCGATTTGGAGGAGTAGACTGTGAGCGGGGATGTGAAAGGGTGATCGCGAAGGGAGAAAGGTAAGTTTTTTGTGTGTTAACCTTTTTTCTTTTCTGACTTCTTCTTTGCCATAATGAATTTCTCTTCATTCATGATTCGGGGCGAGATGCCGCGAAATCCTCCGAGGGCGGCATCAGGGGGAAGGAGAATCCAGGCAATTCCCAATTCTTCGTCGGTCCGAAGGATCTCGTCCCCAGGCTGCAGTTTTTTCATGATGCTCCATCTGACAAAAGGATCGCTTGTTCCCTGTCCTCCTTGATCTCTCATTTGAGAATAAATTTCAAGAGTTGAACCCCTGGAGAAGAATGAAGAGAAAAACAAGAGGCGGATCTGGAAAATTTTTCCAAATCCACCTCTTACTGGTTGACCAACTCTCAATTATTTTTGCTCTGGAGTCGTTTTTTCTTCCTTCGCGATCTCCGCTTTCGATTTGATCTCGCTGATAAAATAGATGAGGGCGCCCGCTCCAATCAAGATGAGTAGGATGGGGAAGATCCCCTTGAACATCACGGCAAAACTGTGCCACCAATTGACCAGAAGGAACAAACCAATGATGATGACTAAAATCCCGATAACGATCCCTGATACATTCGACACCTTCATCACCTCCTTCAAAGTCTTCTTCACCGCCGACATTATCAAAGGATAAAGGACAAGTCAAGACCAATTTCTTCGTAGACAGGAAAGATGCATTGAGGTAATATTTAGCTCAGAGCAAGGGAATGATTAAGGGGAAGGTTACGGGAGGGCTTCAACATGGCTGTTCATCTGAAAGGAAGATCATTAGATAGCCTCTTGCATTTGACCAAAGAGGAACTCGAGCAGATATTAAAGACGTCGGAATTATTGAAATACCAACTCCTCCGCGGGGAGGAACAGCCCCTGCTAAAGGGGAAAACACTGGCGATGATTTTTGAGAAGCCATCCACCCGGACAAGGGTCTCCTTTGAAGTGGGAATGTGGCAACTCGGGGGCTATGCGCTCTATCTGAGCGCCGGTGATTTGCAACTGGGTCGAGGCGAGACCATCGCCGATACGGCCCGGGTTCTCTCCCGTTATGTGAATGGAATCATGGCAAGAGTCTTTGCTCATCAGACTATCCTTGATCTGGTAAAGTATTCGAGAGTGCCAGTGATCAACGGCCTTTCCGACTTTACCCATCCCTGTCAGGGCCTGGCCGACCTTTTTACCATCTACGAGAAGAAAGGACACTTTGGGGGATTGAAACTTGCCTACGTGGGGGATGGTAATAACGTCGCCCACTCTCTTCTCTATGGCTGCTCGAAGGTGGGCATGAACATCACCCTTGCATGTCCGAAAGGGTATGAGCCCAATTCAAAAGTTGTCTTGGAGGCAAAGGCAGAAGGGAGAAGAAGCGGTTGTAGGGTGAATGTAACCAACGATCCGAGAGAAGCCGTCCGGGGGGCGGATGTTATTTATACGGATGTATGGGCCAGCATGGGGAAGGAGAAGGAGCGTGAGCAAAGGATCAAGATTTTTAAGCCCTATCAGATAAACGGAAAGTTGGTCAAGGGAGCCAAGAAGGACTATCTCTTCATGCACTGTTTGCCAGCCCATCGGGGAGAAGAGGTGACGGACGAAGTAGCGGATTCGAAAAACAGTGTCATCTTTGATCAGGCAGAGAACAGACTTCATACTCAGAAGGCAGTTATGACATTGATGATGTAGCTGTCATTTAGATCCTTGGGCAGGTGGTAGCAGGGTTTCAAACCGTTCCCTACCGGAGTTTGGGGTGATGAAGGTCTTAATCAAGAAGGCAGGCCTTTTGAAGGCGGGACCGGAGCGACTTGAGGTCTTTGACATCTTGATCGACGAAGGAAAGGTTGAGGAGATCGGTCGGGAGATTGTCGCACCGGAGGCCTCTCTCATCGACGCGCAAGGCAAAATACTTGTGCCGGGTCTGGTAGATGTTCATGTGCATTTCAGAGAACCCGGCCAGGAGTATAAGGAGGATCTTCGTACAGGTTCGCTGGCTGCCGCGGCAGGAGGATTTACCAGCGTGATCGCGGAGCCCAATACCACTCCTCCAATCGATACGCCTGCACGACTCCGTCGTTTATTAAATGGGGCAGAGAAAAAAAGTATCATCCATTTCTATTCTAAGGCCGCGATCACCAAGGGACTGATGGGAAAAAGCCTTGCGGATATTGTCAGCCTGAGGAAAGCCGGCGCGAAAGCCATTTCTGACGACGGGAACCCTGTCCCTACCCGTACGCTGATGCGAAACGCGCTCGTGAAGGCAACGGAATGCGGAATCCCCATCAGTCCACATTGTGAGGAATCAGCCTCTTATCGAGAAAGGATACTTCACCATCAAATGCCCTATGCTTCGCCTGGGGCTCATCCCTATACATCGGAAGCGGGGTTTATTCAACGCGATATTGAATTAGCGGAAGCAACGGAATCGTCTATTCATTTCTCTCATGTGAGTCTTGCGAAGTCGGTGGAAATGATCGCCAATGCAAAAAAGCGAGGGGTGAAGGTGACTGCAGAAGCCACACCTCAACATCTCGTGTTAACAGATCGGATGATTAAAGAGATTGGACCGAATGCGAAGGTCAACCCGCCCTTGAGGTCTGACGAGGACGTGGCCGCGATAAAGGAAGGGCTTGCCAACGGCACGATCGATATCATCGCGAGTGACCATGCTCCACACTCGCCCGAAGAGAAGAATCGATCCTGGGATCAAGCCCCGTTCGGAGTGATCGGTCTGGAGAGCACGCTGGGCGTAATATTAACTTTCCTGGTGCGGCCGGGCTTGCTGACATTGAATCAAGCGATTGAAAAGATGACCATCATCCCGGCCAGGATTTTTGGACTCGATCAGCTGGGCGTTGGCAGCCTCAAGCCAGGCGTGAAGGCAGACCTGACCTTGATCGATCTGGATAAGAAATGGAAAGTGGACGCCAGTCGTTTCTATTCCAAGGGCAGAAATTGTCCGTTTGATGGATGGGAGCTTTACGGAAGAGCGATCCTCACCATCGTCGATGGGCGAATCGTGGCAAAGGATGGGAACATCGTCTCGGAATTGATACATTCGACAGCGCGAAACCCCGATTCTTAAATCGGGGTCAAGAGCGCCGCTCAGTATCAACCCCTGCCTACCGGCGGGCAGGCTGAGCATAACCGGGCTTTTGACGGGGGAGTCGAAGGGTGAGGGGTGGATTCCCCCGTATCAAGTACGGGGCAGGCTTATCGGGCCCGGAATGACGAGTCGAACAAGACTTACGTGGTCATCTATGAGAGGGTGAAGGGAAGGAGGGTAAGATGGGTAAGTTTAAAGGAAAAGATATTCTTCATGGAAATCAGTTTTCGAGAAAGGATCTCGATGAGATCATCAACGTGGCGTCCGATTTTGAGAAGGAGCTTAAGAAAAAGGATTCTCTGACTCTGTTGAAGGGGAAAATCTTGGCAACGCTTTTCTTTGAGCCAAGCACTCGGACGCGGCTCTCCTTCGAGGCAGCCATGCAGCGTTTAGGAGGAGGCGTGATCAGTTTGGGTTCTGTCGAGAGTTCCTCTGTTGCGAAGGGTGAGACGTTGGCCGATACCGTGCGAACCGTTTCTCAGTATGCCGATGCCATTGTGATTCGGCATCCTCGCACCGGGTCAGCCAAAGAGGCTGCTGATGCAGTTCCAATCCCCGTCATCAACGCAGGGGATGGAATAGGGCAGCATCCGACTCAAGCCCTCCTCGACATCTACACAATAAAGAAGG
>Ga0105100_10002022_pt1 | contig 11849 bp, 13 predicted proteins | sample PPLLak12cMay2015_2_FD_87033 | JGI IMG/M metagenome (GOLD analysis project Ga0105100, IMG submission 87033) | Freshwater sediment microbial communities from Prairie Pothole Lake near Jamestown, North Dakota, USA - PPLs Lake P8 Core (1) Depth... | ecosystem: Environmental > Aquatic > Freshwater >... | reverse complement strand
TTGCAGGTGGGTTTCGGGGTCCGTTATTTGGTCGGCAGCGGGGCGCATGTCCTATGGCGAGAGATCGTGTCCCTGGGGCCGGCGGTTGCTGCGCCGGGAGAGCCAGGAATCGACCTCGGGGTCGGCAACCAGTGCTTCCAGCAGCGGGGCGCGGGTGAAGAAGTGCCCCTGATAGTTGCAATGCACCATTGGGTGAACGCGGATCAGGCGGGTGAGCAGGGTGGTGCCCGAGCGGGCGTGCCCAAAGATGAAGAATTTATCCAGCGGAAAGAAGGCTTTCGCCTCGGATACTTCTTCGGCGCTGATGGCGGGAACCTCACGCTGGCTCTGAGATGAACCGACACCCTTGATGAGAATATTTATTGCCAGGGATAATCGTCTGGATAGTCTTGGAAGCATGTAATTTTTGGTAATCGTATTAGTGAAATTTGTGTTTTATTAACCACGAAGGCACAAAGGCACGAAGTTAAAAGGCTATAGAACTACTCTCTTGATCCCTTGTTTGATAATCGGTACATTAAAATTGATCAGGAAACCGAGACGCTTATTTGCCAGCTTGAGGTAGGTGAGCAATTGGGAGAGATAAACAGGTGGCATTGTTTCAGTCGCTTTTAGCTCACAAATCACAAGATCTTCTACTAACACGTCAATGCGCATGGTTTCAGGCAGGGTGATACCATCGTACACAATCGGTATTATGACCTGTCTTTGAAAACTCAAGTTGCGTTTACTTAATTCATGACAGAAGCATACTTCATAAACACTTTCGATAAGTCCTGGTCCTAGATTCTTGTGCACATTGTAGGCCGCATCCACAATATCTGTAGCAATACGTTCTTCTTTTTGAGAAATTGGAGATGATAAATTCATATCCTTCGTGCCTTTGTGACTTCGTGGTTAAAATATTTCCAATCGACAAGAATGTTGGATCAGTGTATGAGTGACAGGAAAAAATCAGCAGTATGTTTTCCGGCGCTGCCATCGGTATAAGTACACTCCCGCTCGAGGAAACGGCGCTGGGCTTCCAGGTCGGCACGTGGATTGACCAGGTAGTGGTTGATGGCATCTTGAAGCGCGGATTCATCCAGAGCCACCCGCCCGGAACCTGAGGTGCGGAAGCGGGAGTGAGTGGGCCAGACCCCGATCTGCGACATGGGCACCCAGTATTTGCCGGGGTAGCCGTCCTGCGAATCGATGCACACGCTGACCGTCGCCCGCTCCTGGAAGGCGGCTTCCACGCACATCGTCGAATAGACGGTCAGGAAAATATCCGAGTGAGCCATCATCGAGGTCCGCTCGGTGACATCCTCGCCCGAGTAGTGGCCCAGAGAACCGAGGGGCACCGGCTCGACGACGTGAATATGGGGGTGTTGTTGAGCGAGCTGGCGGATACGGTCGGCTTCGGCTACATAATGCCCGCTCATATGGATCGGGTGCAGGCGCACCAGGAGCTGGGCCGGGGCGACCAGCCGATCGGAGATGACCAGGTCTGCCAGGGCTTCCACGTTCTGTATATTGGGCGACCAGCTCACAAAGCTGCTGGCATAGGTGAGCAGCTTGCGATTTGGGTCCAGCCCGTGCTGTCGAAAATAGTCCTGGCGAGGCAGCACCCATTCGCCGCGCACGTAATTGTCATAGGGCGGCATCCCGCCAATATTGACCCGTTCGGGGGGCCAGTCGGCACCGCCGATAAGCTCCTGTTTCTGGACCTCGGACCAGCAAGTGATCCGGTCCACCTTTGCGCCGGGCAATCCGTAGCTGCTGGAGCTATCCCAGCTGATGATGGCAGCTACCGTGGGAACTCCCCGGGCGGCAGCCTGGCGCAAGATGAAACGGTCCTGGCGGAAGCCGGGCGAGCCGGCAATCACCAGGGCTGGGTTATATTTTTCGAACAGGTCGGTATAAATGTCCGGGGTGAAACGTCCCTGGTAAGCTACCAGCGCCCGGCGCAAGGGGGTTGAGCGGCGCATCAAATGAGCAATCGCTTCCATAATGGGGAAAAGCTGGCGGCGGCGGGTATGGGCTTCGCTCTTAACTTGCTGGATATAACTGTCTACCACCGCCAGGTTGATCATGCCAGCCGCCCCGGCACGGCGCAGGAAGTCTAGCCACCATTGCAGGGTAGGCGACACCGTCCGGGTGTATTTGGCAATCTGGTCCAGACGCAGTCCCTCGACGGTCATCCCCGGGTGCCCAAAACGGGCAGCGATGGCATCCCGGGTGTTGTCCTCGGTGAGGACGACCACCTCCAACCCAGCGTCAAGCAGGTTGGAGACAATATCGCTTTGCAAGAAGTAGAAGGCTGCCAGACCGTGATCGGCGACAATGAAAATGCGTTGGGAGGTCATTGTTGGGATAAGGATTTTTTAGAGAAGACAGATTTTTGGAACAAAACAGCTAGTTGAGCGAATACCAGGATGCCCGCATAGCTGAAGGCGAGATCAAGGATGGAAAAGCTGCGGTTATTCAAGAAGAGCTGGCTTAGCTCTTCTAGCGTCACAACTGGAAGTAGGATGATGATTCCCAGTAGAAAGCTTCTGGATACTATTTTGATCCTTCTGCAAGCTAGACTGAGGTTGACAAACAGGGATAACAAGCCCATTAAAAGTAGGTGCCCAACGAGATCGCCATAAGGAAAAGCATAAAGCGATGAGATCATTTGCGGCATCGCTCCTAAATCGGCGAAGAAAATGATCAAAACCAGCATAAAGATCAACAGAAGGGTAAAGGCTACCGGGCGGCGCATAAATAGATCACACATTTTTTTTGTAAACTAGTTGATAGCCAGTCGGTGCCTGGCTTCGGGCGCGTTCTGGAAGGATAACCTGTCCAGGACCTAGCAAAGCGAGCAGGGCGCTGGTGCTGGCTTGCAGTGCCCAGCTAATGAGGCGTCCAACATAGCGGCGCGCGGGCGGTAGTTCCGGCAGGACGGCGTTCTTCAGGTTGCCGATGCCCTCGGTAAGCACCGAGACGGGGTCGTAGAAACCTTCCAGGTGGGTGATTTCCAGACCGTGGTCGGGGGCAAAGCGGCGCAGGGCGTAATGAGTGTAGCGGGCGAAATCCAGCGGCGCCTGGTGCATCTTGACCAGGAAGGGGATGGCAATGATCAGCACGCCGCCTGGCTTGAGCATCGCTGCCAGGGCTGATAGCAGGGGATGCGGAGCATAGACGTGCTCCAGCACATTCATCAGCAGGATGGCATCCAGGCTGGCGTTACGGAAGGGGTTTACCAGGGAAAGATCGCAGACGATGTCCACCTCAGGGTAGGGATAAACATCCAGCGCCAGGTAATACGGGTGCTGGTCGAAGAGATCGGCAAAATCGCCCCGCCCGGCGCCTACATCCAGGATCAACGCCCCCGGGTCAAGCTGTCTGACTTGAGACTCCAGGAAGCTCCAGTTCGCCCTGCGCCAGGGGGTGCCCACTTGGGGGCCACGCACCAGTTTCTCGGACGGGCGGATGTCCGCTGGTGGCGCGACAAAGAGTGGAATCCCTTTCTCCACGGGGATGGTGCGGCCGCAGGCCTGGCACACCAATGCCTGTTGCTGCGCGACCAGCTCGCCGCGACAGCGATCGCATACCAGGATTTTCAGATGGTGCATCTTTATTTCTCCTGGCTCTCGGAGTACAGCACGCGGAAGAGCAAGTTGTACGCTCGCAAGAGCAATCGCTGGAAGCGCGGCCGCTTCGCCAGGGAGGTCAACCAGCGCTGGGTACGGGAAGCCCTGGCAGGGGCACGCTTACGGGCTGTCTCGTGGGAAGCTGGAATCGCCGTGATCTGCTCGACCTCTTGCAGCAGGCGCTCGTTCACCGTGTTACCCATGTGAAAGACATGCGCCCTTGGGGTGGATAAGTGTAGGTAGCCCAGCTGGTCGATCTTGTGGTCTAGTGACATGGTCTCGGCGCGCAGCAGCCCCCGGGTGGCCGGGAGAGGCACTACCTGGCGGGCGACCTGGCGGGGGATGATGAACTGCATATGCGACGCGCCCAGGATAGCCTGGGTGTCGCTGGGCTGGTGGGTGATGGACGGCAGCGGCGTGTTGTGGAACTGGGCAGCCAGCTCATCGTTAGCGCCAATCCCAAAGCAGTATTCATCAACCGTACCTTGATCAGGCCAGTAGTCTCCAAAGCGGTATTCGGGATCAAAATGCAAAGCCTGGTGAGCCTGGCCTTCACCCTCCATCACATCGTAGAAATTGGGCTGGGCGCCAACCATCCCCGCTTTGGGGAATGCCTGGAGCACCTGCAGGCTGGCCGGCAGCCAGCCGGGGCGGAAGAGCACGTCCGAATCGGCGTAGCAGATCAGCTCATTGGGCATAGCGGCAAAGATCCAGTTCCACGCCCCGGCTTTGCCCATGTTGTGGGCAGACAGGACCAGCCAGTCGATCTGCCCCAGGGCATGTAAATCTTTCAGCTTTGAGACGGCTTCCAGGCAGCTTCCGTTATCGAAGACCAGCAGGTCGAAAGGCTCGCTGGTAGCTGCCCGCAGGCTGGCAAGCTGGTAGCCGAAAACCTGGAGCGAATTCTCAAAGTAGCCCTGAGTGAATGGAATATAGACAATCAGGGCAATTCCAAGCCGGTGAGGAGTATATGCTGGTAGACCATCTTTGGCGGGATTTTTTCCGGTTCTCATTGGTGATACAACCTGAAGATGGCGTCGTACAGGCGGAGCAAAGGTTTGCGAATGAACGGTAAATCAAACAGGGAACGAGAGCGTCCGGGTGAGGCGGCGCTGCGCGGGGAGGTGCCCTCTGGCACGCGATTGCCCATATGGGTAACCAGCGGCTCGCAGGTGGTCAGGCGCAGGTAGCCTGCCTGGTTAATCTGCTCGTCCAGCGAGCGTACCTGCCCCATCGGGCGGTTCATCGAGAAGGGCACGAACTCCTGGATGATCGTCTTGCGCACGGTGAATTGGAAATGCGCCGCGCCAATCAGCGCCTGGATGCCGTTGAATGTCAGGCGCCAGTCGGAGCGAGATTTGTACCACTCGCGGGCCTGCTCCTCCGAAGTGCCCAGGCTGAGCACGTGTTGCAAATACACTTCCCAGGGAATATATTTGCCATTTTCCAGGGTGGCTCCTGATTCCTGGCGCGCCCATTCCAGGGTGGTAGTGTAAAAAGCTTCTGGAGTGCGCATGGGGCAGGCGGTCACCATACCGGCGCGGGGATAGGCATCCAATATTGCCAGGCTGCTGGATAGCCAACCTGGATAAAAGCGGATATCGCTATCGGCGTAGGCGATGAATTCTCCGGGCACAGCTTGAAAGATAAAATTCCAGGCGCCCCCTTTTCCTACGTTCTTATCCGAAAGCACCAGGTACTGGATGCGGTTCTGCTGGTGAGCGCCGGTCAGGAAGGCGCGCGTCTCGGGACAGCTGGCGTTATCGAAAACCAGCAGGTCGTAGGGGGGGTCGGTGTTTCCCCAAATACTCTCCAGGCAGGCTTTGAGCACATCCAGGCTTTGGGCATAGTAACCGCTGAGGAAGGGGATATAGGTCACGATTGCCACGGTTACCCGGGCAGGCTGGGGGACGGAGTCGATTGACTTGGCGGGGTTCTGTCCGATGCGCATTATTATTCCTGCAGCGAGCCGGTCAGGCGGCGGCGCGCCCGGCGTGCCTGGCGCGCCAGCGACCAGCGCCAGCCATCCCGCTTGCTATCGGGTGGGGTCAGGCTGGTTTCGATATGGCGCAGGGTGCGCAGCCAACTCCAGCGGGGACGGCGCACCCGGTTATTGATAAGCTGCCGGTTGCTGTCCAGCACCATGTACAGGTTGGCAGAACCGCCTGCCAGGGCTTCGTTTTGGCGCGACTCTGGCAACTCGTAGTGAGGTTTTCCGCCTGGCAGGTGGCTGTAATCGTGATCCTGGTGGATAACTGTAATGGAAGGGGTACCGTCCACCACGGGCCAGCGGCGTTGGCGAGCATGGTAAATCATCCAGTTATCCCACCCGGCGCGGCCGATGGCGAAATCGGGCATCTCCTCAAACAAAGCGCAGGGGAAGACGAAATAGTCGCTGCCAGCCGGTAAATGCAGCTGGCCGCGAGTATGTACGTCGTCCCACAGGCGCTGGTCCCAGCCGGGAGAAAAGTCCAGCAGAGCGCGGACCTCCAGGTCCCAGCGCTGACCGATGAGCAGGAATTGCTTCAATTGCTGATGTAGCATGCTTACTGAGTCAATAAACGCTGGTAGCAGCAAAATATCGGCGTTGAGGTAGGATAGGATGGGCGCCTGGCTGGCGCTGCGTGCCAGCTCGAATATCGAGCTGACCAGGGGAGTTCCAGACGGGTTGCGGCGCACCTGCGGAAGATGGCGCAGCTTGTATTCTCTGGCGACCTGCGTCATGCCAGGTTCATCGCCAATCAGCAGCACCTCTACCTGATCTCCGAGATGTAACCAGGAGAGGATGGCATTGCGTTGGATGGTAGCGATGTGCGGGTCGCTGAAAGGCTTGGGGGCGGAGAAAATAGTGATCAGAGGCATGCGGAGTGATAGGAGTGACGTTCTGGGACCGGCCGAGTACGAGCTATCCGGAGGCTGGCTGGGGTAGCCAGGCAAGGCGCGGCAAGAGACGGGTCACCAGGCGGCGGTGGAACAAACCCCATTTGCGCTTAAGCCGGACGCCTCGCTCGGGCACCAGGTGGTAGCTTGCCGTGGTCCGCTGCGCTATGATGGTAATGTAGAGCGGTATGATCCTGGAACGCGGCCGGCCGTGTTCCAGGTAGCCAATGATCTCATAGCCGGCTTTCTTAAGTACCTGGGTCAGGGTGAGACGGCTGAAGGCAACCAGGTGAGCGACTTCGAAGCTATCATGGGCGTAGAGGTTGGGCACTTCCACCAGTAACCTGCCTTGTGCTGCGAGCAGGTTTTGGCGAAGGTCTGCCAGGTACTCAACCGGATTGGGGAGGTGTTCAAGGACGTGCGCCATGCTGATTAGATCGAACTGCGGCGGGTGGGATGTGCGCAACGCATCCAGCGTGGGGTAGACGCTCAGGCCGCGCCCCTGGGCATAGCTGCGGTAATCGCTGCCCGGCTCGATCCCGGTGGGCTGGCAGGCATAAACGCTTTGAAATTGCTCCAATAGTAAGCCGGCAGAGCAGCCAATATCCAGGTGGCGGGTGACAACGGCAAAGTGACCCCGGGCAAATGTCAGCAGCGATTCTGCCCGCTGGCGCTGGGTTGCCAGGTCACGCTGGCCCGGCTCGGAGGAGCCGTGGTAAAGCTGGCGGTATTCGTGCTCGTAAAAGGCTGCCAGTTCTTCATCGGACATGCGCGGCGATTGGTACACCAGCCCGCAATGGGAGCACAGGCGATTGATCACAACCTGATTGTGGAATGTCCGCTGGTCGAAGAGGCTGCTTTGGACGCTGCCGCACAGTGGACAGTTTTGAATGGATATGCTCATTTTGGATTGATCGTGTAAATCACAAAGTTCTCGATGCGGGTGGTCTCTGTGGCAAAATCACACGCCAGCGGCACTTCTTTGCTCTTGAAGACGACATGGGTGATGCCATACTCGTCCACCAGATCCTCGAGCTTGGCGCATTTATCCGCTCCGACCGATTGATAGAACTTATCCGTCCGCACGACACGGTTGTACCACTCAAGGACTTCGTAATCTTTGTAGGGATGGGATTTCCAGTTGATAAAAATCGGCGCACCGGTGTACAGGCGAAAATCGTCGAAATAATTATCGGTGGGGGGGATGAGGTAAATATCGCCAGGTTGCTTGCTTTCTTTGACGATATCCATCATCTGCACCAGGCGCCTCTCGCGGCGACCGGAGCCATAGGTGTCCTGCAGGTTAATACCGCCGCCCACGTTGATGAAGATCGTGTAAAACGCCAGCGGCAAGAACAGGAGCAGAAATTTTGGGTGACTCAGGTGGAGCAGGTCGATCACGCCTGAGACGATAAATGCCAGGATTAGGGCAGTGGAAAGCGGCACCAGCAACACAGATACGCGCCAGGGAGCCATCAACGCCAGGCTGTCATTGTTGGTGATGATCTGGTACAGGCTGACCAGCATGCCGCCGGCAAACAGGGAGAGCATGATGATAAACAAGCGGCGCCAGCGGTAGGCCAGAAGCAAGCCGAGCAGCATGATGCCAAGCTGGATGTAAGCAGTTGTGTTCCAGAAGACGGAAGCGATTGCATGATGCGGGATGCGCTGGTTCACCAGAATATCCAGTGCCTGGGCTGAGGCTTGGGGAGATGTAGCGTCCAGATATACCTGGTTATGCCACAGGACGGGTAGGACAAGGGCAGCCGTGAATAAACCGAGGAGTAAAGGCTGCCTGGCGGCGCGGGCGACTTTGGGCAGGGAGAATGGGTGCAGAGCCTGGTTTGATTGCAGGTTATCCCACAAGATGAGCAGCAGGTAGGCAATCGTGATCAACGCGCCGCTAAAGAGATAGGCTGAATGGAACAGAGCGGTCAGACCGACCAGAAAGGCTGCCAGGTAATATTTCTTCTTGAGAAAGGCAAAGATAGAGAGCAGCAGCAGGACGCCAAACACGCTGTTCTGAAATTCGATCCCCAGCAAGTATTGACCGGCAACCCCGCTGTGCAGAAACTCGAGATTAAAATCGTATTTTTTCTCGATGCGCACGATCGACCAGCGGGCGTGGAGGATCAGGAACAGGGTGAAGAACGCTACCTGCTTGGTGAGGGTCCACTTTTCCCGGTAGATCGTGGACAGGATACCCATGATGCTGAAAACATAGATACCCAGGATCAGGGCGTAGTACAGGTAGAAGAGGTTTTCGTTGACCAGCGCAGTGATGTAGATCAGGAAGCTGAACACGGGCAAGGGGTCAACGGTGTTTGCCAGCCAATCTTCACCCAGATAACCCCTGCCTGCCTGGGCTAAACCATGCAGGAACTTTGTGTTCTGATTGCCTTCGTAGAGTGGTGATTGGGTGTACGATACAGCGAAAATTGCTGTCACTGACAACCAGATCGCGATCATCAGTGCAATTGTGATCGCTGGAAGATATTTCTTTAGCGGGGTGCCAAAAAGAGGTAGCTCAATCATGCTATCAGTGAACTTGAAAACAGGGGCATTTCTCGAAAACCAGTTTAATTCCCGGGCGCACTTCGCTGGTCGATGGCGCGATAGTCTTTCGCCTGTATCTGGGCGTTAAGCTGTGCCAGGAGCGGGTTGCTCTGCACAAGCTGGAGCACTTCTAGCCAGGAGAAGTCCATCCTCCCGGCAAAATGAGAGCAAATCTGGCGCAGCAGTTGCAGGTCCTGAGGGGTGTCAACCGTCCAGCGCAGGAAACCGTAATCTACTGGGTGATTGAGCAGGAAGATGCGGAAACGCTGCGGCTGCTCATAGAAGAAGGGCATCACGTGCTCGCGTTGGTGCGGGTGTTGAGCCTCTTTCCAGGCAAGCTCCAATCCCTGGAAGGAGCACACCTCGATATCCAGCCCGATGGGGTAGGTACGTCCCCAGGGAGGTGGTAAGCGGCTGCAGGCGAAATCATAAGGGAATTGTGAAGGATGAGTATCGTCACGCGCCTCCAGGAGGTTATCCTGAGCGACCGTGGGATCTATTTCCTCTTCTGGCTGGATTATTCCCAAAAAGATATTGACAACAAGGTCGATCAGAGCTGGGTCCATCAGCGGGCAATCGGCAGTGATGCGCACGACTACATCCGCCTGGTGCAGGCGGGCAGCCTGGTAATATCTGTCGAGCACATCAAAAGCGCTGCCCCGATAGACGGTATAGCCGCGCCCCTGGCAAAAGTCCAGGACTGCATTATCGGAGGGGTCGGTAGTGGTGGCAACCACCACTTCATCAACTGTCCGCGCCATGCGTGTGCGCTCAACTACCCAGGCCAGCATCGGCTGGTCGCCGATATTCAGCAGCACTTTATCGGGCAAACGAGATGAGGCCATGCGAGCCTGGATGATGGCAACAATGCGGGGTTTCATGGTTGGTTAGCGTGGCGAAGCGAGCGCCATTTCATATGCATGCAATGTGGAGGGGAAATTCTTGTGCCAATCGGCGCGCTCTTCAGCGACGCGGCGAGCAGCCTTGGACATGCCGGGCAGTTGCTGGCGGCTCTCGAATGCGTTCAAGATGCCGTCAGCCAGCTCGCTGGCATCTCCATCGGCAAACCACCAGCCATTCTCGCCCGGTGCGACCCACTCGCGGTTGCCAGGGATATCCGAGACAAGAGCCGGTCGCCCGCAAGCCAGGGCTTCGAGCAAAGAAATGGAAGTGCCGTCGCTGTGCGATGCGCTCAGGTACAGATCGCAGGCGTGGTAGATGCGCGGCAGGTCGGCCTGGCTGATCTGACCCGGGAAGAGCACCTGCTCTTGTACGCCGCCTCGCTGGAAGATCTGGCGCAGCAGTCCGGCTTGTGAGCCATTGCCGAGCATCACCAGGCGCAATTCCGGGTGCTGCTGGGCTACTTGAACAAAAGCCTTGGCGATCACATCCACGCCGTAGATGGGCTCCCAACCCCGGGTGGAAAGCAGGGTGAAAGTCTGCCCGCAACCCGGCTCGGGACCAGGGGCAAAATGATCCAGGTCTACACCCCACGGGAAGGTGACAATATGCTCATCGGGCATGCCGAAGGATACTGCAAGCTGGCGGATCGTGTTACAGTCGCCAATCATCACCGCGCTGCGGCGCAAGGTGAAGCGGGTTGCCCAGCGCCAGAGCGGGTTGCGATGGGCATCGCGGATCAAATCATATCCCCAGGACATGCTGACCAGGGGCCGGTAACCGCTCAGGGCAACCAGGAATGCAGAGCGCTGGATGGGACCTGCCTGCACCAGATCCGGCTGCACCTCTCGCAGCACCCGGCGCAGGTCGATCAGCAGGCGCAGCCCATCTTTTACGGTTGCCGGGCTGGTGCCGCCCTTCCAGCGCAGCATTTCAATTTGAGGCGGTAGGGGACGATCCTCCAGAGCATGCCCGCGCCGCTCCAGCTGCAGGTAAAAGACCTGATGACCGGTCTCAGCCAGCTTCGACAGGAAGCGGTGGTCGTGGGGAGTGTAATCGCGGGTGAAATAGAGGATGCGAGACAAAGGAGAAAGTGTCAGGTGTCAAGTATAAAGTGCGAAGTGCGAAGTGCGTGATCCTACTCTGGCTTGCCTTTCTTCAATGAATTCTTAAAGGCGCTAACAATAGCTTTTACCTTGTTGGCTTGATGGTAATGGGATTGAAAGATCTCATCATTGATATAGCCAACATCAAGGGCAATATAAAGCAGTGATTGAACTTCTACAGCAGAGCGCCGCGCAATTCCGAGAAAACGAGCGAACTCGATGGTGGAATCGCAATCGAAACCTTCAGCGATATTTGCAGTAACTGAGACTGCTGCTCTACGGAGCTGATCACGTAAGCTGTAATCCTTAGAAAATCCACCAGAGTCAGTCATCTTGTAGATTAATTTGACCAGTAATCGTGCCTCTTGCCAGGCGTGAATATCTTCAAACCGGTGAATCGGGGGCATAACGTTTCAACCAGATAACAGTAGGATAAGCATTTTTAGAATTAATACTTGTCGATAGTCGGGCGCTAAACCTCGCACATCGCACAACGCACTCTTATTCACTTTCTGAAATCTCAACCCAACGAATCTCCCTCCCCGCCTGGATATCCCTGCTCGCCTGCGTGCCGATGACACCATCGATCTCGTAGGGCATGATCGCGCCGGGGGTGGCGGGGCGCAGCACATCGATCATCTCGCGGCTGAACCGCTCGCCAGCGCGGATATCTCGGGCGGCGCGCAGGCAGCGCCGCTGGACGATCACGGTTTGCTGCTCGTTTCCACCGACGCGTTTATCTGCCGATACCAGGGCGCGCTCCAGCTCGCGGGTCCGATCGACTATC
>Ga0105100_10002021_pt1 | contig 11853 bp, 13 predicted proteins | sample PPLLak12cMay2015_2_FD_87033 | JGI IMG/M metagenome (GOLD analysis project Ga0105100, IMG submission 87033) | Freshwater sediment microbial communities from Prairie Pothole Lake near Jamestown, North Dakota, USA - PPLs Lake P8 Core (1) Depth... | ecosystem: Environmental > Aquatic > Freshwater >... | reverse complement strand
GCGAAGCACACGAAGAAGCGCGTCTGGTGCGGCTCGTCGTTGCCGCGCATGTAGCCGATGGAGTAGATCCCGCTCACGAACCACAGGCCGGAAGCGATGAGCGCGAAGAGCAGCCCCAGCGGCTCCACCTCGAACGCAATCGCCAGCCCCGGGAAGATCTCGCCCAGGCGCAGCGCGGGATTCTCGCCAGCGAGCACTTGAGTCGACAGGGAAGCCACGCACGCGAACACCGCCGCTGCCGTGCCGAGCGATACGGCTTCGCGCAGGTTGGGCGTCTTTCCCAGGAGCGAGATCAACCCCGCGGCCGCCGCGGGCAGGGCGAGCACCAGGGCCACGAGAAGTTCCGCACTCATCGCAGCATCCCAGCAGGCCGACCCTCAGCACACGCTCGGTTCGCCGCCCCCCTGTGAAGGGGGGAGCGAGCAAGGCGAGCGGGGGGTTGCCGCTTCGCCCCCCTGACAAGGGGGGAGCGAGCATCGCGGGCGGGGGGTTGCCGCGTCGCCCCCCTGACAAGGGGGGCGTGAGCCGAAGGCGAACGGGGGGTTTCGCGGCGCGCGAACAGCGAAAACCCCCCGCTCACTGCGTTCGCTCCCCCCTTCACAGGGGGGCGACAAACGAGAACCGAAAACCCCCCGCTCACTGCGTTCGCTCCCTCCTTCACAGGGGGGCCAAAGGCGAACCGTCTCATTGCTGCCCCTTAAGGAGAAGCTCGGCCGCTTCCCGCGCGCCGCCGATGCTGTAGGAAGTGTCGAAGCCGAAGTAGACGCACAGCGCCACCATGGCGAGGGCGGCGGAGAGCATGCCGAGCGGCGCCTCGCGCGCGGGCGAAGCGTCGGCGGCGGGAGCGCGAAGGTAGGCGGCCTCGACCAGCCGCCAGACGTAGGCGGCGGCGATGAGCGAGCTCGCGAGGATCGCGGCGACGATCCACCAGTGGCCGCGGTCGATGGCGCCGAGGATGAGGTACCACTTCGTGATAAAGCCCGCCGTGCCGGGGATACCAATGAGGCTCAATCCGGCGATGACGAGGCCGAAGGCGGTGAGCGGCATGCGCCGGCCGAGCCCGGCGATGCTCGACATGGTGATGGGAGCGCCCGCGGCGCGCAGCGCCACGCCGCCCAGGAGCACGAAGATCGCGCCCTTGGTGACGCCGTGGTTGAGCAGGTGCGCGATGGAGCCCGTGAGGCTCTCGAGATTGTCCACCCCGATGCCGAGGGTGATGTAGCCGATCTGCGCCACGCTCGAGTAGGCGAACAGGCGCTTCACGTCCTGCTCGAACACGGCGACGAGGGAAGCGGTGATCATGGCCGCCACCGACAGGCCGATGAAGAGCTCGCGCGTGGGCAGCCGGTCGAAGAGCGCCGCAGGGTCGAAGACGAGGAAGTAGTAGCGCAGCAGGACATAGACCGACACCTTCGTCGCGGTCGCGGCGAGGAAGGCGGTCGCCATCGAAGGTCCGTAGGCGTACGCGTTGGGCAGCCACTGGTGCAGCGGAAAGAGGGCGAGCTTGAGGCCGATGCCGACGGTGATGAAGGCGAGCGCGGCGAGCACCGGCCGCAGGTCCTCCGCGGCCTGGAGCCGCTGGGCCATGTCCACGAGGTTGAGCGTGCCCGTCATGAGGTAGAGCAGCCCTACGCCGATCACGTAGAAGGTCGCGCCGACGGTTCCCATGAGCATGTACTGGTAGGCGGCCACGAGCGCCTTGCGCCGCGGTCCCATCCCGATCAGGACGTAGGTGGCGAGCGAGGAGATCTCCAGGAACACGAACAAATTGAACGCGTCGCCGGTGATGGTCATGCCGAGCAGGCCCGCGAGGCACAGGCAATACATAGCGTAGACGAGGTAGCGGCGGTCCTCCCCCACTTCGGCGGCGATGCTGCGCTGCGCGTAGGGGGCCACGAGCGACGCAGTGAGGGACACGGCGAGCAGGACGAATGCGCTCAGCGCATCCACGCGGTACTCGATGCCCCACGGCGGCGCCCAGTTCCCCATGGCGTAGGAGATCACGCCCGTGTCGGCCACGCGCGTGATGAGCCCCACCGCGAGCACGAGGCACGCGTAGCTCGCCGCCGTGGTCGCGAGCCAGGCGAACGCCTCGCGTCGCACCAGGACGATGAGCGGCGCGGCGACGAGCGGCAGCACCACCAGCAGGGCGGGCGCGTGCTCGAGCATCAGTCGCGCTCCAGGATCTCGTCTTCCTCGATGGTCCCGTAGGCCTCGCGGATGCGCACGACGAGCGCGAGCCCCAGCGCAAGCGTCGCCACCCCGACGACGATCGCGGTGAGGATGAGCACGTGGGGCAGCGGATTGGAGTACAGCGTGAAGCCCTCGGCGACGATCGGCGCCGTGCCGCCGATGAGCTTGCCCGGCGCGATGTAGAGCAGGTACACCGAGGTCTGCAGGATCCCCAGGCCGATCAGCTTCTTCAGCAGGTTGCCGCGGGCGATGAGGATGTACATGCCCGCCGAAATGAGGAAGATCGCCACCCAGTGGCTGTAGTGCGCCGCAAGCACGGTCATTCGGCGCTCCCCCGCCCCGCGAACATGTAGAAGAGCTTGAGCATCACGCCGGACACGGTCAGCGCGACGCCCGCCTCCACCCAGAAGATGCCGCGATGCTGGCCGTGCACCGGATCATGGTCGAGCACGAAGTAGTCGAGGTATGCCCCGCCCAGCGCCAGCCCCGCGAACCCCACGCCCGCATAGACGAGCACGCCCGCGGCGAGCATGGCTTCCACCACCGCCTCGGGCACCAGGCGCTGCCCGGCGCGCAGGCCGAAGATGAGCGCGTAGAAGACGATCGCCGCCGCGCCGATGACGCCGGCCTGGAAGCCCCCGCCCGGGCCGAAGTCGCCGTGGAACTGCACATAGAGCGCGAAGACCAGCATGAACGGCATGGTCAGCTTGGCGACGACACGAAGGATGATGTCGTCTTTCATGCTTTCTTCTCTTCCTTATCCGTCTTCCTCTGCTTTTCCTCCGGACGCTTGCGTCGCCGACGTAATAGGGCAATCACGCCGGCTCCCGCCGTGAACACCACGACCGTCTCCCCGAGCGTGTCGTAGCCCCGGTAGCTCGCGAGCACGGCGGTCACGACGTTCGGCACGCCGGTCTCCCGCGGACCGTCGTTCAGATAGCGCGGCGCGACGTGGGTGTGGATGGGCGCCTGCGGATCGGAGAAGGCCGGCAGGCCGAGCGAGCCGTACGCGAGCACCCCGCCCACCGCGATCGCCACCACGAGCGGGAGGAACGGGCGATGCAGCGGCTTCGCCTCGCGCGAGGCGACGAGCTGCAGCGCGCCCAGGAGGAGAACCGTCGACACCCCCGCGCCCACGGCGGCCTCGGTCATGGCGACGTCCACGGCGTCCAGGGCGACGAGCACCGTCGCCATGAGGAAGCTGTAGATGCCCGAGAGCACGACGACGCTGAAGAGGTTGCGCGTGAGCGCGAGCGCCACGATGACCACGACCATCGCGGTGAGCAGGACGTGGATGATCAGCGCTTCCACGGCGGCGCCTTCGAGTCGAGGAGCGGCTCCAGGCCGCGGCCGAGCGCGGCGCGCGCGAGCGCGTGCGTCGCGGCGGGGCTGGTGAAGAAGATGAGCAGGCCGACGATGACGAGCTTAGCCGCGACGAGCGTCCAGCCCGCCTGCAGGATGAGCCCCGCGAGGATGAGGCCCGCCCCCACCGCGTCCGAGACGCTGGCGGCATGGATACGCGTGTAGAAGTCGGGCATGCGCAGCAGGCCCACGCCGCCGATCACGCAGCACAGCCCTCCCGCGACGAGCAGGATCCAGCTCGCGACATCCAGGACGAGCGGCAGGATCGCGCTCATTCGCCGAGGCTCCCGCGGTGGAAGAACTTGAGCACCGCGATCGTGCCGACGATGTTGAGCAGGCCGTACACGATGGCGAGGTCGAGGAACTCGGGCCGCCCGGTGAGAAAGCCGATGACCGCCAGGAGCAGCACGGCGAGCGTGCCGATCGTGTTCGCGGCGAGGAGCCGGTCGAAAACGGTCGGACCGAGGATCGCTCGCGCCAGCATGAGCGCGAGCGCCACGAGGAGCGCGATGGAAACGGCCGCGAACATCAGGTCTTTCCTTCGAACCGGCTGACGCGCCGGTCCATCTCGCTGCCCTCCAGGCCATCGGCGCCTTCGCGCGTGAGCGCGTGCACGAGAAACTCGTCGTGGTCCGCCTCGACGGTCACGGTTCCGGGGGTGAGGGTGATCGAATTGGCGTGCGTCACCAGGCCCAGCGTGCTCTGCTGCGAAGGCTTGAAGCGCACGAGCGTCGGGCTCACCGGCAGGCGCGGGTCGAGGACGATGCGTGCCACCTGCCACCCGGACTTGAGGATCTCCTTCACGAGCCAGGGCCAGTAGGTCACCGCCGCGAGCGTGAGGTGCAGCGGCAGGCCCTCGCGGTCGGCGATCTCCATGCGGCGCGCGAGGAGCGCGGTCGCGAGCGCCGCGCCGCGGCCCGCCGCGAGCAGGAACGGCGTGAACATGCCCGACAGCAGCACCCAGAACACCGAGAGGACGACGACTAGCCTAGTCGTCATCGCGGTCGCGGTAGCTGGCCCACAGGCCGACGGCGGCGACCTCGAGGGGCAGGAGCAGGAGGAACACGAAGCCGCGGTCGAGCTCGGAGAGCCAGCTCGACCACGACTCCAGGCTGAACAGCTCGGCGATGCTGGCTTGGGGGCGCATGGTGGGGCACAATAGCCAGCGCGTCCCGCAGCGCCTAGACGCAAAAATTCCTAAGCGTTCTTACGTAGCGCCCGTCCACACGAATATGCCGGCAGCCCGCTACATCCGCGACGCGGCGGTCTTCGCGCCCTGCTACATCATGCTCGACTGGGCGAGCTACATCGCGCCGCTCGGGCCGTACAACATCACCCCGTGGAACCCGCAGCCGGCCCTCGCCATCGTGTGGATGCTGCTCGGCGGGCTGCACCACCTGCCGGTCGTCGCCGCCACGGTGTTCCTCGCCGACGTCCTCATTCGCCACGCGCCGGCAGGTGTCGCCGTGACGCTGCTCACCTCGGCCGTACTCGCCGCCGCGTACGGCGCCATCGCCTGGTTCCTGCGCTCTCAGCCGCGCTTCCATCCCGGGCTCTCGACCACGCGTGACCTCACGCTCTTTGCCACCGCGACGCTCGCCGGCACGGCGGCCGGCGGCGCGCTCTTCGTCGGCGTGCTCACCGCCGCGGAGCCTTCCTTCGCCGGCTCCTTCCTGGAAGCATGGCTGCGCTTCTGGACCGGCGACGCAGTGGGCGTGCTCGTGACGGCGCCGCTTCTCCTCGTCGCCACCGACGGCGAACGCCGCCGCGCCCTGGCCTCGCTCGCGCGGCGGCCCGAGGCGGCGCTGCAGATGGGCGTCGTGGCCGCGAGCGTGTGGCTGATCTTCGCGGGCCTTCCCGGCGATCCGTCGCGCCACTTCTACCTGCTCTTCATCCCGCTCATCTGGGTGGCGCTGCGCGGCGGCATGGAGGGGGCGACCGTCGCGCTCGGGATCGTGCAGCTCGGCGTGGTGCTCGGCATGCATTCGCTCGGTGTCGACTGGCTTCCGGCCGTGGAGCTGCAGGCCCTGGTGGCGGCGCTCACGCTGACAGGGCTCTACCTCGGCATCATCGTGGACGAGCGCGGCCGCGCCGCCGAGAGCCTTCGCCAGACGCTGCGCCTGGCCGCCGCCGGCGAGATGGCGGGCGCCATCGCGCACGAAGTGAACCAGCCGCTCACCGCGCTCTCGAACTACGGCCGCTCGGCGCTGATGCTGCTCGAGCGCGGCGGCGAAGGCGCGGCCCAGCTGCCCTCGACGATCGGCAAGATGCTCTCGGAGGCCGAGCGCGCCTCGGACGTGGTGCGACGGCTGCGCGATTTCTTCCGCGCCGGGACCACGCGCCTGGAGCCCGTGCCGGCCACGCAGCTCGCGGCGGCGGCCGAGCGCATCGGCCGCCAGGTCATCGGCGCGAGCGGCGTCGCGTTCTCGGTGCGCGCGGAGCCCGGGCTTCCGCCGCTCTACGTGGACCGGCTGCAGATCGAGCTCGTGCTGCGCAACCTGATCGCCAACGCCGTGGAAGCGCTGCACGACCGCAATGCCGGAGAGGTGACCGTCGCCATCGGCCGCCAGGGCGCCTCGCACCTGCGGCTGGTCATCGCGGACAACGGCCCCGGCCTCGACCCGGAGGCGCGCCTTCGCATCTTCGAGCCCTTCGTGTCCGGCAAGTCCACCGGCATGGGCCTGGGACTCGCCATCAGCCGCGCCATCGTCGAGGCGCACGACGGCACGCTCGTGGCCGCCAGCGGCGCCCACGGCGAATTCCACCTCGATCTGCCATGCGCGCCAACGGGCTGACCGTCTACGTCGTGGACGACGACCCGGGCGTGCGCGACTCGCTCGGGCTCATGCTCGGCCTGGCCGGCTACCGCACGGCGCTCTTTGCCGATGCCGAGAGCTTCCTCGCCGCGTGGCGACCGGAATGGTCGGGCTGCCTCGTGGCGGACCTGCGCCTGCCGGGCAAGACCGGCGTCGAGCTCCAGGCGGCGCTGCGCGAGCGTGGCGCGAGCCTGCCGGTGGTCATCATCACCGCGCACGGCGACGTGCCGAGCGCGCGCACCGCCTTCCAGGCCGAAGCCGTCGACTTCATCGAGAAGCCCTTCGACGTCGAGCAAGTCAAGGCGGCGATCGGAAAGGCCTTCGACCGGGAGAGCCGGCGCCTCGCCCGCGAGCGCGAGCGCGCGGCCGACGCCGAGCGCCTCGCCCAGCTCACCTTGCGCGAGCGCGAAGTGCTCGAGCACGCCGCCCGCGGCCTGCACGCCAAGGAAATCGCGGCGGCCCTGGGCATCAGCCCGCGCACGGTGGAAGTCCACAAGACGCATATCATGGCGAAGCTGGGCGTGCGCAACGTCGCAGAGCTCGTGCGCTTCGCGCTCGCCGCGGAGCCCGACGCGAAAGGACGGGCCGGGAGCGGATGAGCGCCATTGCCCGGAGCGAAGCGAACGCAGGGCCGCAGCAGCCCTCCCGCGCCGACCTGCTGCGCAATCTGAACGATGCGCCGGAGCGCGACGTCGTGGTCATCGGCGGCGGCGCCACGGGGCTCGGCGTCGCGGTCGATGCCGCGGCGCGCGGCCTGTCCGTCGCGCTGCTCGAAGCCGAGGACTTCGCCAAGGGAACTTCCTCGCGCGCCACCAAGCTCGTGCACGGCGGCGTGCGCTACCTCGCGCAGGGCAACCTCGGGCTGGTACGCGAGGCGCTGCGGGAGCGCACGATCCTGATGCGCAATGCGCCGCACCTCGTACAGCCGCTTGCCTTCCTGCTTCCGGTGTACGGTGCACGGGGCCGATGGCTCGACCGCTGGTTCTACGGCGCAGGCCTGCACCTCTACGATCTGCTCGCCGGCGACGCCGGATATGGCCGCACCGAGTACTGCGACGCCGCCACCGCGCTCGAGCGTGCGCGAGGCCTTCAGGCAAGCGGGCTCGCCGGCGCCCTGCGCTACTGGGATGGGCAGTTCGACGATGCACGCCTGGCGGTGGCGCTCGCGCGTACCGCCATCTCGCGCGGCGCGACGGTCCTGAACCACTGCGCCGCAGTGGACCTGATGCACGAGAACGGGCGCATCGCCGGCGTGGTCGCGGAAGACCGCGAGACGGGGCAACGCCTGGCCCTGCGCAGCCGTTGCGTCGTCAACGCCACCGGCGTCTGGGTCGATGCGGTCCGGCGGATGGATCACGCCGCGGGCCGCGACCTCGTCGCGCCCAGCCAGGGCGTCCACATCATGGTGGACCGCGAATTTCTCGCCGGCGACCACGCGATCCTCGTGCCGCGCACCCGCGACGGGCGGGTGCTCTTCGCCGTGCCCTGGCTGGGAAAGACGATCCTCGGCACGACCGACACCCCGCGCAGCGACCTCGCGGCCGAGCCGCAGGCCTTCCGCGAGGAGATCGACTTCATCCTCGGCGAGGCCGCGCGCATCCTCGCCCGCGCGCCGACGCGCGCCGATATCCGCTCCATATGGGTCGGCCTGAGGCCGCTCGTACGGCCTGCGGACGAGGACGGCCAGCAGACCAAGGCGCTCTCGCGGGAGCACAGCGTGCGCCTCGAGCGCTCGGGACTGGTGACGGTGACCGGCGGCAAGTGGACGACCTACCCCGCCATGGCCGAGGACGTGCTCGCCTGCTGCGTGCAGCACGGACTGCTCGCCTCGCGCCCCGCCGGCGCAACGCGCTCGCTCAGGCTCGTCGGCGCGCCGGACCGCGCGGACCATTCGCTCGCCGCCGTCCCGGGCCCTGCGCTCTACGGCACCGAGGCGTCGCTGCTCGCGGCGCTGCCGGGCGCGGTGCGCGAGCTCGCGCCGGGCCTGACCGAGGCGATGGTGCGCTTCGCGGCGCGGCACGAATATGCGCGCACCGTGGAAGACGTGCTCGCGCGCCGCTCACGGCTGCTCTTCCTCGACGCGCGCCTCGCCCGCGCGGCCGCGGAGCGCACGGCGGTGATCCTGCTCGAAGAGCTCGGCGATCGCTTCGATGCGGCCGGCTCCGCGCGCACGTTCCGCGCGCTCGCCGAGCGCTATTGCGAGCCGGGCGCGAACGTAAAATAGGGCTGATGCGACACATCCTCGCGCTCGACCAGGGCACCACCAGCTCGCGCGCCATCCTGTTCGACGAGGAAGGCGCCGCCGTCTCCAGCGCGCAGCGCGAGCTGCGGCAGATCTATCCGCAGCCGGGCTGGGTGGAGCACGACCCGGTGGAGATCTTCCGCAGCCAGCGCGATGTCGCCCGTGAGGCGCTTCAGCGGAACGCTTTCTCCCTGAAGGACCTCATGGCCGTCGGCATCGCCAACCAGCGCGAGACCACGCTCATCTGGGACCGGCAGACGGGCGAGCCGGTCCACAACGCCATCGTGTGGCAGGACCGGCGCACCGCGGCGCTGTGCCAGCAGCTGATCCAGGACGGCGCCGAGGAGCTCGTCAAGGCGAAGACCGGCCTCGTGATCGACCCGTATTTCAGCGGCACGAAGATCACCTGGATTCTCGACAACGTCCCCGGTGCGCGCGCGCGCGCCGAGCGCGGCGAGCTCGCCTTCGGCACCGTGGATACCTGGCTCATCTGGCACCTCACGGGCAACCGCACGCATGTGACCGACGTCTCCAACGCCTCGCGCACCATGCTTTTCGATATCCGCGCAGGCGATTGGGACCCCGAGCTGCTTCGCCTGCTGCGCGTGCCGCGCGCGCTGCTTCCCGACGTGCACCCCTCCGCGCACGCTTTCGGCATGCTGCCGCGCTCCGTGCTGGGCGAGCCGATGGTGATCGGCGGCGTGGCGGGCGACCAGCAGGCCGCGCTCTTCGGGCAGGCCTGCCACCGCCCCGGCATGGCGAAGAACACGTACGGCACCGGCTGCTTCATGCTCATGCACACGGGCGAGCACCTGGTGCGCTCGGCGAACGGGCTGGTCTCCACGAGCTGCGCCTTGACCGACCGGCAGGAATTCGCGCTCGAGGGCAGCGTCTTCGTCGCAGGGGCAGTGGTGCAGTGGCTGCGCGACGAGCTGGGATTCTTCCGGAATTCCCACGAGATCGAGAAGCTCGCGGCCACGGTGCTGGATTCGCACGACGTCTATGTCGTGCCGGCCTTCACGGGAATCGGAGCGCCCTACTGGGATCCTGCGGCACGCGGCGCCATCGTCGGCCTCACCCGCGGCACGTCGAAGGCGCACCTCGCGCGCGCCGCGCTCGAATCCATCGCCTTCCAGAGCGCCGAGGTGCTCGAGGCGATGCAGCGCGATGCCGACGTGCGCCTGGCGGAGCTGCGCGTGGACGGCGGCGCGGCGGCAAACGACCTGCTCATGCAGTTCCAGGCCGACCTCCTGGGCGTGCCCGTGGTGCGCCCGCGCGTGCTGGAGACGACGGCGCTGGGCGCGGCGTACCTCGCGGGGCTCACGGTGAACCTCTGGCGCTCGCGCGAGGAGATCGCCGCGCACTGGAATCTCGAGCGGCGCTTCGAGCCCCAGCTCGGGCGCGACGAGGCGAAGGCGCGCCTGGACCGCTGGCGCGAGGCCGTGCAGCGGTCCCTCGCGTGGTCCTCCTGAGGGCGCCGGCTTACAAATAGATGCAAAGGCGGGGAATCGCGGGCCCCCGTCGGTGGTCTAATTTCCCCAAGTCATGAAAAAGACCTGGGTCGTCCTCCTCCTGATCGTCGCTGCCGGCGCCGCTGCTGCGGCTTGGTACTTCTACGGCAATGAAGCGTCCACTGCCGCCACGTCCGCGCCCAAGGCGGCCAAGGGCAAGGCCGGACGCGGCGGCTTCGACCCCAACCGCCCGACGCCGGTCTCCGCCGAGGCCGCACGCACGGGCGACGTTTCGATCTACCTCAACGGCCTTGGCACGGCGACGCCGCTTCGCACGGTCACGGTGCGCAGCCGCGTCGAAGGCGAGCTCATGCGCGTGGCGTTCAAGGAAGGCCAGTTCGTCAAGGAGGGCGACCTCCTCGCCGAGATCGACCCGCGTCCCTTCCGCGTGCAGCTCATGCAGGCCGAGGGACAGCTCGCGCGCAACCAGGCGCTGCTGGCCAACGCGCGCATGGACCTCGAGCGCTACGAGATGCTCTTCAGGCAGGACTCCATCGCGCGCCAGGAGGTCGACACGCAGGCCTCCCTCGTGCGCCAGTACGAGGGCGCCATCAAGGCCGACCAGTCGCAGGTCGCCAACGCGAGGCTGCAGCTCGACTATGCGCGCATCCATGCGCCGATCAGCGGGCGCCTGGGGCTGCGCCAGGTCGATCCGGGCAACGTCGTGCGCCCGGGCGACGCGACCGGCATCGTCGTCATCACGCAGCTGCAGCCCATCGCGGTCGTGTTCAGCATTCCGCAGGACCAGCTTCCTCAGGTGCTGAAGAAGCGCGGCGAGAAGCTCCCGGTGGAGGCGTGGGACCGCGAGAACCGGCAGCGCATCGCGAACGGAACGTTCATGACGGTGGACAACCAGATCGATCCTGCGACCGGCACCGTGAAGGTGAAGGCGGAGTTCCCGAACGCCGACGGCGCCCTGTTCCCCAACCAGTTCGTGAACGCGCGCATGCTGGTGGAAACGCGGCGCGATGCGGTCGTCATCCCGGCAGCGGCCCTGCAGCGCGGCTCGCAGGGACAGTTCGTCTACGTGGTGAAGGACGATGGCACGGTGAGCGTGCGTCCGGTGAAGCTGGGCCCGGCCGAGGGCACGCGCGTGGCGGTCGAATCCGGCCTTGCCGCCGGCGAGCGCGTGGTCGTCGACGGGCTCGACCGGCTGCGCGAGGGCGCCAGGGTAGAGGTCAGCGACCGGCGGTGAACCCGGCCGGGCTGCCGTCTTGAACCTCTCCAGGCCATTCATCCTCCGGCCCGTCGCGACTTCGCTCGCGATGATCGCCATTTTCCTCGCGGGGCTGCTTGCATACCGGGAGCTGCCCCTTGCCGCGCTGCCGCAGGTCGACTACCCCACCATCCAGGTGGTCACCTTCTATCCGGGCGCGAGCCCGGAGGTGATGACCTCCTCGATCACCGCGCCGCTCGAGCGCCAGCTCGGCCAGATGCCGGGACTGCGGCAGATGTCCTCGACGAGCTCCGGCGGCGCCTCGCTCATTACGCTGCGCTTCGAGCTCGACCTGGGCCTCGAGGTGGCCGAGCAGGAAGTGCAGGCGGCGATCAATGCGGCGTCGAACTACCTGCCCGACGACCTGCCCGCCCCGCCCGTGTACAACAAGGTGAACCCGGCCGACGCGCCGATCCTCACGCTGGGCGTCACCTCCACCACGCTCACGCTGCCGCAGGTGCAGCACCTCACCGACACGCGCCTCGCGCAGAAGATCTCGCAGGTCGCGGGCGT
>Ga0105100_10002020_pt1 | contig 11853 bp, 13 predicted proteins | sample PPLLak12cMay2015_2_FD_87033 | JGI IMG/M metagenome (GOLD analysis project Ga0105100, IMG submission 87033) | Freshwater sediment microbial communities from Prairie Pothole Lake near Jamestown, North Dakota, USA - PPLs Lake P8 Core (1) Depth... | ecosystem: Environmental > Aquatic > Freshwater >... | reverse complement strand
GTCCGAACGGGGTCTTTTCTGTCGATCGCAATGGCCGGTGGAATTCCCTCGACACGATCCACCTGCGGGCGGTCCATGCGGTCCATGAACTGCCTTGCATAGGGGGAAAAGGTCTCCACGTAACGGCGCTGCCCTTCAGCGTAAAGGGTGTCGAAGGCCAGGGAGGATTTGCCGGAACCGCTCACTCCCGTTACCACCGTGATGCGATTCAGGGGGATTTCCAGATCCAGGTTCTTGAGATTGTTGTGTCTTGCGCCAGCGATATGAATGACGTCGTGTCCCATGGGTCGTAATCCTTTCAACGAAAGCCCTTCAGGCTACCACGAATCAAGATGCTCACTCAACCTGAACAACAAGAGCCGACCCCGGTGACCCGTGTCCAGCCGTCAAAATCCTGACAAATCCCGGGATCTCCGAAACGGAGGCCTCGGCGGAGTCGCCGCCCATGCCTTAGAGGGGTGCTGCAACTGTCAGTTGTTACAAATTCACGGATCTGAAGAAAAAGAATGATTGAGACAGGATTGGATACCTGCGCAGTGCCCGTCGATTCTTAGACTATTTGTGGATGGGCCTTCGCTAATAGCTTCAGCCTTCGCTGGGGCTTCAGCCTTCGCCAAGGCTACGGCCTGACAAGTCGGCCTGACAAGAAGCTGCAGTGCAGTGCGACGCGGCAGATGGAGTTACTGCTGTACCGAGAATCAATGGCGGTAGGTGATCCTGCCCTTGGTAAGATCGTAGGGGGAGAGTTCAACCGTCACGGTATCTCCGCACAGAACCCTGATGAAAAACTTCCGCAAGCGACCGGAGGGATGTGCAATGATCTGATGACCGTTTTCCAGTTCAACCCTAAAGAAACCGTGGGAAAGGTCCTGAATCACCTTTCCTCTGACTTCTATGCGTTTTTCCGGATCCATGACAATGCCTCTAGGGTGCCCATAAAGCGAGCTGGCTTTTGCCGTTCGGAGATTCCTTTGTGGTGCCGGGCACACGATAGCGCTAAGTATTCTATCGAAGCAACATTGGTGCCAACGAAATAACAGTCTGAAACAGGAATCACAGTTTCCTCGCCGGCCCCTTTTCGGAACCCCTCATTCCGCTACGCTCACTTTGGGGCAGGCGGTTTGAACAGCTCTTTTCTGATCCCATGTTTTTTCATGAGCTTATGCAATTGTCGTGTGGAGAGTCCAGCCGTGTCGGCGCTATCTTTGACTCTGCCTTTTTTTACGGTCAAGAGTTCTCTGAGGTATCGGCCTTCTGCATATTCTATGGCCTGGCGTCGTATTTCGTTCAACGTGAGCAGGCCGGGTGACGCGAGATCCGCGCGGAGACGACCGGACGAAAAGACCTCCTCTGGGAATCCCGATGGCGTCAGCACGGGAGTTTTTTCAAGGATGTAGGCCCGCTCCATCAGATTTTCCATTTCGCGGATATTTCCCGGCCAGGGGTAACTTGTGAAAGCCTCCAACACGCCCGGTTCGATGTCCCGGATCTCCTTGGAGTGGAGTCGGTTGAGTCTTTTGAGAATGGTATGGGCAATGTGGGGGATATCTTCCGACCTGTCTCTGAGCGCAGGAATCTGTAAGGGAAAAACATTCAATCGGTAGTAAAGGTCATTCCTGAACTCGCCACGGCCAGACATCCGGAAAAGATCTGCGTTGCTGGCTGCGATGACCCGGACGTCAGCCTCCAGGATTTCGTCGCCGCCGAGGCGATGGAAAGACCCATCCTGTAATATTTCCAATAGCTTAATTTGTGCGGCCGGTGTTATTGTCCCAATCTCGTCAAGAAAAATCGTTCCACCTTGAGCAATCTCGAATTTGCCCAACTTTCGTCGGACGGCCCCCGTGAAGGCGCCCCTTTCGTGCCCAAACATCTCGCTTTCCAGCAGTGTGTCTGGAATAGCTCCGCAGTGGATACTGATAAAAGGCCCGTCCTTTCTGTTGCTGTGCCGGTGAATAAGCCTTGCCAATACCCCTTTGCCGGTGCCCGTTTCTCCGACGAGCAATACCGTGCTCCGGGTTGGAGAGACGGACCGGATTCTGTCAAAAATCCGCTTCATCAAAGGGCTTTTGGTCTGAACGACCTCTCTGGAATCATCATTCCAAAACTGATCTCGTAGATAGTCGAGTTCAGATTCCAGGACGACGGACTCATAGATGCTCCTGGTCACATATTCCACTTCTTCGGGGTTGATTGGATAGGTCAGGTAGTCGTTTGCACCGGCCTTCACGACCCGGACCGCATCTCGGACGGCCTCCTGGGAAGCCATGACAACGATTGGTGTTGTGGGGGAAACCCGCCAAAAGGGCTGCAGGGCATCCTTGTAGTTGTTGTCGGTGTTTCCCTCGCGCAGAAGTTCAACGTCTATGAAAAGAAACTCATAGCGCTTTCTGCGAAAATGCTCCAGGCACGCGAATCTGCTCGATGCCACTTCCACGGCATAGTGGGGCCGCATTCCGCTCTTGATGGCATCACAGGCCGATTGGTTTTGTGAACCGACAAGAACCGCTTTCAATGGTCTCTCCGTGCTACGGCCCTGTGCAAAAGGGGCCAGGTCCGTGTACTGCGAGCACACAAAAAGCGCAATACCTTTTTCGGGTCGATTTTCCACCCGGCCTTGTGGAAGGTGAGAACCGATGGTTCCGATATTTGCCGTTGAGAGAACATCAGGTTCCTATTAAAAAAATAAACAGTCAAAACAAGTAGTTCTCTATCATCCGTGCTGCGGACGGCGTCTGTGGCGGTCTTTGCCGTTTTCTGTTCGGAACCAACAGTTCCGAACAGGAACCCTAGGGTTCGGGAATAGTGTATGAATATCAGAACGTTGGTCTTGTGGCACCGCTGTTGCGTATGCATGTTCGTCTAGGTGCACGGGCGGCCAGGTCCATGGTGTTGCAAAAAACGGCACCTATCCAATGCGAAAGGGGACGAAATGGCTGTCCTGTCGGGCTGGACAGAAACAAGCGCGAGGAAGAGAACAGAGGATCGGACATGGGTTCTAAACTCACTGTAATTACCGGCCTTGTAATCCCTGTTGATTGGGACGAGCAGGGGAATCCCACCCGTACGGCGATATTCAGTGAGGACGAACAGCGATATCTTGTCGAACATGACAGGATGGGCAGCGAGTTGTTGTCGCTATTGCAACAGGAAGTCGAGTTGGAGGGTATCGTCAGGCCGATTGCCAGGAGTGAAAATACGGTGACGGTCAAGTCCTACTGGCTCCGGGTTCAAAAAGAGTTGTGGGAAGAAAGATAGTTGACGAAAGACCATTGAAATGCAAAAATAAGCATTTGTGAAGTTACCAGCCTTGGTTCTCAAGGCAAGGCACAAAAAGAAAGAAGGCTTTGTTGTCTCGAATAAGCACGGGGGTGCCCAAGTCACTTAAAGAACGCGTGACTCCCTGAGGCCTGCTGATCCCGGATGTCTACTGAGAAAGAGGAGGAGACAAGGATGACAAAAGCAGAATTGATCAATCAAATGGCAAACGACGCCGCCATCTCGAAGACGGAAGCCGGTAAGGCTTTGAATGCGTTGACCGGAGCGATTGGCAGCGCCCTGGGAAAGAAGGAAGGCAAGATCGGCATCCCGGGCCTGGGCACATTTTCCAAGACCAGGCGCAAGGCAAGGACGGGCAGGAATCCCAGAACCGGCGCTGAAATCAAAATCAAGGCCCGCAATGCGGTCAAGTTTCGCGCCGCCAAGGCGTTGCAGGAAGACCTCTGATACTCTGATACTTGCCGAGGGACAACAACCAGAAGGCTGTTCATGCGATGGACAGGTCGCGGACCTTCCGTCCGGAACAGCTCGGCTGGAATGCGAGGAGGATGTATGGGCGATGACAAGAAGAGCGTACGGATATGGACCACACCTCATGCTGGATCTGAATGACTGCGATCCTGCGGTTCTTGACGATTTGAACGTTTGTTTTGATTTTTTGAACGAGCTGCCCTCCATGATCGGCATGACCAAGATAACACAGCCATACGTCTTTCGATATGCTGCACCCGAGCCAGAAGACCAAGGCATAACCGGGGTGGCGATTATCGCGGAAAGCCATATTTCTGTGCATACCTATCCGAAAAAACGGTTTGCATTTGTCGACATCTTTTCCTGCAAGCCTTTTGACGTCGAAAAAGCCAGGATCCATGTCATTCGGTTCTTCGAATCGAAATCTCCTACCGCTTATGTTCAGCAACGGGGAGCGGAATTTCCACTGTCGATTCGCCTGGCGTCGTAGATCAGGGATACCCTATGAGCCCAGGCGCGGACCCAGGAGCCTTCGGCGCTCTGCCGGAGGTTTTTTCTCGATACGACACGGCCTCGATTGCGATTCTCCCGGTTCCCTATGACGGTACATCCACCTGGATGAAGGGGGCGCACCGCGGGCCACAAGCCCTTCTTGATGCCTCCGCCAAGATGGAGTTGTTCGACATTGAGACGGAGACAGAGGTGTACAGGCGGGGCATCACGACGATGGACCCTGTCGTGTGCCCCGATGATCCGGAAGGCATGGTGGTCGCCGCTTACGATGCCGCTGCAGCAATCTTGCGTGCGAACAAATTTCTCGTGGGAATCGGTGGCGAGCATTCCATCTCGGCGGGTTTGGTTCGGGCCGCTGCAGAGGCATTCCGGGATCTTTCCGTGTTGCAGTTCGATGCCCATGCCGACACACGCGAGGAATACGAAGGGAGCCGGTATAATCACGCCTGTGTCATGTCCAGAATTCGCGAGATGTGTTCTTATGTTCAAGTCGGGATTCGGAGTATGGACTCCTCGGAACGGGAGCGGCTCCAGACTGATCGGACGTTTTTTGCTCACGAAATCATCGGCGGACGGGACATCGCTTCCAAGGTCATCGACGCCTTGAGCACAAACGTATATCTTACCATTGATCTGGACGTTTTCGATCCGTCCATCATGCCTTCCACGGGCACTCCGGAACCCGGCGGTCTAGGCTGGTACACTGTGTTGGAACTGATTCAAAGGGTGGCAACCGAGAAGAACATCGTGGCCATGGATGTCACGGAACTCCTGCCGAACCCGATCAACAAGGGGCCGGACTTTTTTGAGGCCAAGCTGGTTTACCGCGTCCTGAGTATAGTATTCTCGAAGAACAGGGATGTTTCATGAACAAGAAAGATCTGTTGCAAAGACTGGTAGAACACGTAGATATTAAGGCTTTTGACGCCAGGCCCCTTTTGGCACAATACGGGAGTATGGCCTTTCAGGCAAGGAATCTGGCTGCCGCGGCCCAGATATACGACCGGATGCTCGGTGATCGCGACTGCAAGATTATCCTTACACTGGCAGGGTCCTTGTTCAGCGCCGGGTTGAAACATGTGGTGGCGGACATGATTGAGTACAACATGGTGGACGTGATTGTGTCCACGGGGGCTATCATTGTCGATCAGGATTTTTTCGAGGCCCTCGGCTTTAGGCACTATATCGGAAGTCCGGTGGCAGACGATCAGGCCCTGCGAAAACTATCCATCGACAGGATCTACGATACCTACATCGACGAGGATGCACTTCGTGTTTGCGACATGACCGTGGCACGAATCGCCGATGACCTGCCGGCAAGACCGCATTCCTCAAGGCAGTTTATCCGGGCCATGGGTGCTTACCTGGAAAAGGAGGGTCTGAAGGCCGAAAAGTCGGTGGTCCTTGCTGCCTACAGAAAAGGAATCCCCGTCTTTGTCCCGGCTTTTTCAGACTGTTCAGCCGGTTTCGGTCTGGTATACCACCAGTGGCACCGCAAGGACGGCTATGTTACAATTGATTCTGTTCAGGATTTCCGCGAACTGACACAGCTTAAACTGAGTGTCCAAGAGACGGGTCTCTTGATGGTGGGAGGCGGGGTTCCCAAGAATTTCACCCAGGATGTCGTCGTGGCCACGGATATCTTGGGCGAGGAAAAGCCCATGCACAAATACGCCCTACAACTGACCGTGGCCGATGAACGGGATGGCGGCCTTTCAGGTTCCACCCTCAAGGAGGCATGCTCTTGGGGCAAAGTGGATGTACAGTACGAACAGATGGTCTTTGGTGAAGCGACCATCACGTTCCCTTTGCTCGTCAGCGATGCCTATCACCGAGGAACTTGGAAAACGAGGGTGCCCGCCAGGCTGGCGGAGATCTTCGACCGCTAGGAAGGCCTGTCGGAGAACCGTTTCCCGGGAGGCTCAAGAAAAATGAAACGAGACGGCCCCAAGATGCTGCGGATGGGGTTCTGCGCAGGCTTCCTGATCCTTTGTATGGTGGCGCTGGCGACGGTCTACGGAGTGTCGTTTGCCGCCGAAGAGGAAAAGGAAAGATGGTCCTTTGAATTCAACAACATGGCCGTCGCAGACGTGCTCAGTGAACTGACCCGGGTCACAGGGATTGAAATATTCGCCAACAGACTCCCGGAAAAAAAGAACCTGAAGAAGTCCTACGTGAACCAGACCATCGATCAGGTGGTCAGAGACATCTTCAGGGGGACGAGTTTTGCGTTGGTATGGCATCATGGCCAGAAGGGAATTCGCAGTCTGGATGTTTGGGTCTTTGACGGAGACGCCGGTCCCTCTACGGGTTTTACAAGAATAGAAAGGCAGTTTTCGCCGCCTGTCAGGTCTCCTGTGCAGATACCGGTCAGGGGCGGCGGTGGAGATGATGCTGATTCCGACGATGATACGGATGAAGGGGAAGACACCGGAGAAGAAGAACGCCCTCGCCCGCAACGCATAAGGGGACCTTCATCTGAAGGAGAGGACGACTCGGAAGAAGAGGCCCCCGTCGGCAATGCCCCGCCTCAGTCCCAACCGCCGTCCGGGGGAGAAAACGAAGACGAAGCCAGACCGGAAGAATAGGCACCGTAAGGGCGTGCTCGGGCCTGTTATCCGAAAAAACCGGATCAGAACCTGATGGCGCAGGTGAGAGCAATCCCCTGCCGGCCATCGCAGGTGACCGTGGACGCTTGCAGCGTTGAGTAGCTTTTCAGATATTGTAAGAAATCGTTTTTCTGCCGCACGTTGTATTTGTGCGCGCTGTTGACGGCACTGTAGATGTTGGCAGAGTAGAGACCGATCTCGAAAAAAGTGATCAGTCCGCCCAGCGCCTCGTTGTCATGGTCGAATGCCTCATAGGCGGCCAGGATCATCGCGCCGTTTAACAAAAAAGAAATCAGCGCATCTCGGTATCGTTCGCAGTATGCGTGACCGACACCGGGAAAGATGGCCAGCAAACCTGCAGCATGGGGGTTTTTTGTCTTCAGCGCTTTTTTCTTGTTCATTTTCTCAGACAGTTCTCGGAGCCTGTACCGGTCCCGGTTTTCCGGGCTGACCTTGCTGAAAGCGCCTTGGGCGTTCTCCCAGTCGCCCTTCTCAAGATAGATCCATCCCTGCCGATAATGCGCTTCATCGTTCACAGCGGGGTCTTGATTGATGCGCAGCAGGTTATCGAGTGTGGCGAGGGCCATATCGTACAGCTTGACCTCCAGGTAGCAATCCCCGACCCTGAAATACGAGTTCAGGGCATACCCTGAGTCCGGATATGTCTCAATGACAAGGGTAAAGGCTGTGATTGCTTCTTTGAATCGCTCTCCATGGAAGTAGGACTCTCCTATCTTGAATGCCGCCAGGGGCACGCGCTCATCTCCCGGGAAAAAATGTATGAACCGCTCATACTCACTGATGGCGCGGTAGTATTCGCCTTTGTGAAAATAGTTTTCGGCAAACCGGAACTGCTGGTCACTATTGATGATGATCGACTCCTGGCCGGAGGCACGCGATGGGGTGAAGGCATACAGGACCAGGCAAACGAGTCCAACGAGGCGGGATGCGTGGAGACTATTTCTCATGGCTTCACCGAAGATCATATGTGGGATTTCGAAATTGAATCCGTCAAGTAACACAACCGTTTGGGTATTTCAAGGGCGCAGGTCAGGACGGGTTGGTGGAATCCTTTTTAAAATTAGATGGATACGGCCAAACATGCAGACCTCTTGCATGTCCCGATCGGTTTTTCCGGTTGACAGGACGATCTCCTTACGAATAGAGAGTGACCATGGTGTCCTTCGGGACTTAATCGGGAATCCCGTGCAATTCGGGAGCGGGCCCGCCGCTGTGACCTCGCCCTTTTCTGCTTGGAAAAGGGAACCCTTTTGGCATTGTTGAACCACTGTCCGGGCGATTGGGGATGGGAAGGTGGCCGGAGGGGAGGGGGAGCCAGAAGACCTGCCACAATATGGGCTGGATTCCTGCAACTCCGTGCGCAGGGTTGTTTGTCCGAGGTCAGGTTGAGGATAAAAACGGGAAATCCCCAGGCTGATTAAGCTGATTAATCGGTCTGGGGTTTTTTGTTGGAAGCGGCTGGAACTGGTATTGAACTCGAAAATACGACCAACTGTAGTCTTGTTTCTCGCCATGCTTGGGATGGGCTGGACCTGCAGCCGGACACTTTTCGGGGTGGAAGAAAAGGCTGTGCCTCGGCGCATCATTTCTATGGCTCCCAACATCACAGAGACCGTTTTCGCCCTGGGTTGCGGAGACCGGCTGGTGGCGGTCACGGATTTTTGCGTTCACCCCCCCGAGGCCTTGGCGTTGCCCAAGGTGGGAGGGTTTTACAATCCCAACCTGGAGAGAATGGCGGTTTTGAATCCGGACCTGGTCCTGTTGCAGGGGAAACATGAAAAGGTAGATCGGTTCTGTGACGGCAGGCATATCCCGGTCCTGCACGTGGCCATGGACAGCCTTGCTTCGATCTATTCGGGGATTGAGCGGCTCGGCGAGGCCCTGGGTGTGCCTGATCGGGCGGCTGTGCTTAATCTCGCGATCGGTAACGACCTGGAGGCGGTGCGGCAGGCGGCGAATCGGCATTCCTCCCGGAAGGTATTTGTCAGCCTGGGCCGGGCGATGGGGTCCATGGCCAATCTTTACACTGTGGGTGGAACGAGCTTTCTGAGCGAGGCGCTGCGGATCGCCGGGGGAGAGAACGTGTTTGGGGATGTCAAGCTTCCCTATCCGGAGGCCTCCAAGGAGAGCCTTGTCAGGCGCGCGCCGGAGGTGATTCTGGAGATGCGCCCTGGGGAGGCCCTGGCGCCTGAGAGGCAAAGACAGATCGTGGCCGATTGGGCGGTATTCAAAACCATTCCGGCGGTCAGGGACGGGAAGGTCTTCGTAGTGACGGACGATTTTGTCCTGGTTCCGGGGCCCAGGGTCGCAGCCGTGGCCCGGATTTTGGCCGGGGCGCTTCACGGGGAGCAATGATATGAACGCTCCGTTGTTGTCCGTGGAGAAGGTGACATATCGCTATCCGGGCGCGGAGTGGCAGCTCCTTCCTGCGTCCCTCTCCGTCGCCCCCGGTGAGATATTGGCCGTTCTCGGCCCGAACGGCTCAGGCAAGAGTACGTTGTTGAAGCTCGCTGCGGGGGTCTTGAAACCCGACGAGGGCCGGGTCTTTCTGGCCGGACGAGACTTGAAACTCTTCAAGCGACGAGAGACTGCCAAGGTCCTCGGCTACCTTCCTCAAGACGCCGAAAGTCGATTTGACTACTCGGTGGAAGAAGTGGTTGCAATGGGGCGCTTTGCCCATTTGGGCGGTGGGTTGGCCTTCTTGCGGGCCTACGACCTTGAGGTCATCGCCAGGAGCCTGAAGCAGACGGAAACGGACGGGCTCCGTTACCGTCGCCTGTCACGCCTCTCGGGAGGGGAACGCCAGAGGGTGCTGTTGGCTTCCGTGATCGCCCAGGAACCTCAGGTCCTGTTGCTGGACGAACCCACCACGGCCCTGGATGTCCATCATCAGATGCGCCTTTTTTCTATTCTTACGGATCTGGTTCAACGCGGGCTGGCCGTCGTGGTGGTGACCCACGATCTCAATCTGGCCTCCCTGTTCAGCCGCCGCATCCTGTTGTTGAAAGAGGGTTGCATTCACTGTGAAGGGACGCCAAAAACGGTCCTAACCAAGAAGGTCCTTGGAGAGGTCTACGGGGACGGGGTGGAAGTGATTTCCCACCCGACGCTCGGTTGCCCGGTGGTCCTGCCGACGATTTCAGCTCTGCGGCAGAAGGAAGGTACGTCGTGACGGCTCTTCTGACGAGACGACGGTTTGTCCTGGTCCTTGGGGCCTATGCCGCCTCTTCAGCGGCAATTGTCGTGGTGACCCCCTTTTTCGGGAGCGAAGGTCTGGATTTCTCCGAGGTCTTCACGGGCCTCTTTTCAACGCAATCCGGGATAGATGCCGACATTTTTCTGTTCCATCGTCTCCCGCGGGTCTTCCTGGCCTTTCTTGTCGGCGGGGCCCTGGCCATGTGCGGGGCCGCCCTTCAAGTGGTCTTGAAGAACCCCTTGGCCGAACCTTTCATTCTGGGGATCGCCGGCAGCGGCTCCCTCGGTGCCGTGGCCGCCCTTTCAGTGCCCGGCCTTTTGCTCCACCTGGGTCCCTTTTCCTCTGTTCAGTTGTTCAGCCTTGCCGGATGCCTGGCCTGCATCTGGGCCATCCATCGCTTCGCCTCCACGACGATGGGGGTTTCCGTGACGGCGATCCTCCTTGCAGGGGTCACCATCAACATCCTTTGCGGAGCCGCTATCCTGCTGATGCGTTACCTGGTCAGTCCACACCTCCTGATCGCCATGGATCGGTGGATGATGGGGGGGCTGGACATCGTGGGATACCGGGACCTGTTGTCGCTGCTTCCCTTGATCGTGCCGGGCCTCGCCCTTCTTGCTGTTCACGGCAGCGCCCTCAATCAGCTCTCCTTTGGTGAGGAAATGGCCATGGGAAGGGGCGTTGACGTCTCTGCGGTGCAGAAACAGGTGCTGCTGGGCACCGGCTTGGCCGCCGCCGCCGCTGTTTCACTGGCCGGTCCCATAGGGTTTGTGGGACTCATCGTTCCTCACGGGGTCCGTCGGTTTTCCGGGGTGGATCACCGTCTCGTCCTGCCTGGTTCGTTCTGCCTGGGGGGCGCTTTTCTGACCGTCTGCGATCTGGTGGCCCGTACCGTCGTGGCCCCGACCGAAATGCCCGTAGGGATCATCACGGCGATCGTGGGCGGGCCTATCTTCCTCAGAATACTGGTCAAGAAAAATCGAGACTAATTTAGACGACGCGTTTTTCTTTATCAGGGAATTCGCCGGAGAAGAGCTAAGCCGGGTTCCTGAGAAAACCCATGGGTGAACCCATTAAGGGTGGACAAGCCGGCGGATATGGTGTTCAATTGAGACGGTCTTCGCCCGGATACTTTTTTGTGCAAAGGCCATGCTTTTTTGATTTTACATCGGAGGTGACTCCATGCTGCAAATCAAAGATATTATGACGACCGACGTCATCACCGTCTCACCGGAAACCGAAATCGGCCGCGCCGCCAAGCTTTTACTGGAAAAAAAGATCAACGGCACCCCGGTGGTGGATGAACAACAAAGACTGGTGGGCATCCTTTGCCAAAGCGATTTGATCATTCAACAGAAGAAATTCCCGGTACCGTCTCTCTTCACGCTTTTGGACGGTGTCGTGGCCCTGGGTTCCACGAAGCGTCTCGAAGCGGAAATTCAGAAAATGTCGGCCGCCACCGTTGCCGAGGCCATGACCCCAAATCCTGTGACGGTCACTCCCGAGACAACCATGGAGGAAGCGGTAACACTCATGGTTCAAAAGAGCCTGCACACCCTTCCGGTCGTAGCCGCCGGCAAACTTGTGGGGATTGTGGGGAAGGAAGATATCCTGAAAACATTGCTGCCGGGATGACAAAGAGGAGGCGTTTACCGGGCGGCAATGCCCGCCGGTCTCTTATTTTGAAAACTGTAGGCGTCATGCATGCACTTTTTACAGAATTCCATTTTTGTCAATCGTGTACGGGCTGACACCGTATTCGTC
>Ga0105100_10002019_pt1 | contig 11855 bp, 5 predicted proteins | sample PPLLak12cMay2015_2_FD_87033 | JGI IMG/M metagenome (GOLD analysis project Ga0105100, IMG submission 87033) | Freshwater sediment microbial communities from Prairie Pothole Lake near Jamestown, North Dakota, USA - PPLs Lake P8 Core (1) Depth... | ecosystem: Environmental > Aquatic > Freshwater >... | reverse complement strand
TCGGCGACCATCCGGCAGAAGAGCCGCACGTCGAGGCCCAGGATGGGCCGGCCGTCCGAGACGAGATTGCCGACGGCCTGCAGGCGGCTGTTGACCCGCTCGACGGATTCGAAGTCGGGCGCCAGGAGCATGACGTGGACCTTGCGGACCTTGCCGCCCTTCGAATAAATGAAGCTCAGCTCCGAGGAGAGGATGAAGGCGACCGGACGCCCCAGGACCGGCAGGCCTTTGAAGGGCGGCGCGTCGAGCGACGCGGTCCCGTTCTTGAGCCGGAGGAAGCCGTTGCCCATCGGCTCGAGCTTCTCCTTCATCAGGAACAGCCACTCGGGATGGGTGAAATCCCCGGTCGCGAGGAGCGAGATGCCCTTGATCTTGGCCCAGGGCGCGAGGGTATCGAGGACCATGTCCCGCGACGTGGCCCGCGAGTATTTCGAATGTATGTGAAGGTCGGCGAGGAACTTCATGACGGAATATTCAGTTTAGGTAAAGAGAAGGGCGATTGCAAGCGCTTTCGCGCCGCTCGCCGAGCGCGGAGAGCTCGCGGCCGCCGCCTTGAAAAAGGACCGCGGACGCGGTAAACTGAGATGTCGCTCCTCGAACCTGAAAGGACCCCTTATGAGACCGAAGTCCATCGCAATCCTCATCGGCGCCCTGTTGCTCTCCGCGTTACCCGCGGCGTCCCAGAAGGTGTCGGTCAAGGACCTCTCGCCGCGCCTTCGTGCCTGGCTCGAAGAAGAGGTCGTCTACATCATTTCGCCCAAGGAGAAGGATGTTTTTCTTCAGCTCTCCAACGACCGGGAGCGGGATATGTTCATCACCGCCTTCTGGAAGGCCCGGGACGACGATCCGAGCAGCCTCGAGAACAAGTTCAAGGAGGAGCACTATCGCCGCATCGAGTATGCGAACAAGAATTTCGGGCGCGGCCTGAAGGCCGGCGGCTGGCGGTCCGACATGGGGCGGATCTACATCACTCTGGGCGAGCCGAAGACGATCGACAGGTATGAAAACGAAACCGCACTCTACCCCATGGTCGTCTGGTTCTACTCGGGGATCACGGGCGGGGGCCTGCCGACCAGTTTCAACGTCGTCTTCTTCAAGAAGGACGCGGCGGGCGATTATATCATCTATTCCCCGATCCGAGACGGCCCTCAGAAGCTCATGCCGTTCTACAACGGCGACATGACGAACTACCTCCAGGCCTGGGGGGAGATGAACCTCATCGACCCGACGTTGGCCGATATCTCAATGTCGCTTATCCCCGGGGAGTATATCGCCGGCATGAATCCCTCCCCGTCGTCCGACATTCTCATCAACCAGAAGATCCCCAAGAAGGGCTACGACAGCGTCAAGAGCGCCTACGCGGAGAAACTCCTCAAGTACAAGGACATCGTCGAGGTCGAGTATACCGCCAATTACATTGAAAGCGACGCGCTCATCCAGGTCAGTCGAGACCCCGCCGGCCGGGCCTTTGTCCACTACCTCATCGAGCCGGCCCGGCTGAGCATCGAGCGCTACGAGGGCCTCTACCGGACGGTCTTCGACGTCAACGGCATCGTCTCAGACGCCGCGGGAAAGACCGTCTATCAGTTCGACCGGCGGGTTCCGCTCGAGCTCAACGGCGAACAGTTCGCCAAGATCGGCGACCGCCACGTGTCCTTCCAAGACGCCTTCCCCCTCATCGAGGGCGATTATAAGCTCAGCCTCCTCTGGAAGAACACGGTCTCCAAGGAATTCACCTCCGTCGAAGTGGCCGTTACGATCCCGCCCGCCCGGAGCCTGACGCTGAGCGCGCCGATCCTGGCCTACAAGGTCGTCCGCAACCCGGCCTTCGCCGGACAGGTTAAGCCTTTCACGGTCGGGGATACCCAACTCGTCGCCTCGCCCCGGAACGATTTCTCGGTGCAGGACACCTTGACCCTGTTCTGCGAGCTCGGCGGCCTCACGGAGGAGATGAAGGCAAAAGGCAGTCTGTCCATCACCCTCAACCGGAATGACCAGGCCGTGGCCGCGATGTCCAAGCCCTTGACGGGCGCCACGGATCCCCTCCGCGTCATGGAGGCCTTCCCGCTGGCGAACTTCCCTCCCGACTACTACACGGCCAACGTCGCCATCCTCGATTCCGCCAAGACAGATGTCCTGTCGACCAAGACGTCGTTCTATATCAGCCTCAACACATCGCTTCCTCGCTCCTGGATCATCTACGCCCCATTGCCCCCGGCCAACGACCCCTCACATATCAACGTCCGCGGCATACAGTACCTCCAGGCGGGGAACCCGGCCAAGGCCCGGCCCCTTCTCGAAGAAGCGTCCGGCCTCGCGCCGGAATCAGCGCCCTTCGCCATGGATGTCTGCCGGGTCCTCTTCGAGCTCAAGGATTATGACGGCGTCCAGAAGGCGGCCATCCCCTTCTATCGGGACAAAAAGAACTACGAGTTCGCCCAATACCTTGGCGAAAGCGCCCAGGCTCTCGGCCATTACGGCGAGGCTATTGGCTTCTACAAGGACTACCTAGCCTATTTCGGGACAAATCTCATCGTCCTCAATGCCATCGGCGACTGCTATGTCGCGACGGGCAACCACGCCGAGGCGATAACAGCCTGGAAGAAGTCACTGGAGCTCAATCCCAACCAGGCCGAGATCAAAAAGAAGCTGGCCGCGGCCCAGGACAGGATCAAGGAGAACCGATGAACGCCCGACTCTCTCTGCTAGCTCTACCTCTGGGCATCGTCCTGCTGCTCGCCGCCTGCGCCTCGACGAAGGGCTTGAGAGAGCTTGATCCCACAAGCCAGGATTTTATCTCCAAAGTCCGCTACACGATCAACTCGGAGGAACGGAAGGCCTTCCTGGCCCTGCCCGCGGAGGCCCGAGAGCCGTTCATCGAGGACTTCTGGAAGAGGCGGGACCCGACTCCCGCGACCCCGGTGAACGAATACAAGGAAGAATATTATGCCCGGATCGAGCGGTCGAACCGCCTCTTCTCCGGCGGCGGTTCCCCCGGATGGCTCCAGGACCGTGGCCGGGTTTATATCACCCTCGGCCCCCCCGACAACCGCATCACCTATCCACGCGGTATCTCCTTCTACGGCCTGCCCACCGAGATCTGGTGGTACGGGCTGCTTACGATCGTCTTCATCGACAATTACTGGAACGAAGATTACCGCATCGAACCGGAGAGCGTCGGGCAGATCGCTGTGATCAATCAGGCCCAAAGGGAATGGAACTTGCCCAGGGAGAGGATGGCCAGACCGGGCGAGGAGAATTACGCGACCATCATCCAGGGTGTCGAGGTCGCGATCGAGGTCGCCGACGGCGAGACGACCCGCTTCTCGGTCCTGACCCCCTACAGGAACATCTGGCTGAAATCGAGCGGTAAGGGCTACCAGGCGCTCGTCAAAGTGACGATGAAGGTCAGCGGGACCGACGGCACGGAGGTCTGGGCCAATGAGCAAGAGTTCCCCCTCGATGTCCCGAAGAACCGCCTGAAAGAGATCCTCGCCCAGGACCTCAAGGCCGTGGGCACCGCCTCCCTCAAGCCCGGTCCCTACATGCTGACGGTCGTCGTGACCAACACGACCGACGGGAGCAAGACCACGATCGAGCGCAAGTTCGAGATCTGAGTCACTTCCCTCTTCGGCCGGCCGCCGCCTGCGCCGCCTGCCCTTTCCGGGCGTTCTCCTCAGACAGGGCGTTGTCCCCGATGCGATTGTAGAGGTCGGCCAGCAGGAAATAGCCCAGCGGGAGCTCGGCCGGCGCCGGCCCCAGTGCGATCCCCTTCTTGGCCAGGGCGATAGCTTCCTCGTAATCGCCGCTGCGCTGGAGCAGGATGCGGGCGGTGTGGAAATAAGCGAGGGGGAATTCCGGTTCGGCCTCCATCGTCTTCCTCAGCGTCTCGAGCTCTTCATCGACCTTCCCCATTTGCCTGTAGACGCGGGACAGGTTGTAGAGCGCCTTGTAGCTCTTGGAAGAGTCCCGGATCTCCTGGAGGTAGAGGTCGGCGGCCTCATCCAGCCGGCCCTGCTTCTCGCGGAGCTGGGCCCGGTTGTAGCGCAGGCTCATCAGCGTCGGATTGATCGCCGCGGCCGCGGCCAGGTGCTCTTCGGCCAGGGCCTGGTCGCCCTGCGCGTCGCGGTTGAGATAGACCGCCCCCAGCGCGTTGTGTGACGACGCCGAGCGCGGATTCCCCTCCAGGCACTTTTCGAAGTAGGGGATGGCCTTGTCGGGCTGGCCGTCGTGGACCTTGATATTGCCCAGCAAAAAGTAGAGCTGGGAGTCCTCGAATCCCCGGGCCATGTAATCGAGGACGAAGGCCTCGGCCTCGTCGTAGCGGCCCAAGGCCTGGAAGCAGTTGGCGACGTTGATGACGGCGAAGGAATCGTCGGGCTTCAGCTCCAGGGCTTTCTTGAAGGCCTCGGACGCCTCGACGAAGCGCCGCGCTTTATAGAGAACGTTGCCGAGGGCGAAGTGCGCGTCGCCGATCGTCGGGTCCCCGTCGATGATGGCCCGGATCGTCCTGATAGCCTCCTCGGCGTCCCCGCCGAGCCCGCTCTCCCGGGCCCGGGACAGCTCGTTGAAGACGCCGATCTTGTCCTTGGGGTTGGCCAGCTTCTGTCCTTTGAGCTTGGAGGAGTCCGTGAAGGCCCCGACGTAGCCGAGGGCGGCCAGCTTCTCCCGAGTTTCCTCGTCGACCTTCTCGAGGTCCACTTCGAGGGCGTTCTTCCCGGCTTCCTCCATGAGGGCTTCGGCCCGCGCCGAGAAGTCCTCGAAGACCTTCTTTTCGAGATAGACGAGGTTCTTTTCCTCTCCGGGGTCCAGGTCGAGGTCATAGAGCTCGGGGACCGGGGCGAGGATCAGCTTGAACCGGCCGTCCTGGACGCTCCGCAGGTCGGACCAGCCGAAATGATAACGGGGATAGAAGGTCTCCGAATAGGCCAGCCGGTCCGGAGCGGCCTCCGGCTCAAAGAAGGAAGGAACGAGGCTCCGGCCCTGGACCCCGGCCGGCACCGGGATCCCGGCCATTTCGCAGACCGTGGGCATAACGTCGACCAAACCGACGGTCGCGGGCGCGACGACCCCCTGGAGCCGCTTGAACGGCGTCATGACGATCAAGGGCACGTGGAGGGCCCCCTGGTAGATAAAGAAGCCGTGCGTGCTCTCCTGGTGCTCGCCCAGGCTCTCGCCGTGGTCCGCCGCGAGGACGACGAAGAGGCGATCGCGGAGGGCCTGGCGGTCGATGTACTCGGCGAGTCGGGCCAGTTGGCTGTCCGTGAAGGCGATCTCGCCGAGGTACGGGTTCTGGGGATATTCGCTCTTGAAAGGCTCCGGGGGTTCATAGGGTGTGTGCGGGTCGTAGAGGTGGATCCAGGCGAAGAATTTGCCGTCCTTCTTGGCGTCGATCCAGCCCAGGGCCTCGTCGATGACCTCGTTGGCCGGCCTCTGGACCTCGCCGAGGGATATCCTCTCGAAGCGGCTCAGGTCGAACCGGTCGAAGTAGGTGTCGAAGCCCTGGTTGAGCCCCCACTTCGAATCGAGGACGTAGGCGGAGACGAAGGCTCCGGTCTCGTAGCCCCGGGCTTTGAAGGACTCGGCCAGGGTCGTGAGCTCGGATGGCACGACGAAGCCGCCGTTGTCGCGGATGCCGTGAAAGACCGGCAGCGTGCCTGTCATGATGGTCGTATGAGAGGGCAGGGTCAGGGGCGTCTGGGCGATGCAGTCCTCGAATCGGATGCCGGCGGCCGCCCAGGCGTCCATGGCGGGCGTGCGGACGAGGGTCTCGCCGTAGCAGCCGACCTTGTCGGCGCGGAGCGTGTCGACGGTGATGAGGATGACGCTGAAGTCCCGGTCGCCCCGAAGGCGGGCGAAGTTGGGGGTCACGGACCGCAGGAGCAGGTAGGCCGCCAGGCCGGCGACGGCGAGGAGGGCCGCGGCAGCGAAAAGCGGGAGTCTTTTCTTCGGCATTTACAGACTATCTTACCAAAAAGTACGGGCGGGCGGTAACGCGCCGAGGGCAATTGAGCGGGATCATCTGAGAAGGGACTCCCGGAATCGGGAGATGTACCAAAAAAAAGCCCCGGAAGGAGGGCCTTCCGGGGCTCGAGCGTGTGTTTGGAGCTGGAGCTTAGAAGATGAGCCGCAGTCCGATGCGGGCCTGGCGCGGCAGGACGATGCCGTAGAGATCATGCCCGGCGGTCGAGGGATACGAGCCGTCGAGGAACCAGTCGTAATCGACGCGCGTCCCCCAGGAGGTGACCGTGTCGGTATTGAAGACGTTGAAGACGTCGAACAGGATGCCCAGGCGGTACTTCCCGGCCAGGGTGAAGATCTTCTCGAGCCGGACGTCGAGGCTCTTGTCCATGGCGTAATGATTGGAGCCGCGGTCCTCGAGGAAGAACGTGATCCGGCCCTGGTTGAACAAGCTCGTGCGATAGCGGGACGTCCAGGCGTTGCCCGTGATGCCCCGGAAGTAGGCGCTGACGCTGAGGTCGACCACCGGGATGAGATAGGAGGCCTGGATCTTGATCATGTGCGTCGGGTCGTAGGTCGCGTTGCCGTTGGCGTTGATGTAGAAGTTCGGATCGTTCGTGCCGCCGCCGTAGTTGATGTCGTCGGCCTGCCCGTTGTCGATCGTCCCGTGGGTCTTGGAATAGACGTAGGAGGCCACGAGCTGCCAACGGTTGGAGAAGCGCTTGTTGAAAAGGACCTCGATGCCGCCGTACTTGCGGAAGGGATCGGCCAGGATCCAGTTGTCGCCGACCCGGTAGTTCGTGATCAGGTAGCTGCGGGTGTTGACCGTCTCCGGGGTGCGCTCGTAGAGGGTGTAGTCCCCGTAGCCGGGCACGTTATAGGTCACTTCGTCGTAGTCGGCCGCCCGGTCGACCGGGCCGATGATGTTCTTCCAGGTGCGGTTGATGTAGGTCACGCTGAGAGAGGCGTCCTTGAAGAGCTCGCGCTCGAGGCCCAGGGTGAACTGCTCCATGTAGGGGTGCTTGACGCCGGGGTCCATGGAGTAGAGGTTCTCGTGGACGACGCGCTCGAACTCCACCCACTCCGCGGCCCCGTAATCCCAGTAGTAGCTGATGGCATCGGTGAAGGCGGACGACGGGTTCATCTGGTCGTGGTAGCTGGCGTTCATCGCTTCTGAGAACTGGCCGTAATGGCCCTTGAGGATGGTCGTCTTGTCGCCGAGGAGGTCGAAGGTGAAGCCGAGGCGCGGGGCGATGCGGCTGGCGCTGTAGACGGCGCCGCTGACGCCCTTGACCTGGCCCCAGTACTGGCTCAGGCGGACGCCGAGGCTGATGTTGAGCCTCTTCATGACCTGCCAGGAATCCTGGACGAATCCCTCGAGCCGCGTGTAGCGGGTGTTCTTGTCGTAGCCGCCGTATTGGTAGGCCAGGTAGTTCGACACGCCGGGGACATAGTAATCGGTGTAATCGTAATATTGGATGTGATCGCCGAGCGCCCCGCCCGTGCCCGTGTAGCCGTACTGGCTGCGGATGAACGAGCGCTCGATCTCGGCCCCGAACTTGAAGTCGTGGGAGCCGCCGATGAAGTCCTCGACATAGTGGGTCAGGCTGGCATTGGCCTGGTAGCGGGACCGGTCGGCATAGTAGAAGTAGCCGGCGCTGTCATGGCGCCGGTTGTCGGCGGAGTCGAAGTGCATGTACGTGTCGGGACCGGTCTCCGGGTCGAGGTAGTAGTAGCCGTCGAAAGCGGCCGCTTTGAGGTCGAAGAACGTCGTCGAGCTGAAGATCTGGGTCAGGCTGAAATTGGCGACGTATTCCGGGGATTCCTGGCTGACGGTGGCGTCGGCGTCGACGTTCGATCCCGAATCCCGGTTGATGCCCCTGTAGTTGTCGACCTCGATCGAGGCGTTGATGTTCAGGGACGGCGTGAGCTGGGTCGTCAGCTTGAGGAAGCCGCGCGGCTGCTTGTAATCGACGTCCTCGGGAAAGCCCGACGGACGGTCCTTGGAGCGATAGTACTGGCCGCCGGCGTAAAACCAGAGCTTGTCCTTGATGATCGGGCCGCCGAGGTGGACGTTGATGTCGAAGAGGTTCGAGCTCGGGGAGGTGAGCTCGGGGAAGTCCGTGGCGTAGGCGGCGTTGTTATTGGCCTGCCAGAACTTCGTTCCCGACATCTGCCGGTTGAACTCGACGTGCCCGGCGAACGTGTTGCCGCCGGACTTTGTCACCAGGTTGAAGATGACGCCGGTGAAGTTGCCGTATTCGGCCGGCAGGCCGACGCCCATGATCTTGGCTTCTTCGACGATGTTGTGGTCGAGGAAGACCCAGGCCGTGCCGGCATCGGGATCGCCGACGCCGACGCCGTCCATGGTGTAGGCGATCCCCGTCCCGGACGAGGCGCCGTAGGCGCTGTCATCGTTGACGCCCGGGGCCATGTTGACGATGTCCGACGTGAACTGGCTGTACGGGATATTCCGGAGGATCTCGTTCGACAGCGTGACGGACGCCGTCTCGGTCGACTTGACGTCGACCGTCGGGGATTGGGCGATGACCGTGACCTCTTCGCTCACGACCCCCGGCTTGAGCTGGATGTCCACATCCAACGTGGAGGTTGTCGTCAGGCGGATCTTCTCGCGGATGATCGTCCCGAATCCCTGGAGCTCGGCTTTGACTTCATAGACGCCGGGCGGCAGGGCGGGGAACCGGTATTCGCCGTTGGCGTCGGTGACGAACGTCCGGACGCCCATCAGATTGCCGCCGGAGAGCGTCACGTTGACGCCGGGCAGGGGGGCGTTCTGGTCGTCCGAGATAACGCCGCGGATGGCGCCGGTCTCCCGGGATTGGGAGATAGCGAAGGGAGCGAGAAGGAGGACGATAACGAGGATGGAGAATAGCTTTGCTCTCAAATGAGCCTCCTTTTTAATCGGTCTCGGGGATGTTGCTTTCTGCAGGTGACGACGGCTTGCGCGCTTATCGATGGACACCTCCTTAAAGACCTTGAGTTCAGCAATAAAAGTGCCAAATTCGGCGCCTTATTATCTATTTCAATGTCAACGAGATATAAGATCAACCCATCTAATATCATCCGATTCTTTGGATACTATCCAAAAATTTGTATTTTTTCAATATTTTTTTTCTGAAGGAACGGGTGGGCGGTCCCTGATTTGTAATGGCTCATGGGGTGTGCTATCGTAGTTTTTCGACCAAAGGACGCGCTTTGAAGAAGAACCTCCCTCTCGCTCTCATCGCCGCCGCGCTGCTCGCGGCCGGCCTCTGGGCGGCCCCGGAAAAGCTCACACCGGAGCTCGAACGCTGGCTCGAGGACGTTTCGCCGATCATGACCAAGGCGGAGCGTGCGGTCTTCACGAAGCTTCAATCCAACGCCGACAGGGCCAAGTTCGTCCGCTTCTTCTGGCGGACGCGGGACCCCCTGCCCGACACGGCCCAGAACGAATTCCAGAAGGAATACGAGGAAAGGGTCCGCTACGCCGACGAGAACTTCGGCCGCTCCTCCCCGAAGCGGGGAAGCCAGACCGACAGGGGCTTCTTCCATCTCGTGCTTGGAAAGCCGCTCGAGCGGACGACCTTCGCGACGCAGTCGCAGGTCTGGCCCCTGGAGCTATGGTATTACAGGGGGGACGAGACGTTCGGCCTGCCGAGCTATTTCTACCTGATCTTCTACCAGCCCGAGGGGATCGGCGATTACCGCCTCTATTCCCCGTCCGTCGAGGGTCCAGAGAAGCTCGCCGTTCCGACCCTCGGCAGCGGGGTGGCCCTGACGCGGCGCAACGCTGTCGCCGCCATCCGGGCCTTCAGCGCCGAGCTGGCCAACGCCTCCCTGAGCTACCTGCCGAGCGAGTCGCCGATGGGCATGGCCTCGTTCTCATCCGATTCCATCATCGCGTCGGTACGGAACCTCCCGGAAAAGAAATTCTCCGACTCCTACGCCCGCTCCTACATGGCCTTCAAGGATCACGTCGAGACGGAATACACGGACAGCTACATCGCGAGCGCCTTCGAGGTCCGGGTCTTCCGGGAGGGCGGCCAGCCGTTCCTCCACTGGTCGATCGAGCCCGAGAAGATGAACTTCAGCACGACGGCGGACACGATCTACGCCAGCTTCGAGCTCGTCCTGAGACTCGAGGACGGCCGGGGCGTGACCGTCTTCGAGAGGACCGAGGAGATCCCCCTGAAGCTCAGCCCCGAGCAGTATCAGGCCCACGCACGCCAGCGCTTCGCCTTCCAGGACATGCTGGCTGTCGCCCCCGGCGAGTACCGGGCTCTTTTCCTGCTGAAGAACAAGACGGCCAGGGATTTCACGTCCTTCGAGACGAGAGTCGCCGTGCCGCCGGCGGACGGGCCGGGGACTCCCGTTCTCAGCGCTCCGCTCCTCTATTATGGCCGGAGCGCCGTCCCCGAAGCCCAGCGGAAGAACCTCAAGGCCTTCGTCTTTGGCGGCCAGCAGTACGTCGTCGGGGCCCGCAACGAATTCCACGCCTCCACGGCGCTGGGGATTTTCGTCCAGGCACGGAACGCCGCCAGGCTCGTCCCCGGCGCGGCGCCGTCGTTCACGGTCGATCTCATCTCGCTCGACACGAACACGAGCGCGGGGACGTTCCCGCTGACGGACGTCACCCCCGATCCCGGCGATGCGGCCGCCCTCCTCGTCTCGGGCATTGTCCCGCTGAAGGACGTCAAGCCCGGCTACTACCGCGCGGACGTTTCCCTGACCGCCCCCGACGGGCGGCGCCTTCTCACGGAAAAGGGGAACTTCGTCGTCCTTGGCCAGCCGTTCCCGGTCGTGCCCTGGGTCTACGCCCGGCTGCACGGCCCGTTCCCCGGCCCCGAGCACCTCAAGGTCCTCAGCTCGCAGTACTTCCTGAAGGGGGACTATGCGCGCTCCCGCGACATCTCGGAACGGACGCTCCAGGCGGGCGATGACCCGGCCACGCGGCTGCTCCTCGCCAAATCATTGTATGGTCTGGGACTTTATGAAGAATCCCTGGCCCATGCCACTGTCGTCCACGACCGGGGAGACGACAGGGAGTCGGCCAAAGTCATGGCCCTCGACCGGGCCGGACTTAAGGATTGGAGCGCCGCCCTGTCCATCCTCGAGGAGCTCATGGCCGGGGCCACCGAGATCTCTGTCCTGAACCTCGCCGCGGAATGCCACCTGGCCCTCGGTCACCCCGAGAGGGCCCTGCCGCTCCTTCAGAAATCGCTCAGCCTCGCTCCCGACCAACCGGCCGTCCGGGCCCTGGAGGAGGCGGCCAAGAAACGCGTCGCCCAAAAATAGGAGTCATCCATGATACCCCGCAAGGCCGCATTCGTCGCCGGAACTCTCCTCATGCTCACCGCTTCGGCATGGCCCCAGTTCCAGGGCAAGATCACGGGCACCGTCCTTGATCAGGCCGGAAACCCGGTCGAGAAGGCCGAAGTCATGATCGTCTCGCAGAAAACGACGACCCTTCGCTACGAACTCAAGACGGACGCTGCGGGCCGCTTCGTTCAGATCGGCATGATGCCCGGGTACTTCATCATGACCGTCAAGAAGACCGGCTTCGCGCCCGCCTCGAAGGAGATCCACATCGGGGTCGCGGGCGACGAGGCCGTCGAGATCAAGCTCATGAGCGCCCAGGCCGCCGCCGAGAAGAGCTATTCCGCGGCCGACCGGGCCTTTCTTTCGGGCAACAAGCTCTACGCCGAGCAGAAGTACGCTGAGGCCGAAGCCGCCTACGGTGAGGCCATCGGGCTCGACCCGGCGAACTGGGCCTACCGGCTCAACCTCGGCCTGGCTCTGAAGAAATCCGCCAAGCCTGAAGAGGCTCTGGCGGCGTTCCGCAAGGCCGCAGAGCTCAATCCCGAGAGCTACAGCGCCAACAAGGAGACCGGCGA
>Ga0105100_10002018_pt1 | contig 11856 bp, 9 predicted proteins | sample PPLLak12cMay2015_2_FD_87033 | JGI IMG/M metagenome (GOLD analysis project Ga0105100, IMG submission 87033) | Freshwater sediment microbial communities from Prairie Pothole Lake near Jamestown, North Dakota, USA - PPLs Lake P8 Core (1) Depth... | ecosystem: Environmental > Aquatic > Freshwater >... | reverse complement strand
GCTTGCAGGATTGAATGGGTAATGCTGACTTCAGCATTGGCCCTGACATTGCCGGATGCATTATACAGTATGGTCTGGTAGCTTAGACCATTCGGAATCTGGCAGAAACCGGAGATTTCATTTAGTACCATACAAACCATCAGACCTGCCAGGCTGACAATGAAAGGATGACTTTTGTTTTTCATGGCTTAAAGACTTTATTGTTTGATCACCTCGAAGGTCTTGACTTCTTTGCCGGAAAGTGATATCCTCAGCAGGTATATGCCGAAAGGGTAATGATTCATATCAACCGTCGTAACATCACCCTGAAGCTCCTTTTCCTCCAGCAGTCTTCCATTCATGTCGTACAACCCATACTGATAATCCGCTGTCTCTTCATTTTCAAGTTTTATCAGCAATCTGTCACAGGCTGGATTCGGATAGGCTTCAAGTGTATACGGAATTTCAACCGGCATTTTGATGGCGGTAATGACCAGGCCCGGTTGGTGAAAACCCTGAGATAGGATGGTTGTCTCATTGGATAAGGTAGCAATCACCGGTTCACCCAGTGTCCATTCGACAGCAAGTTCACCGCTCTGACCGCTGCCACCTGAGGTGGCGATAACCTGTTGCAGTTGTGACTGGCCTTGCACCATAAGGCAGGGCAGAAAGAAAGAAAATAAGAATAATATTTTTTTCATGGCAGAAAGATTTTGGGATTGTTGTTTTATTCTTTTCAATTTTTGAATTTCAGGGCTCCTGCACCTGATATTTCATTATTGGTGCTGAGGGGCCGGGTTTGGTATGAAAGCAGGGAAGCAGGGATGAGCTAAAAAGATTTGTTGACCAGATGACCACTGAACCATGTTTCGTTATGGGTTTCATTGCCGGTTATTCTGAAGTTAACATCTCCTGAATAAACATAAACTTCAACATAATCAGAAGCATTTAATTTCAGGGTTACGGAACCGTTAAGGGCTATATAATCCCCTCTCGAATAGCCGGAAGAAAGAGCCACATATGGATCTCCGTTGACATAGAGGTGCAATACCACATACGTATCGACAGCAAGATCATCAAAATGCACCGAAGTGGAAAAATGATAAACTCCTTCTGCAATGGCGGTATACTTATCCTGACTGGTACTGAACATGAGCAAAGAGTTATAATCCGTTGCATTGAATTCCACCTTGTGAAAATTACCTTCGGTAAAGTAATCGGTCATCGTATTCCGTGCCAGAAAATTCACATCCAGATTATATCTTATGTCGGACTGGATCCGGGTAAGGATATCATTTGCATTATCATTGTCAAGCTTTCCTTCAATATCCAGGTCATCGTATGGCGAATTTACGTGCGCAGCATGAAGTGCATAGGGAACACTCAGTATCTGGCTGGTTCCCAGATCGGAGCCATCGACCTCAATATTCAGAAAGTAAGGACCGCCGGCCCAGTCGATTGCATTAAAAGAAGCGGTGTTTTTTGAACCTACTTCGAGGGTCACCAAACCCAGATCGTTGGTTGTTACACTATGTGTTTCGGTATAGGTAACGGTTCCGGAAGCACTACCCTGCAGCATTGAAAGCTTGATGCTGACAGCAGTATTTGCCCTGACTGCACCGGCTGCATCACGCAACACGGCCTGATAATTAAAGGTACCCGGTGCCTGACTGAAGGCTGAGCCAAAGGACAACAAAGCCAGCAGCGTACAGGCTGACACTTTCACCCATAATTTGGTTTTGAGATTTTTTTTCATGATCATTAGTTTTATTGTTTGATAACTTCGAATGTTTTTACTTCTTGTTCCGGCCGCATAACTTTTAAAAGGTATACTCCGGCCGGATAGTTGACCATTTTGACGGCGGTAACATCGCTTTCAAATGCCTGCTGTTCGATTACTTTTCCGGTCATGTCATACAAAACATACCAGAAATTCCGTGAATTGACATTTTTCAGTTTGATCAGCAACAAATCACCGGTAGGATTCGAATAGGCCTCAATAGTATAAGACAGGCTGTCAATTGTTTTTATGACCGTTACCATAAGGTTTGCCTGATGAAAATCCTGCGTTAAGGTAGTGCCGTCATTTTTTGCCGGAGCCATAACCGGTTTGCCCAAAGTCCTTTCAATGCTGGTTTCGGTATCCTTTCTATGGCCATCTGCAACAACATTTTCCTGTTGCGTCTGTCCATGGCCGTAATCTGACAAACCGGTCATGAAAAGCGGGATAAGCCATAATACTTTCTTCATGATTTTGAGGACTTTTTGATGAATGACTACCCAAATTTATATGGATCAGCCACGGTAAAGCAAATATATGTGCTGAACTGCACAGGGTTGGGATGTGTGTCAGGAAAGAAGGGATGAAAGTTGCAGGAGGCAATGGCAGGAGGCAGCGGCAGGAGGCAGTAGCAGGAGTCAGCGGCAGGAGGTAGCGGCAGCTTTCTAGGTATTTAAATCTCCAGATTCAGTGTTTTCTTAACCATTTCCAGGTAAGATCGTCCGATAGGCACCTGTACATTTTTCAGCCAGATGTTGCTGTGATCGATGGCAGTGACGAATTTAATATTGATGCAATAGGATTTATGCACCTGAAGAAATGTATCGGAAGGTAATTTATCAACAAAGTCTTTCATCGTGGATCGGACAAGATGTTTGTTTTCCCGGCAGAATAATTCAAGATAATTCAATTCTGACCTGATCCAGATCAGATCATCAAATTTTACTTTTATCAGCATATAATCCTTACGGATAAAAATGCTGTCGCGGATTACTACACCCTCTGAATCTTCTTTCTCTATCCTTACTCCTTTCTTTTGACGCATCGAGAAGTTGTTCAATGCAATTTCAATGGCCGTATAAAGATCTGCTTTTTCAAAAGGCTTTACAATGTATCCTTCAGGTCTGACTTGCTTAGCCCTGTCGACCGTTGTCTTATCCGAATAGGAAGTAATAAAAATGATGGGGATATCATATTTTCCGCGTATGGACAGGGCAAGTGATATTCCGTCATCTCCGCCACGCAGGTGGATGTCTATCAGTGCAATATCCGGTACATCCCGGTCCAGGATCTCCATTGCTTCTTCGCAATCGCCGGCAATTCCGATGACCTCATGTTGCATTTCCTGCAGCATTCCCTTCATATCTTCCGCAATGATGAGCTCATCCTCAACGATCAATGTTTTAATGTTACTCATGACGCCACATCAAATTAACATTCAGTCCATAAATATAAAAGATTATATCGAATATTATGCATTTTCAGAGAAAACAACGTTAAATGCTGTTCCGTTATTAGTACTGTAATCCAGTTTTGCCCTGATCTGTTTTGTGAGGATCTTCACCAGCTTCAGTCCCAGGGTCGGGGAATTCCCGATGTCGAATCCCTGCGGCAGTCCTTTCCCGTTATCGGAAACCCTGAGCAGAACCTTATGATCAGCCGTTCTGCAGAAATCTATAGCTATTTTCCCGTCGGCACTATCCGCAAATGCGTATTTGTAAGCATTGGTTGCCAGTTCATTGGTAATCAATCCCAGGGGGATGGCCGTATCAATATCGATTTTGATATGCTCGGCCCTGATGATGTATTGGATGTTTTTTCCCGGTTTGCCATAGGCACTTTGCAGGGAAGCCATAAGCTGTTCAAGGTATTTCGGGAAATCGATGCTGGTGAACATCTCCGACTGGTATAGCAGCTGGTGGATGAGTGCCATCGATTTCACCCGGCTCTGGCTTTCTTTCACAGCCGATCGCGTATTGTCATCCGTTATGGATCCTGATTGCAGGTTAAGGAGACTACTGATCACCATCAGATTATTCTTTACCCTGTGATGGATCTCTTTAAGCAGGGCCTCCTTTTCCTTATCGGCTTTCCGGGATTTCTGAAAACTGTGGTATAAAAAGATACCGAATGCAATGATCAGCAATCCAAATAGCATGGAGAAGTTCCGGATCAGCTTATTCCTCTTAAGTTCTGTTTCATATTGCAGCGTTTCCTGTAAATGGCTGACCTCAATTTCATTTTGTTTTTTATCGAAGCCATACTGCATTTCAAGCTGCGTGATCTTTTTAAAATTCTCGCCGCTGATAATACTGTCGCTTATTTCATTGTTTATCTGCATGTTGGAAAATGCCTTTTTAAAGTTGCCGGTAAGGGCATACAATTCACTTAAGGCTCCCGACGCTTCCATTTGTACATCCATATTGTTGTATAGTTTCGCCATGGCGAGACCTTGTTCAAGATATCCGATAGCCGTTGAATAGTCATTTTTCAGGGCAAAGATTTTACCTGACAACATATAGTTCTTTGCCAGTCCGTCATAATTATTGATTTCCCTGTCAATCTTCAGCGATTGGCTGAGGTATGTCAACGCCAGGTCAGCACTGTCTTTCATGAGAAAATACGTATATCCTATGTTATACAGTGAATTGCTGATAGCCAGTTTGAAGTTCATCCTGTTACGTATTTCCAGCGCTTTCATGTGATATCCGAGTCCGGCAGTGTAGTCCTTTAATGCATTATATGCCTCACCCAGGTTCGTATAGGTAGTTGATAATTCAAATTCGTTGTTCATGTCTTTCAGGATCACTTCCTGCCGGCGATAATATTCGATTGCATCGTTGTATTCCCGCAGATAAAGTTTTGCCAGGCCCACGCTTCCCTGAGCATTGGCTATTTCAATAGAATCCCCGGATTCTTCGGCAATTTTGAGGGATTTAAAGTAGGCATCAATGGCCAGGTTGAGGTAAGCCTGTTCGAGATAACGATTACCCAGGGTAAAGTAGCTGTTAGCCAGCCTCTTCTTATCCTTTATTCTTTCAGCCGTCATGATCAGTTCATTCATCAGGGAATCAATTTCTTTCTCTTCATGCAGCTGTTTGTGAATATAAATCAGTCCTTCGATTACATCATAGAGTTTCAGGTAATTGCCGGCTTTTTCATACAAAGATCTTGCTTTCCGGGCGCACTCCAGTGATTTGTGCATGTCCTGTTTCAGGCTGTAATCATAGATCATGGCATACAATACCTGGGCCATCCCGTTTATGTTGTTTGTCTTTTCGTAAATTGCATATGCTTTGTTATTCAGGTAAATGGAAGTGTCATACTGATATTTGTAAAAGTAGGCAACCCCGAGATAGGTGTATGCATCTCCGATTCCATCCATGTAGTTTATTGACATGGATTGCTGCAATGTCCTGTTTAAATAAAAAATTGTACTGTCAGGATTTTTTCGGCGAAGGGATAAGGCATATCGGTTCAGTGAGTTGATGGAGGAGGTGTCTGACGTGAAATTACCGGGCTGTAAATTATTGTCTCTAACCGATATCTCTTTTTTGCAGCCTGTTGATATGAGACCAATAGCAATGACGAAACAGCGAATGGAATTCTTCATGGGCTGGGAAAAAGGTGTTGGGTTTCGAATACTAAGATAATGGAAAAAATATTATGGTAAGCGGGAGGGATGAAGAAGGGACAAGGAAGAAGGGACAAGCCTGCCTGCCGGCAAGGCAGGGGACAAGGGACAAGTGGGTGTGGGATGTGGGAAGTGGGAGGGGTCGCACAGGCATGCGTAGAGACGCGATCAATCGCGTCTCTGATTCCTACATCAGATTTTGCGACATCCCTCCATTATTCGGTTTTCCGACAGACTGTCCATCGGACGGACGGACGCCTAACCACCGGAATGCTTCCTCACGGGCGGAGAAAAACTCCACCATGGTCCCCCGGTTACGGGAAACGGTTTTAAAGAACTCCGTCAGTTCATCGGCCTTATAACCTTCGAAATAACATGCCAGTACCAGTCCCGCAACTGACTTTGACAATTGGTCGCCTGAGACAAATGCACCGGCCATGTTCATGTGGCGGCTGGGCATCAGGCCTTCGGCCAAAATATTGCGGCAGTCGTAAGCATTGCTGGCTTCCGCAAGTTCTGACCATAACCTGTTCATACTATCGGGACATATCACAAATCCCGGGTCAAGCTGCACATGAAGATAGGTGCCAAAGAATGATATTTTGAAACCTGTGTTTATCATTGCCATAACAATAAAAACAAACGTTAATACCTTAAGTTCGTCTTCATCCGGTAATATCCTTTTTGATAGCATTATTAAAGTCTGCCAATACAGGATATTTCCATTTAAAACAGTGTTCTAATTTACAAAATAAAACATTGTAAAACAAATAATTATTGATTTATATTTGATCCCGGTTTGCATCAATAAGCCATCAGTTTATTAACAGGAACAATATTTCGCTTTTCACTCCTGCCTACCGGCAGGCAGGTTTCGTTTTTCATTTTTCACTGTTAAAAAGTGATCCTGTACTGCATCATCGGATAAATGCCCAGCTGATTCATGGTTATGATCTCCCCGGTACTCTTCTTGTACATCTGGTAAAATACGTTCTTGTGATTGGTAACGTTTTCAATAAAAAACAGGTATTCCTGGGTAATATGGGCGCCGTTCAATTTGTATCCGAACTTTATATCTGCTTTAAAATAATCGGTATACCTGTCTTCATAAGGATTATCCAGATCATACACCGATGTCTTTTCCTCTATTGATTTTTCGATATCAAGGGGTATATATCGCGTGCCACCGGCCCAGGTTACCTTCAGGTCAACCGTAAGCATGGACTTTTCTTTAATGGATATCTCCTTTCCCGCCAGGGCATTGAATACATAGTTACCATTAAAGGCAGTGTTTCTTTCAATCCCGTCGCTTCCCTTATACTTTGAATCAAACAGGGACCCCGTGATCAGATAATAATATCCCTTGCTCAGGAATTTCTCAAAGGTTATCTCAAGGCCGAAATTCCTGCCGGTACCCTCATTCACCAGGCTGTCTGATGCCCCTACTCCCCAGCCGGCACCGGTATTGAGGATGCTGAAATAAGAAGGTTGCTGTTCCACCGGGACATCATAGAGGTACTGATAATAGAGTTCCGTCTTCAATCTCAGGTTTTCCCTGATATTCCAGTCATGACCCAGCACAACCTGTTGAGATCTGGTATATCCCAGATCGGTATTGGTTTCCACATATTGCCCGTCGGGCAGATAAGAACCCAGGAAATAGGTTCCCAGGGTATGTGTTTTGGCATGATTGCCATAACCCAGGTTAATGCTGCGGTTCTCGCCATAGTTCCACGAAATACTCATCCTTGGCTCTAAAGAAGGCCTTCCTGTCAGGGTGTAATAAAGCAGGTGAATGCCGGGTGTAAATATCCATTGATCGGTTATCTTCATGTTAAGCTGGAAAAAGCTTCTTACCAGGTATCCCCCCTCTCCCAGTCCTTTATTCTCCAGGATCCTGGTTATCATCCTGAGGGAATCATAATCATACTGAAGTGTTTTCATGTCATAGCCCATTTGATCGATGATGAGCCCTGCCCTGGAGGAGAATGAAGCATTGAATTTCGTACCTGTAAAGGCTGAAAAAGTAAACCTGTATTCCGAAATATTGTGATCAAAATACCGGGTTTTATTTTTATCCGCATCAAGGGTGTCAATTTCTGTGCCGCCATTCTGATAAAAACCCGAAAGGATGAATTTCGCATAGGTGTTGGATGAAAGGTATCGCAGCCAGGATATTCCTGAAGCCCCCATTTTTGATCCGTTGTACAGATCCTGGCCTTCGTTGGTATAAAGGCTTACATCTTTCGCCTTGCTGTCCAGCATGGCAACACTGCTAATACCGCCAATGCCGAAGATTGTGACGAGCCCTTTTTTAACGGGACAGTTAAATTTAAAGGAAAGATCCTGATAGTGTGGAACCCCGGTTGTCCCAAAATTAACCCCCAGCAAACTGACAAAATCCATGACAGAGAATCGGTAATTGGCCAGATATGAACTCTTGTGATTCTTTGAAAGGGGGCCTTCGGAGCCCAGTTCCAATCCGTTAAAGCCCACCTGGAACATATGTTCGAATTGTTCATTGTTGCCATTTCTCATTTTCAGGTCGAACACGCCCGACAAGGCATTGCCAAATTCAGCCGGGAAAGCGCCTGTTAAAAAATCTGAATTGCGCAACAAATTGTTGTTAAGCATACTTACAGGACCGCCGGTGGTCCCGTTTTCGGCAAAATGGTTAGGATTGGGCAAATCAGTATCTTCAAGCCTCCACAGCAGTCCGGCGGGTGAATTGCCACGGATCACAATATCATTGCGCGAATCATTGGCAAAGGATACGCCGGCATAAGAAGATGCCATACGGGCAACATCACCACGGCTTCCGGCGTACTTTTCCGTTTCCTCAACGGTAAAGGAACGGGCGCTGATCAGTGCCATATCGTTGCTGGGCTTGTCCTTCTGACGGGAAGCTCTCACCACCGCCTCGCCCATATGCTGTACTTCCTCTTGCAGTTCAACCGTAAGGATCATTTCCTTCCCTGATATAAGGAACAGGTTGTGATAGGTTGTATGCCGGTAACCCACAAAACTAATATCAACACTTACACGGCCAAGGGCGATGTCGTTAAGCTTAAACCAGCCATCGGCATCGGTCACGGCTCCCCTGACCGGATCGGTATTAAGAACAATGACATTTGCGCCGGGCATGGGCTGCTGGGTAGCTTTATCGATGACCCTTCCCCTGATGGTCTGGGAATAAGGCTGGGCAAAAAGCCCGATTTGAATTGCAATGCCAAGGATCAGGTACAGGATTTTCTTCATCATGATGTTTCAGGGCTAATGTAAAGATAATGACAAATATTCTTTGAGAGGGTTGCATGAAGGTTGTGAGGGTTGTGTGAGATTTATTTATAACCCTGTTCATTTTTGCATTACATTTATCATCCAAAACCTGCAAACATTTACCCGGATGAGACCGACGCTGTTTTTCATTATATTGGCTTTATTGGGAGGTTGTCACATAGGCTCCTCCCAGCCTGCGGAACTTGACCAATGCAACATTGTATGGACCAGCCAGAGTCTGAATTCCGCTGAGTCGATGCCCTGCGGCGGTCATGATATCGGTCTGAATGTTTGGGTCGAAAACGGCGAACTGCTTTTTTACATCTCCCGCAGTGGCTCTTTTGATGAGAACAACGGCTTCATGAAACTGGGCCGGGTGCGTGTTAAGCTTGATCCAAATCCTTTGGCAGGCAATGAGTTCAGGCAGGAACTGGTGCTTAGGGAAGGATGCGTCAGGATTTCAGGAGCGAACGGCGGTCATTCCGCCCAGGTGGTTTTATGGGTTGACGTTTTCCGCCCCGTCGTGCATATCGATATCAGCGGCAATAAGCCACTGAAAGCGGAAGCCATTTTTGAAAGCTGGCGTTGTAAAGATCTTGTACAGCGCGACGGTGAATATTTTGCGAATTCATACAAATGGGGGCCGGTGTCAAATCCGGTGACATTCCATGACAGCATCGCTTTTCAGCAGTCCGGTGTGCTCTTCTTTCACCACAACCATGACTATACGGTATTTGATCCGACCCTGAAACAACAGGGATTTGATACGATCAAAAGCAGAATCTTTAACCCGCTGGCCCGCCTTACTTTTGGAGGATTCATGGAAGGTCCCAGTATGTCACCGGCCGGTAAAACATCCGGACTTTTTACTGACACCTATTTTGAAGGAGGGAAACTGCAAAGCAAAGGGGCGGCCAGAAGCCATAAAATAAACCTTTACCTGCATACCGGCCAGGCAGATTCCCTGGCAGACTGGAATAATGGGCTGAACCAGCTTATAAGGGAAGCCCGTGCCGGTCAAAAGAAAGCGCAGGAAAAAACGAAATCCTGGTGGAATGATTTTTGGGAACGGAGTTATGTTTTTATCAATCCCGATTCAGCTGATCCGGTATCTCCGGTCTGGCAGACCGGACGCAACTACCAGCTGTTCCGTTACATGCTGGCCTGTAACACCTTTGGTGATTATCCCACAAAATTCAACGGGGGTATGTTCACCTACGATCCCGTTTTTGTGGATCCGCAGAAACACTTCACACCCGATTACCGCAACTGGGGCGGAGGTATCCATACGGCCCAGAACCAGCGTCTGGTTTATTTCCCCATGCTGAAGAACGGTGACTTTGAAATGATGAAAGCGCAATTTGAATTTTACCACCGTATTTTACACAATGCCGAATTGCGCAGCGAGATATACTGGGGGCACAAAGGGGCTTGCTTCACCGAGCAGATGGAAAATTTCGGGTTTCCCAACATGGCTGAATACGGATATGACCGGCCTGCACATGCTGATCCGGGGATGGAATATAATCCCTGGCTCGAATACGAATGGGATACCGCCCTTGAATTCTGCTTCATGATCCTGGAGACACAACGTTACAACGGTGATAACATTGAACGTTATATCCCGCTGATCGAAAGCTGCCTGACCTTCTTCGACGAGCACTATCTGTACCTAGCAGAAAGGCGGGGAGCCAAAAGCCTGGATGAAAACGGTCATCTGATCCTCTACCCCGGGTCAGCCGGAGAAACATATAAGATGGCTTATAATGCCAGCTCCACCATTGCCGCATTGCGGACCGTGCTGGCCCGTTTGCTGGAACTACCTGATCAGTACCTTTCCGAAAACCAGCGCACGGCATGGAAGACTATGCTCAACCGCATACCTCCCATCAGTTTCCGCGAATGCGAAGGACACGTCACCATTGCCCCGGCCAGGTTGTGGGAACGGGTTAACAATACCGAGCCCATGCAGCTGTACCCGGTTTACCCCTGGGGGATTTACGGTGTGGAGAAACCAGGACTGGATACTGCCATCAATACCTGGAGATACGATCCCGATGCCATCCGGTTCCGGAGCCATGTCGGCTGGAAGCAGGACAATATCTTTGCAGCGCGGCTGGGACTGACAGAAGAAGCCGCTGACCTGACCGTCAGAAAACTCAGGGATAGCGAGCGCCGCTTCCCGGCATTCTGGGGGCCGGGAATGGATTGGACACCTGACCATAACTGGGGCGGGTCGGCCATGATCGGACTGCAGGAGATGCTGATGCAGGTTGACGGAAAGAAGATAAACCTGCTGCCGGCCTGGCCGAAAAACTGGGATGTGCACTTCAAACTGCACGCCCCATACAATACAACGGTTGAATGCATTGTCAAACAGGGCAAGGTGGAAATGCTGGAGGTTTTGCCGGCGGAGAGAGGAAGGGATGTTCGTCTGAATTTGGATTTTCAGGATTAGTGGATTATTGAATTTTAAGAATTTTACTATTTTTAATCTGATAATACATTATTCCCGTTACAAAAAACAAACAGAAACCTTCATCATACATTCAATCCGGTAATCCATCAATCCCGTAAATCCAAATTCAGACACCAGGTAACCTTAATCCAAATAATAAGTATACTATTCAATAAAAAAAGATATAAAAATTATGAGAAGGTATTTATTGTTTCTGTGGATTTTTTTGCTTCCGGCAATGGTTTTTGGTCAGGATAACAAATCATCCAAAACCAAGCTGAAAAGGATGACGGTGACCAAATATGTATATGACAAGGGAGAAGAAAAGAAATTTCCCGAACTGGATGTTTGGTATGATGCAAGAGGGAATGTGGTGGAAGAGAAAGAATATGATGAAGGGACCTTCATCATGCATTTCAAATACGAGTATGATGCGGCCAGCAACAAAATCAAGGAAACCGAACTGGATGCGGCAGGCAGGATCGTAAAAATAACCACCTACAAATATGACAGTGCCAACAAGAGGATTGAGAAGCTGGTGTATGATCCGAAGAACAAGCTAAAATCGAAAAGGATCTATAAGTACGAAAGCTGGTGACCAGGGAAAGGTAATCGGTAATCGGTAATCGGTAATCGGTAATCGGTAATCGGTAATCGGTAATTGGTAACCGGAAAGAAGACCCTGACAGCGGTGTGTGTAAGCATGTGGGCGGGAACCCTGTCAGT
>Ga0105100_10002017_pt1 | contig 11857 bp, 12 predicted proteins | sample PPLLak12cMay2015_2_FD_87033 | JGI IMG/M metagenome (GOLD analysis project Ga0105100, IMG submission 87033) | Freshwater sediment microbial communities from Prairie Pothole Lake near Jamestown, North Dakota, USA - PPLs Lake P8 Core (1) Depth... | ecosystem: Environmental > Aquatic > Freshwater >... | reverse complement strand
GTGGTTTCCCCGTGCTTCCGCTTTGAACCGTTCATCCATTCGTCCACATGGCAAAAGGATTTCGCCCGCAGCGAGAACCCAGCCTTGATAAGGTTCCATCGCATGGAGAAGTACGAGCTCTCCCGGGGCAGCGTCCAGATGCAGTGCATGTGCTCCGGCAGCAGGACCCATGCATCGATAGTAAACGGATGTCTTACTCGTGTCTCATGAACCGCTTCGCGCAATAACTGCCTGATTTCCTCTCGATCGAACAGAATCCTTCGACATTATGTCACCACCGTGAAGAAAAATGTCCCTCCTGGGGCTATGGCTCTGCGATAGTTCGGCATATCGCCTTCATACACTATGATCCGGCGCCTGGACCTTTTTCGTCAATTCCTGTCCCGAAGCCAGAAATAGTGGGCACGACATAGCCCCTGCCCACCCTTCCTGGCTCCTTCCGGGGCGGCCAAAGATCACGTGGGCGTGCGGCCGCCTTCCTGTATTGACGCCGGGGGCTGGGGATCAACGCCACCCGGACTGACCCGGGTAACCTGTTGCCCGGGCCATCCGAATCCCCGCCTTAGAAAGGCAAATATAAACTGCAAAGTGAACTGCTGGTCATGCAATTTCAACCATTTACCGGAGCGGACCACGTCGGTATCTCATTCAGCTCGTTGACGTCGAGCCTGGCGCATTCCTTGATAATCGCCGCTGAACAGGCCATATATGCCTACGACGCCTACATCCTCCGATGTGCTCAGAAGTACAGACGCCCGCTGGTCTCTCTCGATCGGAATCTGGCAGGGTGCGCGAAGGGCATGGGAATACAGGTGAAGGAGATAAGCTGATGGCAGCCGTGTATAATTTTTCAAAAGCCTGGCAAAATCTTGCGGCAGTGCTGGACCAGGCAGCCAGGGAAGGTGAAGTGAGGATCAATGCGCAAAGACGGCCGGGTCTTCGTCATCAGACCCGAGGCGCGAAAGGATTCGCCCCTCGATGTCGAGGGAATCGACCTCAAGGTTTCGACGGATGAAGTAGTTCGGTTTATACGGGAAGGTCGTGAATCCAGGAGTTACGAGCGCTGATTCGTTCCTTGGATGGATAGAACGCCGGTTGGACGGGGTCGGACCTAATGCCGCTAACTTAAGAGATACTCCACGCCCCTGCTGTCTTTGCGGGTTTCATGCCCTGGCGGCAGGGGAGTTGCTGGCTTGTTCTTGGGGCTGCGTCCCGGTTGCTTGCCCGGTTGCACCCCGGTTGCCGGTTGCGCGGTTGCGTAGTGGATCGATGATGGGTTAGTGGCGATGGGACGGAGCAAGATCGGACATTGGAGCTCGTAGGAATATCTCTGGTGGCGGTTTTGAAGGGATAGCGTTTATTAAATGAGTCGCGTCCACTTGTGAATGCGCCGCTCGGACTCGGACTTGGGTAGTCGGCTTCCTGATTGGATCATCTTGTGAAGGGCGGTGGAGGCTTCACTCGGCGGAATGAGTTTCCGTTTGATCAATTGATCCAGCACCCATAACGTTCCATGGACCTGGAGGTCGTGCTCTTGCTCGGCGATGCGGCGCAAACGTTTATCGCCAGTGAGAAGCATCGTTCCTTGAATTTCAGCCAGCAGCAGTGCAAAGATGTCATTGATGGATACCTCGGGGTGATTTCTGCTGAGCTCAATGACTCTCGTGACTTCTGCGCCGGAGAAGGCCATGCTTTGAAGGCCGAGATCCAATAAGATCTTCCCGGCTGGTTCCAGCAGCTCGGCAACGATCACATCCGGAGCTAAGATTGTGTAGGGGAGTTGGAAGAATTCTGTCAGAACGCCGCCCCGATGCAAATCGATGATGATGTTTGTATCAACCACGCATGAGGAGAGGGATGTTGCCATGTTGGCGTGCGGCTTCCTCCATGAATTCCGTTAACGACAGCCCCAAGAGCTCTGCAGCACGGGTTTCTGAAATGATTTCCTCAGCCAAGGCCCGCATCACCAGACGTTCGAATCGAGCAGGCCGCTCGGGAGGGATAGGATCACCGGGTTCTTCCCGGTGCCAGCCTTTCTCACGGAAAAGCCTAAACCAATGCTTGGACGAGATTGGTGATAGAATACCGACGTCCTTTGCCCGGTAAATCAATGCCTGCATGCTGATCCCATACTTATGCTTGAGCACATGCAGTTCGTAGAGGTCCAGCTTACGGCGTTTGCGCCCGAGCTCGTAATTTGCTGCTGGTTCCTGTACCAGAAACGCACCGGCAAAGCGGTGAGCGACTTTTTCCTCGTCCAGATGGGGGTCCACTTCCAGAATCAGGTGTCCCAATTCATGAGCTAGACTAAAACGCTGACGGTCACCGGGAACATTCTGTTTGACCACCATCACCGGGATATTTTTGTTGGCCCAGAACGTGAGCGCATCAAACTTCTCTGCCCCCTCCACGATGCCCACCTTGATTCCTCTGACTTCAAGCACTTCCACCATGCTGTCTATCGGGGCTAGCCCCAGATCCCATGCTCGACGCAAGTCAAGAGCGACACGCTCTGCTTCGTCAAGAGCTTTGACCTGGCGGTTGATTTCGGGAAACGTAAAAAGGATGTTTTCACCAATGATCGTCTCGGTCGTGAGGTAACGTTCCAACCAATCCTGAGCCTGGGCCTGGACTTTCAACTGATTTCTCTGGGTCAGCGCAACGTGACCGCGGTAACGAAATGAGGAAAGGGAAACCTCCGTCGGCCGTAGCAGCCGTTCCACTCGAACGTTAAGGGCCTGAGCCAAACGGATGAGTACGCCAGAACTGGGCACGTCCAAGCCCCGTTCGTATTTTGAAACAGCCTGCGCACTGACCCCAACCGACTCAGAGAGACTTCGAAGGCTCATGCCAGTCATCCTGCGGGCCACTCTAATCCGTTCTCCAAGGTCCATGGCGAATTCCTCCTTTCGGTTTACATTGTGACAATTATTTCGCAATCTGTAAACTATCAAAGCAAGCTTCTTATTGGTTTTTATCGGAGGAGCGTGAGTGAGATCGCGAAATGGTTTTCCGCTTTGGCGGGTTCAGATGGGCCATGTTTTCGGATCCGACCCTCAAGAGAAAAAAATTCCACAATGGTTCGGTGATCGTGTGAAAGATTTGTTTGACAAGCTCACGAGAGAGGCCTGGATCGGCACATGGTATTGGGTGGGTGACTATGTGAAGAGGGATATTGTATGGAAGCCACCGCGTGGGAGCTTGGGTCAGGTCTTGCTATGTCGCCAGGACTGCTGCTCCCTGGCAACTCGGCTCACCGTTGAGTAATGAAGTCCAACGTGTCTCCCTATTTCGGAGAAGGAATACCCGAATTCGAGGTGCGCCTTCTTCATGAGCTCGTCTCTCTTCAGCTTTCCAAGTGAACAGTGTTTGGGGAACAGATTATCGAGAGGCGGCCGGGATGCAAAGCGCTGAAGGCGGGGAATCTCTTTCAGCTCTGCCTTGTCCTGGAGCGCCGGTTTCAACCACGCTATGAACTTGTCACTGCCGAGGATGCACTGGGATTTCAACTCGTCCCATACCGTCAATTGGCCAATTCCGGCAATTACGAATCGCTTGTACTGGAATTGTGCGTTGGACCGGTCTTTTGCAAACTGGGATAGAATCCAATCCCGTGGAGAGAAGCGTGGACCGCCGCGCCATGCCGGCAGTGTCTCTGTAGCTGCTCCAAGGATAGAGGTGAGGACCTTCCAGAATGCCGGCCCGGACAGGATTGAGCACCACGCAGCGGCAAAGCTCCAGCAGGTAGCGCTCAGGGGCATCAGCCCAAGCTTGGGTTCGATGAAGCCATTGACTATCCCTGCATAGCGATCGAGGGTTTCGGGCGTCCACTTCTGTTTGTTCGAAGCAATCCACTGGGCCGTCACGTCGGACAGGATTTGCGGCTTCTCGTCCTCGACACGTGCTCGCTTGCGGGGCTGGCTGCAAGGGAATATAATGCCTCGAAAAGCCGTCATGCCGGTCCGGCCATGAAGGGAAGCACTTCCCATCACTGGGCATCCTCTTTCCGCTCAAGGCCGGACCGGCACGCTTTTTTGTGCCCAGTCATACCCGATGGTCATGATGGAGAGTCACGGTATATGGAGCGACCGTCTCTACTTCCGGGCGGTCGCAGTACTTGACAGTGAACCAGAAACAAAAGAGGAGAGAGCCTGATGAAAGGCAAGACGATCAATGAGCTCAATATCAATGATTCAGAGGAGTTTTCCAAAACCGTCTCTGAATCGGACATCTACCTTTATGCAGGGGTGAGCGGCGACTTCAATCCCGCTCACATCAACGAGCCCTATGCACAGGGGACCTTTTTCAAGACCAGAATCGCCCATGGAATGCTATGTGCCGGATTCATCTCGGCTGTCATCGGCATGAAGCTCCCCGGGCCCGGGACCATTTACATCAGGCAGGAGCTGAACTTCAGAGCGCCTGTTCGGATTGGGGATACCGTCACAGCCCGTGTCGAAGTGATTGAAAAGCTTGAGAAGAACCGGGCTAGGCTCAAGACGACATGTGTCAATCAGGAGGGCACACTGGTTCTCGATGGGGAGGCCGTCGTCAGCCCTCCAAAGGCCTGAGGGGGGAAATACGGGATAACCCTCCCGGTGGAGTGTGGGAAAATGAACCTCGGGTCCACAGAAGACGTGAAACCCGAAAGATGGAGGGCAATGGATCAGTTCGCCGCGACGAGAATCGGGTGACCGGGATTGTGAGGACAGGAGTGTGAGTGAATTCCCGGGTGGGTAGCGCCACCGCTCCACCCTCCCCGGCAGTGCTCCAGAGACCCATTCAGTCCTCCGTGTACAGGGGAATGTCGCTTACGCGACTCTTCGATTCACGTGCTTTCACGAGGAAGCTGTCCTTCAAACGGGTTGGGCTTCACGCACCCAATGGGCAAAAGCCACGGCAACGGCGCACGACGCCAGACGAGCTTCAGCCGAGTCCGCCCGGCTGGTCAGAATGATGGGCACTCGCGCGCCCAGAACAAGACCGGCCGAATCGGCCCGGGCCAGGTAGGCGAGCTGTTTGGCCAGCATGTTGGCGGCTTCGAGGTCCGGAGCCAGAAAGATGTCCGCTTCGCCGGCCACCGGTGAGTGGATGCCCTTGATGAGGGCGGCTTCCCTGCTGATGGCATTGTCGAAGGCCAGAGGTCCGTCGATGATCGCCCCGCCGATCTGCCCGCGATCCGCCATTTTGCAAAGCGCCGCGGCTTCGATGGTCGCGGGAATTTTCGGGTTGACCGTTTCCACCGCCGAGAGAATGGCCACCTTGGGCTCCTTGATGTCCAGGGCGTGCGCCAGTTCAATGGCATTTTTCAGGATGTCGACCTTAACTTCCAGCGTCGGGTAGATGTTGATGGCCGCGTCGGTGATGAGAAGCGGCCGAGGGTAGGTGGGCACATTCATGACGAAAACATGGCTGATGCGCCGCTCGGTGCGCAGCCCGGTGGCGGACGGGACCACCGCGCCCATCAGCTCGTCCGTGTGCAGGCTCCCCTTCATGAGCGCTTCGGCCTCGCCCGAACGACAAAGCGCCACGGCTTGAGCCGCCGATTCATGACTGTGGCGTGTGCTCACCAGGCGATAGGCACTGATATCCAACCCAAGTTCTTCGGCCACGGCGCGGATCTTTTCTTCGGGACCCACCAGGATGGGATGGATCAGACCCATCTCCGCCGCATCGATGGCCCCTTCCAGGGCTTCTTTGCCGCAAGGATGGCAAACGGCCGTCGGAATGGGCTCCCAGTCTTTGACACGCTCGATGAGCTGCTTGAAAACGGTCTTCTGGTGGAGCTGCATGGCGGCATAGGGTGAGCCTGCGTCGGTCGGCTTTTTGGTGGGTGCCTTGACCCTGGCCACCCCCGTGATGATGTTCTCATCGCGTTGATTGACCCCCAGGCAATCAAAAATCACACTGCCATCCGCGGCATTCTTGGATTTGACGGTTATGGAGATGGTGAGCGTGTCCCCGAGCTCCACCGCATTGTGGAATTCAAAGTTCTGGGACAGGTAGACTGTGCCGGGCCCCGGCAGATCGTTGCCCAGCAAGCTCGAGATCAGAGAGCCCCCCCACATGCTGTGACCGACCACCTTGCGCCGCTCCAGCAGCATCTGGGCATATTCATCGCTGAAATGGGTTGGGTTCATGTCGCCGCAGAGGAAGCCGAAAACGTCGATGTCCTGCTTGGTCAGCGTTCGCTGCATGGTGGCCGTGGCCCCGATCTCGATTTCATCAAAGGTTCGGTTCGTGATCATGTCAGCGAGCCTCCTTTGGGGATCTTCTTCTGAGCCGGAGCCGAGACGCCGAACAGATGCTCCACCTCCGTCAAACGCTTTTGTGCTTCGTCACCCAGTGGCCCGCCCGCGGTGACGATCTGCCGAATGTTCTCCAGCAGATCCCGTGCCTCGCCTTCATGGCCTTTGAGCAGCACGGCGATGGTTTCCACGGCTCGGCGTTCGTCCAGTCGAAGCATCAGGTACTGCTTGCGCAGCTCCTGTTTGAATTCGGACAGGGATTTCTTTGTACAGTGTTCTGCGCGGCTACGGCGGAGCATCTCGAACCCCCGCTCATCGACAGCATTTTCCGGTATACGGACGTAGACGAGGGCGCGAATCGCCGCCTCATGCGGTCCCCCCTTTTCCATGTCAGCCTGCAGTTCCACCATCCGGCGCTCAATGAAGGCCCTGTGATCGGGGTCTTCCCCGGGATGCTTTCTGGGCGGGCTGTCCGATGCCTGCAGCCCCAGCAGAGCCTGCAGCCAGGGTTGACTGTAGATGCCAAAGAAGATCTGCTCCGTCATCATGTCCCGCCAGTCCGCAAAACCATTCAGACTGACGGTCATGCACTCGGAGAAGAGCTTCTCCCACTGCAGGAAGAGGTTGTCCCGTGCGGCCGGTTGACGGTTCTCGCCGACCTGCTGGGCCGCCGAAGCCAGCGGACGCATGGCCGGATTGCGATCCGAAAGAGTCTCGTATCCCAGCCGCAGGGGGTGCATTCGGCGCAGCCAGTCGGCACTCGCCTCGCTGGCCAGGGATTGTACCATCGGCTGGGCCATCGTGCGGTAGAGGCCGTTGGTCACCTCCGACAACCGGGCTACGGCAGCAAAGCAGCGTTCATCGTCGAGAGTGTTGCAGCCCAGAGCACGGATGTCGTCCAGGGTCCGTCGCTCGAAACGGGAGATGTAGTCTCCGGCTGCCAGTTCGACATTGGCGGTATCCTGAGTCGCTGGCTTGAAGATCGCCTGGTAGAGGCCGGGAGGCAGGCAATCGATGAGATCCATGTTGCTGGCAAACTCCTGATGCTCTTTCTTGGCTACGCTGCCTGACACGAAGATGCCCAGGTGGCCGATCTTTTCGTGAATGGCGTAAACAATCGTCTGCCCGGCCGTGATGATGTCGTCATCGCTCCGATAGAGGTCGAGAATCCAGCCGAGCGCCTGCTGGGGCGGGGTGATGTCGTCCCCCTTGGAGCACAAACAGACGATGGGCGAACGGATGTTCCGCGGGTCCAGGCGAACCACGTCTGCGGTCACCAGCTCGGAGGTGCTGAACTTGTTGCCGACGAACAGGTTGTCCACGATGAACTGCATTTCCTCGCCGGTCAGAAGCACATGGCCTCCCCACCAGCGTTCGAAGCCCAGATATCGGGGTGCCTCAGTGTCGATGTTGGCGTACAGGTTGTATTGCTTGGACCAGAGGGTATTGGCAGGGTTCAGATTCTCGAAATTCTGCACCAGCCATGCGCCGTCGAATATCCCATGCCCCAGATCGCTCATCATTGCCGTCAACCAGCTTCCCCCCAGGAGCCCGCCGGTGTAGCGCATGGGATTGACGCCGCGCACACCCGCCCAGTAGGACAGCGGCGATCCGGCCATGATGATCGGACCGCAAAGGCCTGGGTGCTTTGCCGCCAGCATCATCAAGGCCCACCCTGCCTGGCAGTTTCCGATCACAACGGGCTTCCCCTCGGCTTTGGCGTGCAGATCGGCAACCCTTCGAAGGAAGACGGCCCATGCCTCGATGACGGCGTCGATGGTCTGACCGGGCTCCGGAGTCGGTGAGAACCCTATGAAATAACAGGGGTGCCCCGCTCGCATGGCCTCCCCGATCTCGCTTTCGGCCTTGAAGCCGCCGATGCCGGGTCCGTGTGGCACGGGGATCGATGACCACGAAAGGTCGCTTGCGATCGTCGACAGTCGTTCCCTTCGGTGGGCGTATCTTGACGATCCCATAGTTCACGGGTTGAGGCAGCGATCTTCCGTCCAGGACCAGCTCGTGGTCGAACTGGAGTACGTTGGGGACCGTTTTGGACATATGCTCCAGGTATTGATTTCCCCTCTGCCGCATCACATCACAGTACAATACCGAACGCTGACCCGCATCCGTCAGGTATTCCATCAGCTCTTTGCCGGCGGAGATCGGGTCGAACGTTTTCGTCTTCGAGTTCGTCATTTGGGTCTCCTTGTCAAGCCATGATGTTGATGCCGCCGTCGACATAGAGCGTCTGGCCGGTGAGGCGGCGGCCGTAAGGTGTCGACAGAAAGGCGCAGGCGAAACCGACATCCATGATGTCCACCAGCTCGCCCACCGGCGAGCGCTCAACCGCATCATTCAACATCCGGTCAAAGTCCTTGAGCCCCCCGGCGGCGCGAGTCTTGAGCGGACCGGGCGAGATGGCGTGCACCCTGATCTTGCGAGGGCCGAGCTCGAATGCCAGATAGCGGCACGATGCCTCCAGCGCTGCTTTGACTGGTCCCATGACATTGTAGTTGGGGACCACCTTCTGAGCACCATGATAGCTCATGGCAAACATGGCTCCGCCGTCTTTCATGAGCGGTGCGGCCAGGCGTGCCATGCGAATGAAGGAATGGCACGAGATGTCCATGGCGATGGAGAAGCCGTCGGAAGAGCAGTTCAGCAGCCCGCCCTGCAGATCCTCCCTGGGTGCAAAGGCAATGGAGTGCACCAGGATGTCCAGGTGATTCCACTGGCGCTCGATCTGAGCAAAAACGGATTCCAGCTCTCCCGGCCTGGCGACATCCAGCGGCATGAAGATCGAAGCTTGCAGCTCATCAGCCAGGGGTTCGACATAGGGTCTGGCCTTGTCGTTGAGATAGGTCACAGCCAGCTCGGCACCCAGCTCGCGGAATGCCCTGGCACAGCCGTAGGCAATGGAGTGTTCATTGGCGATGCCGATCACCAGTGCTTTCGTGCCCTTGAGAGCCGGGCGCGGGACTTCTGTCATCACTTGTGTCCTCCTTCGGCCGATTCCAGCACGCGTCGGGCGTGACGCGCGATCATCAGCTCTTCATTGGTCGGGATGACCCACACGGCGACACGGCTCTCATCGGTGCTGATACGCTGCCGGCCCTCCGCATTGGCTGCTTCATCGATTTCAACGCCAAGCCATGCGGCGTCATGGCAGACTCGGCTGCGGATCACGGGAGCGTTCTCCCCTATGCCGGCGGTGAAAATGATGGCATCGATTCCGCCGAGGGCTGCCACCAGGGAGCCGAGCTCGCGGCGGATCCGGTACAGGAAGAGATCCACGGCCATTTTTGCCTGGGGCTTCTCGCTGGCAAGCAGAACGCGCATGTCGCTCGAAAACCCTGAAACGCCGAGCAGCCCCGATTGATTGTAGATGAGCTTTTCAATGGCACGCGCGTCCATCCCGCATTGATCCATCAGATAAAGGATTACCCCGGGATCGAGGGAGCCGCTGCGGGTCCCCATGGGCAGCCCTTCGACCGCCGTGAACCCCATGGTGCTTGCCAGGCTGCGACCGGCCTGGAGGGCGCACATGCTGGCGCCGTTGCCGAGGTGCAGCACCACGCTCCTTCCCTCCGCCGCCCTCGGATCGACACTCGGCAGGACGGAAGCGATGTACTCGTAGGATAGCCCGTGGAACCCGTATCGCATGATCCCTGCCTCGCGAAGCTCAGCGGGCAGAGCGAACATCTGAGCCACATCAGGCTGGCTGCGGTGGAAGGATGTGTCGAAGCAGGCCACCTGGGGCAATTCGGGGGCGCGCTCCAGCGCCCGGCGAATGGGTGCGAGATTGTGCGGCTGATGGAGGGGAGCCAGCGGAACGAACGTCTCCAGCCGGCTCAGCACTTCCTCGTCCACGCGGACCGGCTGTGTGTAGACCTGGCCGCCGTGCACCACCCGGTGTCCGATTCCGACCAGCCGGTCGTCGACCAGCTCCGAGCGCAGGTGACCGACCAGGTGGTCGAGTGCCCCGTCGTGGCCCAGCTCGAAGCCGGCGGGCCATGATTTCTCGGCTTTCACCGTGCCGTCGGGCGCCTTCGATACAAAACGGGCGGAGGCGTATAATCCCTCGATGTGGCCGACGACGTCGGGCTCCAGTGTTTCACCCCGATCGAGATACAGGGAGAACTTGACGCTCGATGAGCCCGCATTGAGGACGACGATGGCGTTGGGCATGATGTTCTTCCTATGGCTTGCGGTGCCAATGATCGGCAGAGGCAATTCCGCCGTTTCACGGAGCATCCGCCGTCAGGGAAAGGGTCGCGTGCAGGACTCCATCTTCATAGGACTGCTTCAAAGGAAGTCCGCTGCGGGCAAGTACGGTGAGCATCGCTTTGTTCTGCGGCAGCACCTCGGCCTCGAACTGCGACACGCCATTTTCTTGAGCGATTCGAATCAGGTGTCTCAGGATAGTGCCTGCAATCCCCTGCCCCTGGTAGTCTTCTTCCACCGTGAAGGCGATTTCGGCGCTGTGCAGGTCGTTCGGAGGGCCGTACAGAACATAGCGACCCGCCCCGATGACGGTCTCTTCCCCTTGGGCAGCTGGAATCGTGACCACGAGGGCGACCGTGTTTTCGAAATCCACGTCGGTGAACGTTTTCAGCTCTGCATCGGTGAGCTCATTCTTGTAACGGAAAAGGCGCGTGTAGATCGATTCAGGGTCGAGATTCCTGAAGGCTTCCACGATTCGATCCCTGTCGTCCGGGCGGATGGCCCGGATGGTCACCGCTGTGCCATTCTTCAGTGTTTCGGCCATGCTGTAATTCTTAGCATCGATCATGAGATGCAATCCTTTCAATTATAACGTTTATGCGAGAAGGGAATGCATGAGCGAAACCGGGTTTATGGCAAGCAGCGGGGTGCTGTATGCGTCTTCCATCACGTCGGCCAGGACGACTTTCCGCCATTTTGAACCCAGTATCTGGCAAGAGCGAGCCCGATGCCGCCGCTCCCCCCCGTAATGACTGCCACAGACTCTTTGATTTCCAGCATCTTTTCTCTCATCCGTGTGAGCGATGGACCAGTAATGGCGTCAGGTGATTTGGCGACTCTCAGGTCTTCTGTCCCAGGCGGCCTCGATCAGTCCGCACGGTATGGTTGCGAGTGCCCTGCGAATGTATGCGGATTGTATGGAACTGGGTAAACCTGTCAAGAGGAAATTGTTGCGTTGCACTATTTTGATTTTGGGCACTGAAAGTTCAATGATATCTTTTATTTTTAAACATTTTTATGTGCAATATAGCTTCAAACAATCTTAAAAATGTTGCGATGCAATCCATTCCACTCGATATTTACCCCCGCCGCCATCAGAAATGGCTGCTCCCGCAGTTCATCTTTTGTCTTCGCTTTCGCCTGTTGGCCCTTCATCAGTGTCATCCCGTTGTGTCTCAGGTTTTTTTGTTGAGCTCGCAAAAAGGTCCATGAAGGATGGAAAAGAGGGAATCGGAGGTGAGTTGTACTGAGACAGGCCGGAAAGATTGCCGCCGATATCAAGCCATCGCTTGAATTGCTCGTCGAGGGTCGTCTTGTAGTTCAGGTAATTCTTGATCGTCAACTCCAGATACTTCTCGAAGAATTCTCTGAGGACATCCTCTCCG
>Ga0105100_10002016_pt1 | contig 11857 bp, 15 predicted proteins | sample PPLLak12cMay2015_2_FD_87033 | JGI IMG/M metagenome (GOLD analysis project Ga0105100, IMG submission 87033) | Freshwater sediment microbial communities from Prairie Pothole Lake near Jamestown, North Dakota, USA - PPLs Lake P8 Core (1) Depth... | ecosystem: Environmental > Aquatic > Freshwater >... | reverse complement strand
GGGTCTCGAGGGTGTTGCGGGTGACTTGGGCGGTGCGCATGGCGTCGGTCAATAAGGCTGTAAAGGGATTCTAGCAGGCCGCTCTGGTTTTCAGCACAGCGCTTTCAACGCGGCAATCAACGCATCGCATTGCGCATCGGTGCCGACCGTGATGCGCAGGAAGGGCGCGATGCGGGCCGGATTCTTGAAATGGCGCACGATGATGCTGCGTTCGCGCAGGCGTGCGGCCAGTTCGGCGCCTTCATGCGCCGGATGGCGGGCGAAGATGAAATTGGCGCCGGAGGGCAGCACTTCGAAGCTGAGTGCCTCCATGTCGGCCACCAGTTGGGTGCGGGTCCGCACCACCTTGGCGCAGAGGGACTCGAAATAGGCGCGGTCTTCCATCGACGCCAGCGCGCCGGCCTGGGCAAAGCGGTCGAGCGGATAGGAGTTGAAGCTGTCCTTGACCCGGTTGAGCGCCTCGATCAGATGCGGCTGGCCGATCGCATAGCCGACGCGCAGCCCGGCCAGGGCATGCGACTTCGACAGGGTGCGGGTGACCAGCAATTGCGGATAGCGCGCCACCAGCCCGACCGCCGATTCGCCGCCGAAGTCGATGTAGGCCTCGTCGATCACCACCACCGAATCGGGATTGCCGGCCAGCAGGCGCTCGATATCGGCCAGCGGCAACAAGCGCCCGGTCGGCGCATTGGGATTGGGGAAAATCACCCCGCCATTGGGCACGCGGTAATCGTCGATCCGGATTTCGAACGATTCCGCCAACGGAAGCTGCCGATAGGCAATCTCGTACAGCCCGCAATACACCGGATAAAAACTGTAGCTGATGTCAGGGAACAGAATGGGCTGGTCGTGCTTCAAGAGCGCCATGAAGGCGTGCGCCAGCACTTCGTCGGAGCCGTTGCCGACGAACACCTGATCGGCCGTCACGCCGTGATAGGCGGCGATGGCTGCGCGCAGGCGGTCGGAATTGGGGTCGGGGTACAGACGCAGCGTGTCGGCGGCTTCCGCACGCACGGCGTCGAGCACCTTGGGGCTGGGCCCGTAGGGGTTTTCGTTGGTATTGAGCTTGACCAGGTTGGCCAGCTTCGGCTGCTCGCCCGGCACATAGGGCGTCAGACCGTGGACCACGGCGCTCCAGTAACGACTCATCGGAATAGTCGGCTCATTTATGGACCAGGCGATATTCGGCGGAACGCGCATGCGCCTGCAGACCCTCGCCGTAGGCCAGCGTGGCAGCGATCCGGCCCAGTGTCTGCGCGCCAGCCTGCGACACGTGGATCAGACTGCTGCGCTTCTGGAAGTCGTACACCCCCAGCGGCGACGAGAAGCGCGCGGTGCGCGAAGTCGGCAGCACGTGGTTCGGGCCGGCGCAGTAATCGCCCAATGCCTCGCAGGTGTTCTTGCCCATGAAGATCGCGCCGGCGTGGCGCAGCTTGGGCAGCAGCGCGTCGGGGTCGGCCACCGACAGCTCCAGGTGCTCCGGTGCAATGGTGTTGGAGATCGCTACTGCGTCGTCGAGGTCGCGCGTCTTGATCAGCGCGCCGCGGTTGGTGAGCGAGGTGCGGATCACCTCGCTGCGCGGCATCTCATCGATCAGCCTGTCGATCGCCGCCGCGACGGCGTCGAGATAGGCGGCGTCGGGCGACAGCAGGATCGACTGTGCCATTTCGTCGTGCTCGGCCTGCGAGAACAGGTCCATCGCCACCCATTCCGGCGGCGTGTTGCCGTCGGCGATCACCAGGATTTCCGAAGGGCCGGCGATCATGTCGATGCCCACGGTGCCGAACACGCGGCGCTTGGCCGCCGCCACGTAGGCGTTGCCGGGGCCGACGATCTTGTCGACCTGCGGCACGGTCGCTGTTCCGTAGGCCAGTGCCGCCACCGCCTGCGCGCCGCCGATGGTGAACACGCGGTCCACCCCGGCAATCGCGGCGGCGGCCAGCACCAGCTGATTGTGCTCGCCGCCCGGGGTCGGCACCACCATGATGAGCTCGCCGACGCCCGCCACCTTGGCCGGAATCGCGTTCATCAGCACCGACGAGGGATAGGCCGCCTTGCCGCCCGGCACGTAAAGGCCTACGCGGTCGAGCGGGGTGATCTTCTGCCCCAGCACCGTGCCGTCGTCTTCGGTGTAGGTCCAGGATTCCTGAATCTGCTTCGCGTGATAGCGGCGCACCCGATCCGCCGCGGCCTCCAGCGCCTGGCGGGTGTCGTCCGGCAAATGGTCGAGCGCGGCCTGCAACTGGGCCGCATTGATTTCCAGGCTCGCCAGCGAGGCCGCCGGCAGGCGGTCGAAACGCTCGGTGTACTCGAGCACCGCGGCGTCGCCCCGCGTTTTCACGTCGTGCAGGATGGAGGCCACGGTCTGCTCGATGGCAGCATCGGCAGCATCGTCGAATTGCAACAGGCGGGTGAGGCGTGCCTGAAAATCAGGCTGCGCGCTATCGAGGCGGGTAAGCGTAACCACTGGATTCCTGCTTCTATTAATTTGATCAAAAGACTGGCTGAGATTGTACCGTTTTTTGGCGTTTCGCCGCGCCCGGCAGGGGCTTCCAAGATGACAGTCATACCCATTCCGGATATTAGACAAAGTCCAGATTGCCGTTTATCATGACGCGCATGCACTACACGCGCGACAACATGGCCGGCCTGCTGCGCAGCCACGACATCAATCCGACCCACCAGCGGATCGAGATCGCGCACGCGCTGTTTTCACGGCAGGAGCACCTGTCGGCCGACCAGGTGATGGCGATCGTCAACACGCGCCACTCCGAAACCTCCAAGGCCACGGTCTACAACACGCTCAAGCTGTTTCTGGAAAAGGGCCTGGTGCGCGAAGTCATCGTCGACCCCAGCAAGGTGTTTTTCGACCCCAATACCAGCCCGCATCACCATCTCTACGAAGTCGACAGCGGCAAGCTGTCCGACATCGACGCCGAACACGTGCAGATCTCCGGTCTGCCGCCGCTGCCCGCCGGCATGGTGACCGAAGGCATCGACCTGATCGTTCGCGTCCGCCGCAAGGTCTGACACCCTTCGCCCGTCGATGAAACGGGTTCTCATCGCCCCCACCCTGCTCGATGCCCAACTGGCCGTCGATGTGCTGTCCAGTCTCGGTATCGTCACCCACATTTTCAACGCCAACGCCGCCGGCGCACTGGGCGAAGTGCCGTTCATGCAGGCACAGCCCGAAGTATGGGTCGACGACGATGCGCAGGAAACGCGGGCGCGCGAGACCTTGGCCGGCTTGCGCAACGCGCCGCACCGCGACGAAAAAGCCTGCCCGCAGTGCGGCGAGACGAATCCGGGGAATTTCATGAGTTGCTGGCAGTGCGGGCACGCACTGCCCGACTGAGTCAGGACGACTGCAGGTCTTTTTTCAGCGCGTCGAGGTGCTGCTGATACTGGCGCGCAAAAATCCGCTCGAGTTCGTCAATGGCTTCGACCGCCGCCAAGCCGTGGACCAGATGACGGGTCATCTGCGCAGAAGCTTCATGGAAAATCTGGTTGCGCTCCAGCATCGGGTAGGTCTGCATCAAGCGCTGGATCGCCTTGACCACGTTTTCCTGCTCTGGGCGCGGGATCGGCAGCGGCTCGCTGGGCGGCGCCGAGGCGATCTCGGTGCCTTCCTTGCCTGCCAGAAACTCGGCGTATTCGAGCAAGGCCTGCTGCCGGGTTTCCGACAAGCTCCTGAAAATGGATACCAGGCGCTTGCTGTCGCGCATCAGCGGCCGCGGCCCTTGACCGGACGTTTCAGCGGGATGATGTCGACATTGCACTGCTGAAACTTGTTTTCGACAAAGCTGATGAAGGCATCGAGCAGCTTGCTGCGGAATTTCTCCGGCGCGTAGACCATGGACAGTTCACGCGTGAGCCGGGGGTTCAGCGGCACCGCGACCAGGGTGCCAAGCTGGATTTCCTTGGTGACGGTGGAAGCCGACATGATGGCCACACCCAGGTTGGCTTCGACCGCCCCCTTGATGGCCTCGCGGCTGCCCAGTTCCATCTCGATGTGGAGGTCGTCGGGGTTGACGCCGTTGTGCTTGAAGAAACCGTCCACCACCTCGCGTGTGCCCGAGCCGTGCTCGCGCGAGACATAGGGCTGCACGGCAATATCGGTGGCGTTGACGCTCGAACGCGAGGCCAGCGCATGATTGGGCGAACAGATCATCACCAGCTCATCCTCGCAGCACGCCAGCGTGGTCAGGTTGGAATTGTGCGAAGGCGCCTCGATCAGGCCGACGTCGAGCGAATGATCGGCCACCTTGGCCGCTACGGTTTCCGAATTGGCCACGGTCAGCCGCGCCTGCACCTGCGGGAAGCGCTCCTTGAATTCACCCAGGATGCGCGGCAGTTGGTATTCGGCGATGGTGGTCGACGCGCCGATCATCAACGGCCCCGTGACCTGTCCGGTCATCTCGCCCACGCGGGCTTCCATCTCGCTGGTCAGTGCCAGAATGCGTTCGGCATAGCCCAACACCAGATCGCCTGCGGGCGTCATCGAAATCCTGCCGTGGCTGCGCTCGAACAAACGGGTATTGAAATGCTCTTCCAGCTGCTTGACCTGAAAGGTCACCGCAGGCTGGGTCATATAAAGGATGTCCGCGGCTTTGGTGAAGCTGAGCTGCTTGGCGACGGTGTAGAATACTTGGAGTCTGCGGTCGGCCATAAATCCCCGTCCCTGGGTCAAAAAAGATTTTTATTCAACCACAAACCCGCCCGTGTTGAAACCATCCCGTCAGCAACTCCTTGTATTCGCTGTTCTTTCGTCAGCGCCCGGGCGCCAGCCCGGCACGCCCTGCCGCCGCCACTGATCCGGATACCCCGTGAACCGCGCGTTTTACACCATCCTGATGGCGCAGTTCCTGTCCGCATTGGCCGACAATGCCCTGCTTTTTGCGGCCATCGGCCTGCTGGTGTTCTTCTCGGCACCGGAATGGTTTTCACCCCTGCTGCAGACGGTTTTCGTCATTGCCTACATCGTGCTGGCACCGCTGGCAGGGCCGTTTGCCGACGCGCTGCCCAAAGGCCGCGTCATGCTGATCGCCAACACGGTCAAATTCGCGGGTTGCCTGATCATGCTGGCCGGCCTGCACCCGCTGCTGGCCTACGCCATCGTCGGCATCGGTGCGGCCATGTACTCGCCGGCCAAATACGGCATCCTCACCGAACTGCTGCCGCCCGAAAAACTGGTCATCGCCAACAGCTGGATGGAAGGCACCACGGTGGCCGCCATCGTGCTCGGCGCCATCATCGGCGGTGCGCTGATCAACCCGCATCTGGCCGAAGGCATCCTGGTCAACCTCGGGCTGGACAGCCGGCTCATCGCCCCGAAGTTTGCCATCGTCGCCATCACCTGCCTGTATCTCGGCGCCGCCCTCGTCAACCTGTTCATCCCGCGACTGCCGATCGACCACAAGCTGCCCAGCAAGTCGCCGCTGTTCATCCTGCATGACTTCTGGCACAGCTTCAAACTGCTGTGGCGCGATCCGCTCGGCCAGGTGTCGCTCGCCGTCACCACCCTGTTCTGGGGCGTCGGCGCCACCCTGCGCCTGCTCATCATCGCGTGGGCCGGACTCAACCTTAAATTTGGACTCGATCAGGCGACCCAACTCACCGCCGCCACCGCCTTCGGCATCGCCATCGGTTCGGTTCTGGCCGGCAAGTTTGTCCGGCTACAGCGCGCTGTCAGCGTGCTGCCCGCCGGCATCCTCCTCGGGTTCGTGCCGATTGCACTGATCTGGGTGGAAACCCTGTTCCCCGCGCTGCTGCTGCTGCTGCTGACGGGCATCCTGGCGGGCTATTTCGTGGTGCCGATGAACGCGCTGCTGCAGCATCGCGGCCACCTCTTGATGGGTGCCGGCCATTCCATCGCCCAGCAGAACTTCAACGAGAACATCAGCATCCTGCTGCTGACCGGCGCCTATGCCCTGATGGTGCGCGCCGACTGGCACATCCACACCATCATCTGGATATTCGGCCTGTTCATCAGCAGCGTGATGACGGCCATCTGGCTACGGCATCGCGACGATGTCGTGCATTAGGATCGCTTATCCTGGTTCCCTGCGTTCTGAGCCTTCTTCACCGTCATCGCGCCGGCGTTCAGCGAGCTGATATCAGCAGGGTGCCCGGCACCGCCGCAATAAGCCCCCACAAAACAGCCTGCATCTCATCTCCTCACGATCACCGGACGATTCGCCAGTTCGTCGGGATTCCGACCGGTCGGCGGGAAATGGGCCGCCAGCACATCGCTGACCCGGGCAATGCCCGCCAGCGCGCCCTGCTCGAACCGGCCGTTGCGGAACGCGGCTTCCATCGTTTGCGCCACCTGCTCCCACACTGCCGGGTCGACCCGCGCTGAAATGCCGCGGTCGGCGACGATCTCGATGTCGTGGTCGGCCAGCAGCAGATAAATCAGCACCCCGCTGTTGTTCTCGGTGTCCCACACATGCAGGTTGGCGAACACCTCGATCGCGCGTTCGCGGCTGCTCACGCCGCGCCACACGTGCCCCGGCACGAGGCTGTTCTCGATGGCGAAGCGGATTTCCCCGCTGTGGCGCGTTTCGGAGATGCGCACTGCGGCCTCGATCGTATCGAGCGTGGCCTGCGGAAACGCCCGCCGCCACGCCCCCGGCGGCGTGAAGAGATGCCGAAGTAATCGTCTGAAATTCACCATGAGCCCGATGCGCCTCCGCCGCCAAATCCACCCCCGCCGCCGCCCCAGGAGCCGCCTCCGCCAAAGCCGCCGCCACCGCCGCCGCTGGACCAACCACCGCCGCCGCGAAACCCGGATGCCACGGCAGCAAACACAAACACGGCAATGAAAAGCAGCAAGGGGCTGAACCCCAGCAGGAACGCGCCCGCCACGCCGCTTCCCAGCGCGGCGACTCCGCCTGCGGCCGGGCGGCTCATCATGATCGAGAGCAGCCAGCCGCCCACCACGCCGCCCACCACCAGCAAGCCGAATATCGCATCCTCGCCTCCACCCTGGCCGGATGCGGGCGGCGGCAGCGATTCGCCCTCGATCAGCCGCATCAGTTGCTGCACGCCCGCCTCGATGCCGCCGTAAAAATCGCCGCTCTTGAAATAGGGTGTGATGGTTTCGGCGATCACCCGCTTGGCGATGGCGTCCGGAATCGCGCCCTCCAGCCCGTAACCGACTTCCAGCCGCAGCGTGCGGTCATCCTTGGCGACGATCAGGATCACCCCGTCGTCGACTTTTTCGCGGCCGATTTTCCATTGCTCGGCGACGCGAATGCCGAACTGGGCGATGTCCTCGGGCTGGGTGGTCGGCACGATCAGCACCGCAATCTGGCTGCCCTGCTTCGCCTCGAATGCGGCGAGACCGGATTCGAGCGAGGCGACCTGCTCGGCGCTGAGCGTGGCCGTCAGGTCAGTGACCCGGCGCGACAAGTCCGGCACCGCCACCTGGGCCCAGGCGAACAGTGCAAGACTCGCAAGCAACAGACCGAACGCGAAACGCGTCCGGGGCAGCCTGTTCATCGGAAGCTCAGTAGCCGTGCGACAGGCTGCCGGACGCGTCGCTGCCGCTTTCCGGGGCAGCCGGTGCCGGTGCCGGTGCCGGTGCCGGTGCTGGTGCGGATGTGCCGAAATCGACCTTGGGCGGCACGGCGATGGCTGCCTCGTTTTCCACCGTGAAGCTCGGCTTGGTTTTGAAACCGAACAGCATCGCGGTGAGGTTGGAGGGGAAGGAGCGCACCGTGATGTTGTAGGTCTTCACCGCGTCGATGTAGCGGTTGCGCGCGACGGTGATGCGGTTTTCGGTGCCTTCGAGCTGCGCCTGCAAATCGCGGAACAGGCCATCGGCTTTCAACTGCGGATAGTTCTCGGCCACCAGCAGCAGGCGCGAAATCGCGCCGGTGAGTTCGCCCTGCGCGGCGATGAACTTCTGGAATGCGGCCTCGTCGTTGATCAGTTCCGGCGTCGCCTGGATCGCGCCGACGCGGGCGCGCGCTTCGGTAACGCTGGTCAACACATCCTTCTCATGTGCCGCGTAGCCCTTCACCACGTTGACCAGGTTCGGCACCAGATCGGCACGGCGCTGGTACTGGTTCAGCACCTCGGCCCAGGTCGCCTTGATGTCCTCGTCGGTACTCTGCAGCGTGTTGTAGCCGCAGCCGGACAGCGCCAGCGCCATGAAAGTCACCATCAGCCATTTCAACATGTCCCGCTCCTCATTCGATTGATCTGTCTGGCACCGAAGCCAGTCGGCGGCCCGTTGATACTAGAACAACCTTAGCTTAAAAGTGTCACCAGTTCCGCCTCGGCGTGTCCATCTTCCACCGACAAACGGGCCACGCTGACCGGCAGCTTGAACCGGCGCGGCCCCGCGCTGCCCGGGTTGACGAACAGGACGCCGTCCCGGTTTTCCACCCGAGGCTGGTGCGAATGGCCCGACACGACCACCCTCACCCCCGCCGCGGCGGGATCGATGGCCAGTTCGCCGAGGATGTGCAGCACATGGATGCGCACGCCCTCGAATTCAATATTCGCCGTGTACGGGATCGTCGTCGCCCAGTCGGCGCGGTCGTTGTTGCCGCACACCACCGTCAACGGCGCCATGCGGGCGAGCGCATCGAGCACCCCACGCGGGTCGCCGGTACGCGAGCCGATGTCGCCGGCATGGACGATGTGTGCGCAGCCTTCCAGCGCCGCGACGGCTTCGGGGCGCAGCAGGCCGTGGGTGTCGGCGATCAGCCCGAGCAGCATGCGCGGCATGGCGGCTGGCTCAGGGTGCCACACCCCAGGTGGCGAACAGCGGGTCGGACTCGGGCAGCTTGTCGGCGTAGCGGTCGTCCTTCGGTCGCTTGAGTCCGCGTTCGACATAGGTTTCCACCTTCTTGAATCCGGCCTGCCTGATCAGCGTGCCGACCCAGGCCATGCGCTCCATCGGGTGCAGCTGGGTCCACAGCTTGATCACCTTGGGCGGGAAGTAGCGGTGTGACAGCGTCACCACGAACATGCCGCCCGGCTTCAGCACCCGCTTCGCCTCGGCGACGATCTTGTGCGGCTGCGTCAGGTATTCGAAGGAGACCGTGCACACAACGGCGTCGAAGCTGGCGTCGGCAAACGGCAGCGTGGGGTCGGCGTTGATGTCCTTCACGATGCGCTCGGCGAGCTGCGGATTGTCGTCCAGCTCCTCGGCGTTCAGCCCCAGGCCGACCGCGGACTGCACCGTGTCCGGCAGGTGCGAGCGCCAGCCCGCCATCAGGTCGAGCACCCGCGCGTTCTCCGGCAGCACGGTGCGATACAGCGCCTGGATGCGGCGCGAGCACACGGCGTCGACGTGGGTGACCTTGCGGGCGAGTGCGTAGAACTCGGTGTCGGGGAACTCGTCCTCGCGGGTGAACGCGTCCGGCCCCTCGAAGTCGGTCGGCGTCTGCATCTGCGTTTCCATGCCGCTCCATTCCAGCAGTTGTTCCACCTTGCCAACCGGCTCGGTCGAGACATCGCTCTTGCCGCTGTCGATGCTGAAGATGCGGCCCTGCAGCGGATGGCTGAAATTGGCGCCGAAGCTGGATTCGTTGAGCTTCATCACGCGGAACATCGGCGCCGGCGCGTCGTCGGCATGCAGCAGCTGCGAGGGATAGAAGCGCCCGAATTTAAGCGGCGCGATGTCGCTGCGGAACACCTCGTTCGGCACCTCGTGCTCTATCTTGGGGCCGACGTCGACCTGCGCGTCGACCGGCGGCGTGTCGCCCGGCATCCACACCACCACCTGATGGCGGCCGAGGTCGGAAAAATAATTGACGCGAAAGCGCAGTGCGGAATGCAGGAGTTTCATTGCAGGGGTCAGGGGTCAGGGGTCAGGGATTTATAGGTGCGGCGGGCGAGGCACAGGTCTTCCCATGCGCGCGCCTTGTCGGGCAGGTTGCGCAACAGATAGGCGGGGTGGTAGCTCACCACCAGCGGCACGCCCTGGAACCCGTGCACACGGCCGCGCAGGCGGGCGATGGCTTCGTCGGTGTCGAGCAGGGTTTGCGCGGCGAAGCGTCCGAGCGCGAGGATGAGCTTCGGCTGGATGAGTTCGATCTGCGCCAGCAGGTAGGGCCGGCACGCGGCCACCTCGTCCGGCTCGGGATTGCGGTTGCCGGGCGGGCGCGATTTCAGCACGTTGGTGATGTAGACGTTATCGCCGCGTTTCAGGCCGACCGAGGCCAGCATGGCGTCGAGCAGCTTGCCGGCCTGGCCGACGAAGGGCTCTCCCTGCGCGTCCTCCTCCGCGCCCGGCGCCTCGCCGATGATCAGCCAGTCGGCGTTGCGGTCGCCCACGCCGAGCACGCCCTGGGTGCGGGTAGCGGAGAGCTTGCAGGCGGTGCAGCGCGCGACGGCGTCGGCGAGCGTGTCCCAGCTGTACGCAGCCGGGGCAGGCTGCCCGGGCGCGGTCTCGCGCAGCCGCCACACCGGGCCGATGCCGAGTTCGCTGAAAATGTCGTCGCGGCTCAGCATGACAACTCCTTCTTCAGGATGAGCGCATCTTCGCGGCCTTCGCGCGCCGGGTAATAGCCGCGCCGCACGGCCAGGTCGACGAAACCACTGCTGTGATACAGACCGATCGCAGCAGTGTTGGACGTGCGCACCTCAAGGAAAACGCTGTCGGCATGGTGATCGCAGGCGCGTTCCAGACAATGCTCGAGCAGATCGCGTCCGAGGCCGTGGCGCCGCCACATCGGCGCGATGGTGAGGTTGAGCAGATGCGCTTCGCCCGCTGCCACCATCAATGCGTAATAACCGATGATTTCGCCTTCGGCCTCGCGCACCCACATGCTGTAACCGGCCTTGAGCGAATCGGCAAAATTGCCAGGCGTCCACGGATACTCGTAACTCGCCAGTTCGATGCGGTGGATGCGCGGCAGGTCGGCTTCGGCCATCGGGCGCAGGCGGTGCGCGACCTCGTGAACCGGAATGTCTGGCAAGGCGCTCATGCGGTTTTCTTCTGGCGGCGTTCGTCCACCGTCAGCGCCACCTTGTCGCGCAGGTAGATCGGGGCGGCCAGCGCGGCATCCATGCCCTCGCCGCGTTCAAAGGCACGGGCGGCCAGCGGCGCCATCGCCGCGGCATCGGGCATGAGCGTGTCGTCGATGCGCACCAGCGCAGCCGCCAGGCGCGGGCGCAACACCGCGCCCAGCACGGCAAAGCCGTTGCCGGCGCCGACCCACTCCCCGCCTGCCGGCACCGCCACCGACTCGGGCAGCGCCAGTTGCGGTTCGGCGACCGCACGCCAGCCTGCGCCGTCGCGCCGGTAAGCGGCCCAGTAGACCTCGGCCATGCGCGCGTCGAGCACGGTCAGCACCTGCGTGGCGCCGGTCTGCTCGGCAATGGATTCCAGGGTGGAGACGCCGACCACCGGCAGGTCGGCGCCAAACGCCAGGCCCTGCGTCACCGCGCAGGCGATCCTGAGGCCGGTGAACGAGCCGGGGCCGGCGCCGTAGCCGATGCCGTCGAGCTGGCGCAGCGTGAGTCCGGACTCGCGCAGCAGTTCGTCGATCATCGGCAGCAGCAGGCTGCTGTGACGCTGTTCGGCCAGCACCCGGCGCGCCTGGATGCGGCCGTCGAGCCAAAGCGCGGCCGAACACCATTCGGTGGAAGTATCGATAACGAGCAATTTCATGGGTGCGATTTTACCGGCTGCCGCGGTAGACGACGCGGTAAATCGCTCCAGCATGGTCGTCCGATATCAGCAGGCTGCCGTCGGGCATCACCAGCACGTCGGCCGGCCGGCCCCAGGCAGACTCGCCCTGCTGCCAGCCGCTGACGAAGGCTTCGTGGCTCAGCGCTCGTTTGCCCTGCAGTCTCACCACGCTGACGCGATAGCCGGTCTTGCTGCTGCGGTTCC
>Ga0105100_10002014_pt1 | contig 11859 bp, 11 predicted proteins | sample PPLLak12cMay2015_2_FD_87033 | JGI IMG/M metagenome (GOLD analysis project Ga0105100, IMG submission 87033) | Freshwater sediment microbial communities from Prairie Pothole Lake near Jamestown, North Dakota, USA - PPLs Lake P8 Core (1) Depth... | ecosystem: Environmental > Aquatic > Freshwater >... | reverse complement strand
GGCAGGGGTAATACCCGGCACTCCCTGAAGGTCGGTAATCACGTTCTCGATAACATGCGGGGATGGGGGAGGTGGCTTTGGAGCCTCTATAAGCTGAGGCGCTTCTGGAATAGCGGACGGCTGGCTTTCGGGGACTTTGATGACGTCCTCGATTACTTTGAACAAGTGTGGCTGGAGCGCAATATCTCGACGACGCACGTAAAACTTGTCTCCGCCCTTGCGCTGGCCATAATTAATTCTCGGTTCAGCCATACCTATCACTTTGTGCTGACCTAAATTTCTAGACGCGTATACGCACAAGACAAACTCGTCGTCTTGCACTTTTTGAGGGTTTAACATAGTCGTATTTACCTCTCTATTCTGTTTTGTGATTATTTGTCTCGGTACAGCAGACACGCGCGGAGGGCTTGTCTGCGTAGTAATTTTCTTTTTTCCACCACAACCGCCGCCACATGGGGGGGACATCATTGCACTCTCCTTCGGTTTTGTCCTGTCGTACTTCTCGCGCATATATTTTATCAAAGATTGGTGTTCGTTTAGTCCGTCTTCCCTGCGCGTCCCGGTGTAAAAACGATACACAACCAAGTCTTTGTCTAGTTTATGAAAACACTTACCCGCTTGCGCCATACGTATCCAGTAATCCCAGTCTTCCCAAGAAATCATCGATTCGTCGAAACCACCAATCTCGTTGTGCCACGCCTTCGGGACAAGGGATGTAATTAAGTTCCAAATATATAGTTTCCGAGAAGGCTCGCGAACCGCCTGTTCGCAATCAAATTCAGCGGCGTGATGACGTATGACCGCCAACTGTGTCTTGCTATCGTAATACAGGATATCTCTTTTGTCATAATTAGACAACGACTCTTGCGCCATAAAGGCTTTGCCAGCGTAGTTGCTATAAATAATTTCCTCATATAGTCCCCAAGATATCACCATCTCCTCGAGCGCCCTTTCGGTCAAAACGTCGTCGGCATCCAAAAAGAGCAAGAGCGGCGCGCGTGCTATTTCTACTCCGCGATTGCGTGCATAACCAGCTCCCTTCCCTCCTGTGGTGCTTATCATGCGCACGTATGGATAGGCGCTCATGGCATTGGGAAATCCATCTGCCATCCATGTACCTACACTAGCACCCGTGTCGTTGACTATAATAGCCTCCCAGTCACGATAGGTTTGACTCTCTAGACTATCTAGTGCATCAAAGACCATGTCGCCATGTTTTTTCCCTACCGGAATAATCACGCTTATAACAGGTCTGTCATATTGGTGCACAGGGTGAGAATGTCGTTTGGGCTTGGCTACGCTTGCGAATGGGTGTCGTGCATCCTTAGTCCACGGATGGGCTGCGCGCCAGTCGACTTCGGTGTATTCGGGGTTTCCGCTTACCCTTCCACTCATAAACGAGTAGATAAACAACTGCGCATCCGTGACCTTCTTGCCTTTAAACCCATATGCCCCAGCTCGTAACCAAAACTCAGCGTCCTCAGAGCCCGCTCCGTGAGGGCAATATCTCCTGCGATAGCCGCCTAGTCTCTCCCACATCTCACGCGTAAACACACAACAGGTAGGAACCTGATTATGTCCTAAGAGCTGGCGCTCGTAGTCGTATGTCCCGGGCCATGCTCCTTCCCCTTCTTTTCCAGTTGGAAGTACCCATTTTAGTCCAGTATATGCAATTGAGATATCTTTATCTTGATTGAGTCCACCAAGGCAGGCTTCGAGAAACAGTGGCTCGATAGCATCGTCGGCGTCTAGACAACAAACATAAGGCGCTTTTCCCTGTGCAATCCCAAAGTTTCTCGCCACCGCCACTCCCTCGTTGTCTTTTTTGACGTAGCGAAAACGATTGTCGTGAGCAATAAACTCCTTCACCACTTTTTCGGTGTCATCAGTAGACCCGTCGTCTACAATGATGCATTCAAAATTACTGACCGTTTGCCCCATCACCGAATGAATGGCTCGGGTCACCTTTTGGGCATAGTTATAAGTAGGGATGCAAATCGTTACAAGCGGAACGGTCATACCTTGTACTCGCTTTCCGGTATCTTATATGGGAGGCGAAACTTTTTATCCATCGCCAAGTCGTATACGTTACGCAGTTTCTCGCAAGCCGCCCTCCAAGTCCATTGGCGCGCCAGTTCGCGCGAGTTCTTCCCCAAGACAACATGGTTCGCGAGGCAGTATTCAAGCCCTGAACACAGGTCTTCATAATTGTTCGGGGATGCCAGATAGCCATTTATGCCATGCTTTACAAGGTCAAGATTGCCGCCGTGCGCAAAACCCAGGATGGCACAACCACTTGCCATCGCCTCCAGCGTGCCTATACCGAATGTTTCTTTGGTGGTGGCGAGATAAATGCCAGCTTGTTTGATAACTGCCCTCATCTCGCTATGCGGAATTACGCCCGAGACGCGCACGTTCTCGGGTACAATCTCATTAGGAGTATAAAAAGTTGCGAAGAACTTGATGTGGGGGTATTTTTTGGCAAGAATCGATACAGGTATCGGGGTACAGACGTCAGAGATGCGATTTTTGTTCCACAAAATGTAGTTGTATTTCTCGCATGGCTCTTGCCACTCGTCCCACTCGACCCCATGCCCAATCACGTGCGGGCTAACGCGCATTTCTCGCTTGATTGTCTCGGCTACCCAACTAGACGGAACGGTGATTTCTTTGGCGAGACGAAGCACCTTGATTACGCGCTCGTTCATCTCCCATTCCCATCCATCGGCGCTATAGTCGGCGGTCCAATACAAGCCGTGACAAATCGCCACATCAGCACCAGGCATCGTACCCGCATGTGAAGCCGCTAGGTCGTAGGGCTCTTGTTCCACGTATTCAATATCAAACTCTTTTGCGTAATTAAAATAATGCTCGATGACTCGCTTTATTCCGCTCTCATCGCCACCAAAGCTACGCAAATGCGGGAGCATTAACACTTTCAAGGGCATAGCGCAATACCTCCTTGTGGGCTATGGGTTCGGCAACTAATACATCGTATACGTGTGTTACCTTGCGCTGCATTTTATTTTCTAGCGCACTCCAAATACTAGCCATTGTCGGCCAGCGCGGAGTGAAAAACTTATGTACATCGTCAACAATAATGGCGTGAGTGCTTTCCCATAGGTTTATTTGTTCGATTTCCTCCAAGACGAGGGTCTCTTTTGCGGGTCTCCCGTAATGCGCTTCCTCGGACCAATGCGCATCCAACCAAAACAGCGGGGAGTAGTACCCGTTTAGCTTGGCGCGCAAACCCTCCAGAGCGTAAATACTTAAGTCCTTTATACACGTTACGTTCCCGTACTTGCTGAGGTTGTTGCGGGCGCGCTTATAATATTCATCGAAGTGTTCAATGGTATATACCTGTCCAAAGTGTCGGGCAGCCCAACTAGAGGAATATCCAATCAGCGTTCCTGTCTCAATAAAAGTGTCTAGGGAGTATTTGTCCCGCAAGGATAGTGCCAAGTCGCGCGGTATGCCTCTCCAGCACTTGCTCATTTTATCTCTCCCACGTATTCTTTGTGCCACCTTCTGTATTGCTCGACCGTCTCGAACTCGCAAGTCGAGTCCCCGCAGACGACGAAGTGCTCGTCGTCTGTATTCCCAAAAACGTGTACTAAATCATCTTCTCCACACGGAGGAAGTCCCGCCAACGAGTAACATATATCCCATAGCGTACCCGCGCATAGACCATTGTTAGAATTGTCGCACGAACGCGATACGTGCTGGTAAACCAAGTCCTTATCCGTGTAAGTAAGCGCGTATATGTCTCGGTTAGTACCGTAAAATTTGTACGCATGCTTGTCGCGCTGGTCAACCACAAGATTGAATACATAGTCCGAGTAGTACACGTTGCCCAGGAGCACGACCGTCCATTGCTCTCCCCACAGCATGTACGAAGTAAGCAAAGTCTCGCCAATAAAGTCTCGCCTGCGAGGTGTAATCGAGCTGCGCGAGTAAGCTCTAAGGCTTGGAAGATGCGTGACAAGCAACGGGTCTTCCCCTCCAAAACGTACACGGCATTGCCGTATCGTGCGCGCCAAGAGCACCTCGTCGTCCGCGACTTTTACCAATTCGCGTCGCTCAACGCCTCTCCAACGATACTGTTCTTCCGCGCTCAATAATAAGATACGACCGCTCATTTTGGCTTCCGTGAGACTAATTTGTTGAATTGGTCACGATGATACCAGCCGCGGCTATTCATCTCTTGCTGGTTCAGGACTTGCAGGTCGCTGAAGTCGTCTACGAGAACCGCCAAAACGTGCTTGACGCTTAGATTCTCGACTCCGGCTCGGATACGCTCGACCACTTGCTCGTCGCTGAATCCGCTGCGACGAATCAATAAAATATCATTGTCGCGTAGTGCCAATCTTTTAAGTAGCCGCGACATTTGGCGCACACTCAACTGCTGCAATTTCTCTTGAACTGTCAACTCAATCCTCCTTATCAGGCGTACCTGCGTACCTTCATGTCTTTGGGGAGAGTTCTTTTGACGATATCTAAATCGTCTTTCGCGAGCCGTTCAATCTCGCGCATATCCAACTCCCCTTTGTAAACGGAATTTATATAACGCAATGGCCACTGGCGCACGCCGTACACATTAATGTCATCGGGGACGGCTGTGTGTATCTCGCTTTGCCAGGGGTCTTTACCTTCGACTAGTAGAGATAACAGCAAGCGCGTGTTCCATAAGCCCGCTTGATAACTCATGCGGTAGGGCTGTCCTGGGCGTTTCTCAACTAGGTCATAGTGTCCGATGAAACCACAGTCATTTGCGTCTCTGGCATCTCCATTTACATGCAAGACGTCGACAGTCAAATCAAAGCGCAAAATATCATCGCGCGTTTGGATGTATTGATACAAGACATCGATGCCATACACGTCTACGGGGCGATTTATCCAGTAATCCTCCAGCATAAGTACGCAGTACTCGTCTTTCATCGTTCGCAAGAATTTTATTAGAGCGTCACTCCATCTATTTTGCGGGTAATGAGCGCGCGCAATAGAATGGAAGCGGAAGTTATTCGGCAACTCAAAAGATGGTTCACGATATCCCATTACGACAACCTCGGGATTGGGTTGCCAGTATTTATTCAAAAGATACGAAAACGGGTTGAGGCACCAAAGGTAATTGTCCGAGGTGATACAGAATACTCTTAGCATAGCAGCATATTCCCAGGGCAGTCTTTATCCAGCCATTTGTACTCGTAGCTGAATTTATGTGCAAAATCAAGCACGTCATGAACGCTCCGTTGCCTCCAGGCGAGCGCGTAATTGGCTTCAAGAACAATGAATGGGTGAAACTTCTCGATTAACTTCGCCGAACCCAACAATACATCATAATCCCATCCATCGGCGTCAACAAAAATCAGGTGTAGTTCCTCAATCTTGTTGTAGTCCAACAGCACCTCGTCCAGTGTCACGAACTCAAATTCAGATTCGGTTTTCCCGAACTCTCCCTCTTCGCCTGTCAGGTAAAGCGTTTCGGTATGCGGACCGCTCTGATTGCCCACGGCGTAATTGTACAGCTCGATATTATTGAACGCGCGCTTGAGGCGGCTTTCATTGTGAAGTAGGTTTATCCTGAACATGCGTGCCGAGCGTGTATTTGCCTCAAACGACGCGACGTGCCTTCCGAGCGACGCGAGCAAGATACTGGTGTAGCCGATATGCGCGCCGACTTCCACGCACTCCCAGTCGGGTTTCACGTTATCACATAGCCACTTTTGCGTCTCGCGCTCCGAGTCAAGATACCAGTACGCGAACTGCGGGTAGTATGCGGGCAATTCTAGTGTAAAACCATTTGGGAAAATCTTGGTGAGTGGTTTCATTTTAGGTACTCCTCTGGCATATGCCTGCATGCAATCACAACGTCGTCAAGGATAACAACTTGTCTGTCGGCTCTCCCAAAGTCAACTAGCTTTGGGAAAGCCAATGCCTCGACAGGCTTGTACCACAAAGAATAATCATCAATCATGATGGCGTGTAAGCCATAATAGTTCTCGTTGATGGCATCGATTTCGTCCAGGAGCGGAAGATGACCTTTGGGGTCTTTGTACTCGGGCTCGCCTGTCCAGTGAGCATCAAGCCAAAAAAGAACGGGGGCGTTGTGTAGACCACGACATACTGGCGCTAGTCGTTCACGCGAATCGCCGCCAATCAGCAGCACATCGCGCGCGTCGAGTAGCTCCATGCCAACGCGGTGCAAAAATTCTGGAGAGATTTCAATAGAGATGATTGACTCGAACTTTCCTCGCGCCCATTTAACGGTCTCACCTTTGTACGTGCCTGTCTCGACAAAGGTCTTTAACCCCAAGCGGTCACGTAAATTCAGTGCAATAACGGGATGTATCCCCTTATATACTTTTCCCACTGGTACACTCTCCTCAGAGACTTTACATCACTTCCTCGAAGCTATCTTTGTATTTTTCGTGCATAGCCTTGTAATCAACCCATAGACCGTCCATCAAGAGATGGCGCTTGGCGGCTCGCGGATGCGCCTGGATATACTCGCGTGTAATTCCGTGAATGTTCGCTGTATTAATATCGATGTGGTTGTCGCCAAAAACACCATCGTATTTTGTGCGCAAAAAACGTAATCCAGAGTTAATGCGTGCCACCACGTCCACATCGCGCAAAAGGCGCTTATCATCTGTGTCGCGATAATGGTGCGTGTAAAATTGCTTTTCTATATCTGCCAGCAGTGGCTTTCCGGTAAAGACCGCCATTCGCTGCTGGTACTCAGACTCCACGCAAAACGGCGATGCCTCCCCATTTGGAAGACAATCGGGTAAACCGTATTTCAGATTGTCCTCGAAACGAGTGAACATCGAGTCGCCATTCATCCAAGACACTGTCATACAAGTCCCTACCATCTCGCCTTTCCAGATATTGTATCTATGTGAACGATTAAGAAAGGTCATCACCGAGAAATCGTTTTTTACCAGACGAAACAGGAGGTCGTGGCTATTTGAGTCGAACTCAATATCGTCATCGCACGAACAATAGTACAGGGGCTTAAAATTATTGGCGACCGCCCATACAAAACCCCAATTTCTACACAGGTACATATTGTCAATTTTTGACCTAAAAAGTACCGTGTTTTCTATATCGGCGTCCTTGAGGTAAGCGATGTCTTGTTCAAGCGGCGAGGTCAATACGAGTAAGGTGTCACCCTGTACATGCTTAAGAGACTTCGCCATCCGTTCGGCACTTTGGGCTGACTTAAAACAACTGGCGGTAAGCAGGATGTCAATGTCGCGGAGCATTGTATGGATTATACCATGAATTATTAACAAATAATAAGACCGAGGAAATCCTCGGTCTTATTATGCAGTTCGACTCCCTAACCAGGAGGGTTTAGCGTTGAGAAGCCCAAATCGCTATGGGTTGACCAAGCATCGGTCGGATAGAAACACCACCATCGGCGAAGTACGAGCTAGTCGGGTCGCTGTCGCGCAGGTGCTGGAGCGGGCTGTACTTAACGTTGTCGATACGACCAGCAAGCTGCGGGGCTCGCAGGATAATACGCTGTTCGGTCTTGAGGGACAACTTGTAGCACCACTTGACCTGTTCGAGTGCCCAGGAGAACATTCCGTTGTCGGTCCAGAAGAAATCCTGCTTTCCGTTGAGCAAGTTGATATCGGGTGATGCCTTGCGGTAGTCGATATACTCGCGGTAGGTCACAGGGAAGTTGCCCACAACGGTCAGAGGCACCATGTAGATTGTGCTGGCGAACTCGCCTGGATTGAGGCTGGCGTTGTTTGTGGAGTTGTGCTCAAAGATACCAGTGTCGGTGATTACTTTGTAGCGCCGACCATTGATATCGATATACATCCCTTGGCGCATGGCGTCGCGGTCGCGGGTGTTCTCGCGTCCGTCGAGTACCACCGAGGAGCTTGAAGCAAGTCCTGTGGCGCACTTATTGGTGTTGTAAGCGCACGGCCATACGGATGTCAGCTCAAACCACAGGTCGGGGCGCATTGCCACGACCCACTCAACGGGGTTCAGTCCCATTGTCTCGGCGTTGTTGAACAGATACCACTCCAACATACCAAGATACTCGACGATGTTCTCGTCGAGGTCGGCGAGGTTGTAGTCCTTAACGTCTGAATCGAGGGCAGGGCAAGCAACATTGGCGTCAGCATCGACGATGCCTGTGGCAATCTGCGAGTCCAGTCCAGGGAACTCAGTTCCCACGCCCCATGTACCCTGCCACATTTGCCGGTTAAGGGTGCGCTCGGTATTAACTCCCACAATCACCATTTCGGCTTTCGTGATGATATCGAGTACATCCGCTTCGGTCAAATCGGAGGGGATGAGGTTGGTTAGACCCAAGAGGCGTCCCTTTAGCACGAGGTCGGTAAAGTCGCCACGGTTTAGTCGCAGCATGACCTTATCCATCTCGATTGTGTTGGTGTCGCGCCGGAGCATTCCAAAGCGTGCTGTCAGGTTACAGCCCTTCATGAAGCCATAAGGGGCGTCCTCGCAGGCATTAGTTGGCTCGTCGCCCACGGTGTCGGTGAAGCCGGTAATGGAGGCGAAGCGCGGGTCTTCCATAACGGAGGGAAGTGCAGGCAATACGCTGGAAATACCATAGGGGCGCACGTGAGCGGTCAGTACTTCGCGCTCGATGCCACCCGTGAAGATACCGCTCGACCCATGCAAGCGAACGCCTGTATGGAAGTTTGCGGGAGTCTTGGTGACAGATTCATCACCAATCTCTTTCTCCTTGGCATCCAGACGAGCCATCACTTTCTCCAGAACTTCGGCAGTCTGTTTTAGGAGCTCAGATTGCTGAGAAAGCAAAGTTTCGTCCATATTAATAACCTTTCAAGAAAAGACTAAAGGTTTAGAAATGATTTATTCCTCGGTTGTCTCTTTTGGCGCGGTCATGCGGTCAATGAAACGAATGCCAACCCCAGCCTTTTCAGACTTAGTTTGCTTCGGTTTCATGTCCAGCAGCTTATCGCCTCGTTGAACAACAGTGTCGTTGCTCTTGCTAGAGCGTTCGACCAGGCGTTGCGCCATGAGTGTCGCAAGAGAATCGCGTGGAGTGACGGATAACAACTCCTTAACTTTGGCGTTGGAATCCTCAAGCTCTTCAATCTTACCCTGTAGCCCACTGATGCTCTCTTTGAGCTCACTGATGGTTGGGCCAAGCACGGTTGCGATTGCATCGGCGACCTCTTTGCGTGTAGGAAATTCCGAGGTGTCGGTTGCAGGCGGCGAAGGAGTCTCGGCGGGAGTCTCTACGGGTGCACCCTCAGTCGGCGTATCGGTCTCAGGGACGGGCTGAACCTCGCTGGCGGGGTGCTCTATGGACGCTTCCGCTTCCTCTTTGGACTTGAATCCCTCAAGTTCAGCCTTTGCGGCTGTTGCCTTATTGCGCTCTTCGAGCGCGCTCAGTCTGTCTTCGGGAAGTCCTCGTTTGAGTAGCTCTTCACGTTTTGCGGCGGGGATGGTCATACTATCCTCCTTCTCTTTGGATAAGAACATATACCAGTCAGACAATTTGTTTGCCGCGTTCTTGCGTGGCAAGGGGGAGATTTCGTAAGTCTGGTACTCGACGATGACGGACTCATCCTCGGGGTCACGTTTGAGGGACTTTTTCCACATACCATGACTGACTCCGAAATCCTCCTGTGTCTCAAGCCATTCGGCAATATCATTACATTCTTTATCGAACTTCCCAATCGCTACGGGGAAGCCAACGTCGTCGTAAGCAAGGGCAGTAGCGTACCCGATTTTCCATTCCGGTACATGCCAGAGCCATAGCTCTGGCAGCGGATAAACCTCTTTATCGATTTCTTCAACAAACTTCTTGTGCGCGATGCTCGCGATAACATCGGGCGGGTTGTCATCGTCGATGAACTTATTGCTATAAGTGGTGAGCCATGAATAACTGCCGTCTGCTTCCTTCCATACGGTCAAGAAGCGTTCGGTCTCTTTCTCTCCAAAAAGCTCCTTGATAAAGGTCTTTACTTTTTGGAGCAGGTCGCCCTCTTTGTGTAACTGCTTGGCTGTTTCTGCACCGTGTTCCATAGGCTCATTTAAGGTAATGTCGACGATGTCTTTGAATTCATTGAATAGCCCCGATAGTGCCTTGACCTTATCTTGCTCCAGCAAGCTCTCGGGGGTATAGATGATATTGCCCACTAATGACTGAAAATCTCCCATCACCTCATCGAGCTTCATGGTGCGGTCGTGATACTCGCGCTGAGCATACAGCTCCTCGAACGAGGTGGCTACACCCGCGGGAAGCACGGGCATGGAAACTTCTTTTTCCTCGCCATCTTCCTCGATAATCACCATATCAAAGGGGTCGAGTTCTTTGTTTTCGCTGGCATATAAGGCTGCCTGGTGTTTACGGGCTTGCTCGGGAGTATCGTGACAACCGCCTGGGACGAGTTCACCTTTTTTGTTATCTACCTTTTTGTGAAGGCAATATTCGGCTTTTCCATCCCTTGTAGTTTTATATACCTGGTATGGCATCGCGCATTCTCCTTACTTAAGCAAAAAACTGGACGTTGAATCAAACGCCCAGTGTGAACGCATAAAATACAGGTATTTACACGCCATATTTTACCACAAAATAATCACCGCTTCACACAGACTACGCGTATATCTCCGTGGGTATCCCAAGTACAAAAGCGGGGCGATATTGTAGTCGTTATCATCCAAATGCCCTGGAATATCTCGAAATGCAGGTGCGGACCACAGCTTATTCCGGCGCCATCTATGCAATCGCCAGGGTTTCCACCCGATATTATTGTGTGATGGGCAAAATTGCGACACGCTACAGGATACGCCTGATGAATACAGGAATGCTGCCGTAGCGTTTTATGAAAACGATTAGCCTGTCCATGCTGTGACAACTCTCCCCGCTAAAGCGGGGGAGCATCTTAGGACACGCACAGCCCAACGGCTCACGTTACGTCCTAAAGGCTGTGTCCCAGCCTAAAAAAATGTGCACAGTTTCGAGGACACTTAATATGTTTTACGCACTACAAGATTTCGGTAGTACAACCTTATACATATTCTATTATCAATGTGCTAGCGGACTTGAGGCTATTATCCTTCTAGTCCTAAGCAAAATTCTATCACAGAAAGGAGGAATGCGCCAATTCCCCATCCCCGCTTAAGCGGGAAGTACCCTTGGCGCTCAATCTATGGCTGCCTCTTATTGTAAACGAACACTATGGCCTCCACTTCCAACACCAGAACTGCCACCACTTGCAACTTTTTGGTACAGGGGTCGGGGTTACGTCAGGAGTAGATGTTTTTGTTGATGTCAGCGTGGGTGTGCCTGTGGGAGTGCATGTTTTAGTAGGAGTAAATGTCGCAGTAAAGGTGGGAGTGGGGGTTATAGCTGCTGTCCTTGTAGGTGCGAGAGTATTGGTAGGAACTAGCGCATACGTGCTGGTAGACGTAGGTATCATTGGGGTTAGGGTTAATGCATTTGATACTAGCGTATTGTTTCTTATAACAACATTTGCACCACTAACCTTATATATATAAAGCCCAAAACCTGGATGAGCTATGGTGTTATATTCAATAAGATTATCTGTTCCTTCTAAACAAGCCCATGCCATTCCGTACCCAACTGGATTTATAATAATATTGTTAGTAACATGAAGGCTCTGCCCATGATGGAATGAAGGTGGTCTATTATCTACATAAATACCATCGTGCCAGTACGTGCCAGCCGTACCAACATTCGCTATATAGTTATTGCGAATTGACCCACCCATTCCAGAATAGGTAATTCCGTTCCCTCCCGAATTAGTTATGATGTTATCGTGGACGTCACAAACGGAACCTGTATTGACATTGATAGAACCAATATCCGTCATTTCTAAT
>Ga0105100_10002013_pt1 | contig 11861 bp, 11 predicted proteins | sample PPLLak12cMay2015_2_FD_87033 | JGI IMG/M metagenome (GOLD analysis project Ga0105100, IMG submission 87033) | Freshwater sediment microbial communities from Prairie Pothole Lake near Jamestown, North Dakota, USA - PPLs Lake P8 Core (1) Depth... | ecosystem: Environmental > Aquatic > Freshwater >... | reverse complement strand
GGCTCGGACGCCGAGGTCTACCACTTCATCGGCAAGGACATCGTCTACTTCCACACGCTGTTCTGGCCGGCCGTTTTGCACGGCGCGGGCTACCGGCCGCCGACAGCGGTGTACGCGCACGGATTCCTGACTGTGAACGGGCAGAAGATGTCGAAGTCGCGCGGCACCTTCATCACCGCGCGCGCCTGGCTCGACCACCTGCCCGCGGAATACCTGCGGTATTTCTACGCGTCGCGGCTCGGCCCGGGCGTCGATGACCTCGATCTCAACCTCGACGAGTTCGTGGGCAAGATCAATTCCGACCTGGTCGGCAAGCTCGTCAACATCGCGAGCCGCTGCGCCGGGTTCATCGCCCGTGGCTCGCAGGGCCGGCTCGCGGAGCGGCTGCCCGAGCCCGCCTTGTACGATGAATTCGCCGCCGCAGCGGAGCGGATCGGCGAGGCGTACGAGGGACGCGACCTCGCCTGCGTCGTCCGCGAGGTCATGCTGCTCGCCGACCGGGCCAACCTTTACATCGACCAGCAGAAGCCGTGGCTGATGGCCAAGGATCCAGCACGGGCCGCCGACGTGCAGGGCGTCTGCACCCAGGGGCTGAACCTGTTCAGGGTGCTCGCGCTGTACCTGAAGCCCATCGTGCCGCGACTGGCCGCGGGCGCGGAGCGCTTCCTCGGACTTCCGGACCAGCGTTGGGCCGACGTCAGCCAGCCGCTGCTCGGACAGACGATCGGCACCTACGAGCCGCTCGCGACGCGGGTGGATCCCGCCGCCACCAAGGCGCTGCTGGGGGCCTCGACCGAAAGCCTGAAGCCCACGGGTGTGCCGACAGCCGCGCCGCGAGCAGCGGGCGCGACGCAGGTTGCAGCCCCAGCGGCGGCCGCCACGAGCGCGGCGCCAGTGCCGCCGGCGTCGATCGAGGATTTTGCGCGGATCGACTTGCGGATTGCACGAATCGTGACTGCCGAGCAGGTCGAGGGGGCGGACAAGTTGCTGCGGCTCGTCGTGGACCTCGGCGGCGAGCGACGCACGGTGTTCGCCGGCATCCGGCAGGCTTATGCGCCCGACCGGCTCGTCGGCCGGCTCACGGTCGTCGTCGCGAACCTGGAGCCGCGCAAGATGCGCTTCGGCACGTCCGAGGGCATGGTTCTCGCCGCGGGCCCCGGCGGCGCCGACATATTCCTGCTGGCCCCGGACGATGGCGCGCAGCCGGGCATGAAAGTGAAGTAACCGCCGCCCGCTTCCGACATGTCGGACCTGCTGCTGCTGGCCCTCGGAGCGAGCCTCGTCAACAACTTCGTGCTGACGAATTTCCTGGGCTTGTGCCCGTTCGTCGGGGTCAGTCGTCGCTTCGAGGCCGCGGCCGGCATGGCGCTTGCGACGCTGTTCGTGCTGACGCTGGCCTCGGGGCTCAGTTACGTTGCCTGGCACTGGTTGCTCGAGCCGCTCGGCCTCGGCTACCTGCGCACGCTCGTCTTCATCCTGTTGATCGCGGGCGTCGTGCAGGGCACGGAACTGATCGTGCGCGCAACGAGCCCGCTGCTGCACGAATTGCTCGGCGTGTTCCTGCCACTGATCACCACCAATTGCGCCGTGCTCGGCGTCGCCTTGCTCAATCTCGACCGGCAGCACGGCCTGCTCGAATCGCTGGTGTTCGGCGCCGCCGCCGCGGCCGGCTTCGGCCTTGCGCTGCTGCTGTTCGCCGCGTTGCGGGAACGCATCGATTCCGGCGACGTCCCGGCCGCCTTCAAGGGCACACCGATTGCGCTCGTGACGGCGGGGCTCATGGCACTGGCCTTCATGGGTTTCAGCGGATTGGGTGGCTCATGAGCGGCGCCACGCTGTTGCCGGCCGTGGGGCTTGCGGCCGGCCTGGCCGCCACGATCGGCGCGGCGCTTGGCTGGGCGGCGTCGCGCGTGCGACCGGATGCGGACCCGCTGGTGGAGCGGATCGACGCGTTGTTGCCGCAGACGCAGTGCGGACAGTGTCGCTACCCCGGCTGCCGGCCCTACGCCGAGGCGATCGCGACCGGGACCGCGGACATCGATCGCTGCCCGCCGGGCGGAGAAGCCACGGTGCGCGCACTCGCCGCCCTGCTGGGTCGCGAGCCGAGACCCGTGGACCCACAGTTCGGACGGACCAAGCGGCGCCAGGTCGCCGTCATCGACGAGGAACGCTGCATCGGTTGCGCGCTGTGCCTGCCCGCCTGCCCGGTGGACGCCATCGTCGGCGCGCCGCGCTTCATGCACACGGTCATCGAGGCGCAGTGCACCGGTTGCGAACTCTGCCTGCCGCCCTGCCCGGTCGACTGCATCGAGCTGCGCCCGCCGGCGGACCTGCCCGGATGAGCAGCCGGCCTGCCCTGCCGGCTGGGTTGCGGCTCGATGCGCGCAAGACGGCGCCGCTGCAGCACCCGTTGCACGCCGCGCCCGCGCCGCACGTCGCCGTGATCGCGCTCGACCAGGGTTCCGGCGAGGCGGCGGAGCCGACCGTCGCGGCCGGCACGCGTGTCGGCATCGGCACGCCGATCGCTCGAGCCGTCGGCGAGGCGGCGACCAACCTGCACTCGCCTGTCGCGGGCGTCGTGGTCGAGGTCGCAACGCGAGCGACGGTCGCGGGGGTCGGCCGTTGCATTTTGATCGAGAACGACGCCACGGACGCGCGGGACCCCGCGCTGGTGCCAGTCGACTGGCGCGCGCTCGACGGCGTCGCGCTGCTCCATCGCCTCCGCGACGCGGGCGTCGCGGGCCTGGGCGGCGCAGCCTTTCCGGCCGCGGGCAAGTTAGCGCTGGCGCGGGCGAGCGCCGTCGCGCACCTGGTCCTGAACGGTGCCGAGTGTGAGCCCTGGATCTGCTGCGACGATGCGCTGATGCGTGAACATGCGGCCGACGTCGTGCTGGGCGGCCAGGTCATGCTTGCGGCTTGCGGCGCCACGCGCTGCACGATCGCAATCGAGGACGACAAGCCAGAGGCGGCCGCCGCGATTGCAGCTGCAATCGCCACGGCACAGGACGACCGTTTCGAACTCTTCGAGTTGCCCGCAATCTATCCGCTCGGCGCAGAGCGACAGTTGATCGAGGCCGTCACCGGTCGCGAGGTGCCGCACGACGCGCTGCCGCCGGCCATTGGTGTCGTCTGCCAGAACGTGGGCACCGCAGCGGCCGTCGCGCGGTTCGTCGGCACCGGCGAACCGGTCGTGTCGCGGATCGTCACCGTCACGGGCAGCGGTGTCGCCTGTCCCGGCAATCTCGAGGTCCGCATCGGCACGCCGATCGCCGAGCTGATCGCGGCCTGCGGGGGTTACCAGGACGATCCCGCCCGCCTGATCGTCGGCGGCGCCATGACCGGCCAGTCGTTGTCGAGCGACCTCGTGCCGACGACCAAAGGCGTCAACTGCATCGTCGCCGCCACGCTCGCCGACCTGGCGATCCGTGATCCGGAAATGCCGTGCATCCGCTGCGGAGACTGCGCGTCGGCCTGTCCCGCCCGGCTGCTGCCGCAGCAATTGCACCGCGCCGCGCAGGCCGACGATCGTGATGCGCTCGCGCGGCTGGGGCTGGCGGACTGCATCGAGTGCGGCTGTTGCGATTACGTGTGCCCGAGCCAGATCCCGCTCACGGCGCGATTCCACGCGGCGCGCCTGCGCATGCGGCTGCACGACGCGGAGCGACAACGGGCGGCCGAGGCGCGCGAGCGATTCGAGCGCCACGAGCGGCGACTCGCCGAGCAGGCCGAGGTCGAGCGACTCGCCTTCGAGGCGGCTCGACGCCGAGCTCGCGGCACGGGGCCGACGTAGATGCCCGCCATGCAGTTCCATGCCGTCGCACCGCCGCACGTGATCGCCGGGTTCACCGTGCCGCGCGTAATGTTCCAGGTGCTGCTCGCGCTCGTTCCCTTTGCAGTCGTGCACGTCTGGCTGTTCGGCCCCGCGGTGTTGCTGCAGCTGGGGGTGGCCGCCGGGTCTGCGCTCGGCTGCGAGGCGCTGGCGCTGCGGCTACGAGGCCGACCGGTACCGCAGTTCCTCCGCGATGGCAGCGTGCTCGTCACTGCCGCGCTGCTCGCGGTCAGCGTGCCGCCACTGGTGCCCTGGTGGCTGACGGCGTTCGGCACGGCAGTCGCCGTGCTGCTCGGCAAGCATGCTTATGGCGGCCTCGGGCAGAACCCGTTCAACCCCGCGATGGTGGGTTACGCGGTGCTGCTCGTGTCGTTTCCCGTCGAGATGACGCGCTGGCCGGTGCCCGGACCGGAATGGGATGCCGTGACCGGGGCCACGGCCCTCGACGCGCTGCGCACCGGTCTTGCGCAGAGTTACACGATGCAGGAGATCCTGGCCGATCCGGCGTTCGGCCGCGTGGGCGCTGCGGGCGGCGAATGGCTGAACCTGGCGGCTCTCCTGGGCGGCACCTACCTGCTGCTGCGTCGAGTGATCCGCTGGCAGATTCCACTCGCGATGCTGGCGGGTCTCGCCCTGCCTGCCGCGGTGATGCACGCGATTGACCCTGGGGCGCACGCCGGTGCCCTGTTCCATCTCGCCTCCGGCGCGACGATGCTCGGCGCCTTCTTCATCGCGACCGACCCCGTCTCCGCGGCGACCAGCGACCGCGGACGGCTCTATTTCGGCGCCGGGATCGGCGGGCTCACCTGGATCATTCGCAGCTGGGGCGGCTATCCGGACGGCGTGGCTTTTGCCGTGCTGCTGATGAACCTCGCCGTGCCGTTGCTCGACCGCTATACCGTGCCGAGGATCCATGGCCACCGCGGGCGCTAAGTCCGGCGCGCGGCGCGCGCTGCACGCAGCCGCGATTCTCGGCGTCGCGGCCGTCGTCGCGGTCGGGCTCGTCTCCGTCGTGCACGACCTCGCACAGCCGCGCATCGAGGCGAGCCAGCGCGCCCAGCGGCTGGCCCAGCTGACCGCCGTGCTCGGCGGCGTGCGTTACGACAACGATCCCCTCGCCGACGTCACGTTCATCCGCGATCAGGAGTTGCTCGGCGTAGACGAAGCCTTGCCCGTGCACCGGGCGCGACTCGCAGGCAATCCGGCCGCATTGCTCTTCACAGCGGTGGCGCCGGACGGGTATGCCGGAGCGATCCGGCTGCTGGTCGCGATCGGCGTGGACGGGCGACTCCTGGGCGTGCGGGTGTTGTCTCACCGCGAGACGCCGGGACTCGGCGACGCCATCGAGGAACGCCGCTCACCCTGGATCCGGATCTTCGACGACCGGTCCCTGGCCGACCCTCCCGCCGAACGCTGGAAGGTCCGCAAGGACGGCGGCGACTTCGACCAGTTCACCGGCGCGACCGTGACGCCGCGAGCGATCGTCGGGGCCGTGCGCAACGTGCTCGTCTACCAGGAACGGCATCGCGAAGAGTTGTTCTCCGCGGCGCCGGTCGCCGCGGTCACGCCTTAGCTAGAATGCCGCCATGACCTCGCGTGCGCTGCTGTTGAACGGACTCCGGGACCAGAATCCCGGCTTCGTGCAGTTGCTGGGGCTGTGCCCGCTGCTCGCCGTGAGCACCTCCGTCGCCAACGCGCTCGGCCTCGGGCTCGCGACGCTGGCCGTGTTGCTCGCCAGCAATGTGCTCGCTGCGCTCGCGGGCCCGCGCCTGCCACGTGAAGTGCGGCTCGCCGTGTTCGTGCTGGTCATTGCCGCCGCGGTCACCGCGGTCGAGTTGTCGATGGCGGCCTGGTGGCCCGGCCTGCACGCGTCGCTCGGCATCTTCCTGCCGCTGATCGTCACGAACTGCCTGCTGTTGGCCCGCGCCGAATCGTTCGCGTCGCGCGAGCCGCTGGGGCGCGCGCTGCTCGACGGATTGGCCATGGGACTCGGGTTCCTGGTGGCCCTGCTGCTGCTCGGTGCGACGCGGGAGCTGATCGGCCAGGGCAGCCTCGGCGCCGATCTGCACCTGCTGTTCGGCGAGCGCATGCGCGACGCCGGGTGGCGAATCTTCGACCGCGAACATGGCCTGTTGATCGCGTTGCTGCCGCCCGGCGCGTTCGTGCTGCTCGGCCTCATGCTGGCGCTGGGCAACGCGCAGTCGGCGCGGAAGCGCGACGCCGCAGCGTCTGCAACCGCGGTCGCCGAGCCGGAACTCCGCTCGTGAACCCGCAGCGGCGACAGGCGATGTTCGAGCGCTTGCGCGCGGCGAATCCGCATCCACAAACCGAGCTCGAGTACTCGACGCCGTTCGAGCTGCTGGTGGCCGTGATCCTCTCGGCGCAGGCGACCGACAAGAGCGTCAACCTCGCGACTCGCAAGCTGTTCAAGGCAGCGAACACGCCGCAGGCCATCCTCGCGCTCGGGGTCGAGGGTCTCTCCGGATACGTGAGGTCGATCGGCCTCTACCAGGGCAAGGCGCGCAACATCGTCGCCACCTGCGGCATCCTGCTCGAGCAGCACGGTGGCCGCGTGCCCGAGGACCGCGCGAGTCTCGAGTCGCTGCCGGGCGTGGGTCGCAAGACGGCCAATGTGATCCTCAACACCGCCTTCGGGCACCCGACCCTGGCAGTCGACACCCACGTGTTTCGCGTCGCGAACCGCACCGGGCTGGCCCCGGGCAAGACGGTCCGCGAAGTCGAAGACCGGCTGTTGCGGGTCGTCCCGAAGGAGTTCCTGCGTGACGCGCACCACTGGTTGATCCTGCACGGGCGGTACACCTGCAAGGCGCGCAATCCCGACTGCCCGTCGTGCCCGATCGCGGACCTGTGCGACTACCGCTCGAAGACGCCCGCGGAACCCGGGCCGCACGCGTGCTCCGGTGCACGGCGCAAGCGCTAGCGAATCATGCCTTTCTTCCACAACCAGGATCGCAGCGGACTGCGTCGCCTCTACGTCGAGGCCTGGCGCAAGCATCGCGCCGGACAGCCGCTCGAGCCGCTCGAGCACCAGATCGTCACGGTCATCGAGCAGCATCCGGAGTACCAGGCACTGCTGGAGGACGACGCCGAGGCCCTCGGCCGCGACTTCACGCCCGAGGCGGGCCAGTCGAATCCGTTCCTGCACATGGGCCTGCACCTGGCGATCCGCGAGCAATCGGCGACGGATCGGCCGGCCGGCATCGCCGCGATCCGCGCCCAGCTGGTCGAGCAGCTCGCCGACCCGCACGAGGCGGAGCACCGGATGCTGGAGCGTCTCGCCGAGGCGCTGTGGCTGAGCCAGCGGACCGGGCAACCGCCGGACGAAGTTGCATACGTCGAGTCCTTGCGCCAGATGCTCGGCCGCCGGAAATAGGTCACCAGCCGATCGGCCGGTCCAGCAAGGCCTCCAGGCGGCGGTTCCACGGCTCGTAGTACTCCCGCAGACGCGCCGCGGTCGCGGCCGTGATCGGCGGATAACGGCGAGTATTGCGCGCTTCGAGATTGACGGATTCGGCCGGCGGCAGCCCGACGAACGCGAGCGCCTGATTGAGCACGGCCAACGGGTGCTCGACGAGGTCCTCGAAGCGCAGGATCAGGAATTGCTCGCGCTGAAAACACCCGAACCAGCGCTCGAGCTGCTCGGCGTAGCGCCCGCGAGCCAGGTAGCTGAAGTGCTGGTGCTCGTGGCTGCGGTCCAGCGTGCCGTCCGCCAGCCTCGCCTGCGCGATCTCGATTCGCCCGGGCTCGGCGGCAATGGCGTCCTCGAAACTCAGCGACTCGCGCCCCTTGTCGCGCTCATGCCAGTAGTTCGAGTACGCGCGTCGCACCGGGTCGCGCAGCAGCACGATGAGCTTCGCAGCCGGCAGCATTGCGCGCAGCCTCTCCGGGACGGCGGGGTGGAACAGGTAGTAGGGACTGCTGTCGAGGTTCAGGCCGGGCTCTCCGGCCCGGCCGAAATGCGCGCGGTACCACTGCTCGCCTCGCGCGAAGTTCAGGTCGAAGAAATGTACTTCCTTGCGCAACGGCGCGGTCACGCCAGGATGCTGCGTCAGGTAGTTGTGCAGCGAGCTCGTTCCGGATTTCTGCGCCCCGAGGATCACCGCGTCGGGCAGGGCCCGGGGCTGGGCCATTCGCCAGCGCAGCTCCGCGCGGCGCCCGACCTCGAGGAGGCCGAGCATCCGCAGCACGCGTGTCAGGGAACGATTCAAGATCTTCGCCCGGCGATTCAAGCGTCTCGCGGCGGCTTCCTGCGCGGCAGGTAGAGATCGGTGAGCGTGCCCTCGAAGGCCTCCGCCGCGAAGGCGACCGTCTCGGAGAGCGTCGGATGAGGATGAATCGTCAGGGCCAGGTCTGCGGCATCGGCACCCATTTCGATCGCGAGGGCCACCTCCGCGATCAGGTCGCCCGCGTTGGTGCCGACGATGCCGCCGCCGAGCACGCGGTGGGTCTGCGGGTCGAACAGCAGCTTCGTGAAACCCTCGTCACGGCCGAGCGCAAGCGAGCGGCCGCTGGCCGCCCAGGGGAAGGAAGTCTTCTCGAACGGCACGCCACGGGCCTTCGCATCGGTCTCGGTGAGACCGACCCAGGCGACCTCCGGATCGGTATAGGCGACCGATGGAATCACCCTTGCGTCGAAGAAGCTCTTCAACCCCGCGGCGGCCTCTGCAGCGACCTTGCCCTCGTGCGTCGCCTTGTGCGCCAGCATGGGCTGGCCGACCACGTCGCCGATCGCGAAGATGTGCGGCACGTTGGTGCGCATCTGCCGGTCCGTCGGTATGAAACCGCGCTCGTTCACGTGCACGCCCGCGGCCGCGGCACCGACGCGGCTCCCGTTCGGTGAGCGGCCGACCGCGACGAGCACCTTGCCGAAGAGCTGCGGCTCCGGCGCTCCATCCCCCGCGAACGCGACGCGCAGCCCCTCGGTCGTCGCCTCGATTGCAGCCATCCGCGTGCCGGTCAGGATGCGCGTGTAGCGCCGGGTGACGCGTTTCTCGAGCACGCGGACGAGGTCGCGGTCGCAGCCCGGCATCAGTCCCGGCGTCAGCTCGACGACGCTGACCGCGACTCCGAGCGCATCGTACACGGTCGCCATCTCGAGCCCGATGATCCCGCCGCCGACCACGAGCAGCGACTCGGGCAGGTCGAGCTCGAGCGCGCCCGTGGAGTCGATGATCCGCGGATCGTCCGGCAGGCCTGGCAACCGCAGCGACTCCGAGCCTGCAGCGATGATGCAATTGTCGAAACTGACGGCGCGCGTCGTCCCGCCCTCACCGACCTGTAGCGCGTGCGCGGCGACGAAAACCGCCTCGCCGCGGATCACCGTGACCTTGCGCTGCCGCGCAAGCGTTTCGAGTCCGCCGGTGAGGCGCGCGACGACGCCGTTCTTCCAGTCGCGAAGCTTCACCGCATCGATCTCGGGCCGACCGAACCGCACGCCGAACTCGGCCATCGACTCCGCATCCTCGATCACGCGGGCCGCATGCAGCAGCGCCTTGGACGGGATGCAGCCGACGTTCAGGCAAACGCCGCCCAGCGTCGGACCCCGGTCGATCAGCGCGACCGAAAGGCCCAGGTCCGCCGCCCGAAAGGCCGCCGTGTAACCGCCCGGACCGGCTCCGAGCACGACGAGGTCGTAATCGAACGAATGTCGCGTTGCTGCGGTCGAGGCGGCCGCGAGGCTGCGGGCCGGGTCGGGCGCTGCGCCCGCCGCGGCTGGTGCGGATCGCGCCGGCTCATCGTGCGGCATCGGTTTGATCGGGACCGTATCTAGATACGGCTCGCCGCCGTACGGCTCGGTCGCGCGCAGCGCCCCCTGGGTTGCCGTCTCGTCGGTCGATGCGCCAGGGGCCGCCAAAGTGGCGATGACGGTGCCGCTCGACACCTTGTCGCCCGCCTTCACGAGCACGTGCATGACGACGCCGGCGGCGGTCGCGGGCACGTCCATCGTCGCTTTGTCGCTCTCGAGCGTGACCAGGGGCGTGTCGACCGCGACGCGGTCCCCGGGCTTGACGAGCACATCGATGACGGCGACGTCCTGCACGTCGCCGAGATCCGGCACGCGCAGGCTCGCTGCAGGGGGGGATGAGTCACTCGATGCGGTCAAATCTCTCTCCGGTCGTGGCGGATTCCAGTCACGGAATCGCCTGCAGCAGTCCTTGCGCGTCGGCGAGCGCCTTCGCCAGGAAACTGGTGAATCGCACCGCGTCGGCGCCGTCGATGACCCGATGGTCGTAGGAGAGCGAGAGTGGCAGCACCAGCCTCGGCACGAAGGCCCCATTCTCGTACACGGGGCGGTGGCTCGCACGCGACACGCCCAGAATTGCGACTTCGGGCGCGTTGATGATCGGCGTGAACGCGGTGCCGCCGATGCCGCCCAGGCTCGAGATCGTGAAGCAGCCGCCCTGCATCTCCGCTGCAGCGAGCTTGCCGGCACGGGCCTTCTCGCTCAGCGCAGCGAGCTCGCGCGCGAGTTCGAAGACGTCCTTGCGGTCGGCGTCGCGGACTACCGGGACGACGAGGCCGTTCGGCGTATCCGCGGCGAACCCCAGGTGGACGTACTTCTTGATCACCAGCTCGCCCGCCTCGGCGTCGAGCGACGCGCCGAAATGCGGAAACGCCTGCAGCGCCTGCACGCAGGCGCGCATCACGAACGCGAGCGGCGTCAGCTTGATGTTGCGCAAGGCTGCCTCGTCCTTCAGGCGCGCGCGCGTCACCTCCATCTCCGTGATGTCGGCCTCGTCGAACTGCGTCACGTGTGGCACGTTGACCCAGCTCGCATGCAGGCGGGGGCCCGCGATCTTCTGGATGCGACTGAGCGGCCGGCGCTCGACGGCACCGAATGCAGCGAAGTCGACGACGGGCACGCTCGGAAGCGCAGCGCCAGCAGCCGGCTCAGTCAGCAATCGCTTGACGTGCGCCTTGACGTCCTGCGCGGTGATGCGCCCCTTGGCGCCCGTGCCCTGCACCCTGGCGAGATCAACGCCCAGTTCGCGTGCAAAGCGCCGGATCGACGGACTCGCGTGCGATCGCGAGAATCCCAGGTCACTGACGACCATTCCCTCGGCGGCCTTGCCAGCCTCCTCGCCCGCCCGCGCCGGAGACGGCTGAATGACCTGTCGAGCCGCGGGCTTCTCTGCAGGTTCACGGCTCTCGTCCGACTTGCGGTCGACCGCGTCCGCGACAGCTGCCACGGTGGATGCCTCCGCCTCGATCAGCGCGATCACGTCGCCCTTCGACACGCGCCCGCCACGCCGCACCTTGAGCTCGCGCACGATGCCGGCGGCCGACGAAGGCACGTCCATCGTCGCCTTCTCGGTCTCGAGCGTGATCAGCGTGCCATCCACGGCGACGGCGTCACCGGGCTGCACGGCCACCTCGATGATCTCGACGTCCTTGTAGTCGCCGATGTCCGGGACGCGAACTTCGATCAGGTTCGGCATGACCGCGCCCCCTCAGACCGTCACGGGGTTCGGCTTGTCGGGATCGAGGCCGAAGCGCTGCATGGCGCTCACGACGGTCGCCATGTCGAGCATCCCGTCATCCGCGAGCGACTTGAGCGCTGCGAGCGCGATGTAGCGCCGGTCGACTTCGAAGAAACCGCGCAACGCGGCGCGCGAGTCACTGCGGCCGTAACCGTCGGTGCCGAGCACCTGGTAGCGGCCGGGCACCCATTGCCGGATCTGGTCCGGAACGGTGCGCATGTAGTCCGTCGCCGCGACGAACGGGCCCGATTGCCCGGCGAGCAGCTCCTTCACGTACGGCGTGCGCGGCGCCTGGCCGGGATGCAGCATGTTCCAGCGCTCGGCGTCGAGCGCTTCGCGCCGCAGCTCGGAAAAACTCGTGACGCTGAAGACGTCGGCCGGCACGCCGAACTCCGCCTCCAGCAGCTCCGCGGCGCTGATCGCCTCGCGCAGGATCGTGCCAGATCCGAGCAGGTTCACGCGCACCTTGCCGCGGCCGCCGGCGCGCAGCCGGTACATCCCCTTCAGGATGCCCGCCTCCGCGCCGCTCG
>Ga0105100_10002010_pt1 | contig 11883 bp, 10 predicted proteins | sample PPLLak12cMay2015_2_FD_87033 | JGI IMG/M metagenome (GOLD analysis project Ga0105100, IMG submission 87033) | Freshwater sediment microbial communities from Prairie Pothole Lake near Jamestown, North Dakota, USA - PPLs Lake P8 Core (1) Depth... | ecosystem: Environmental > Aquatic > Freshwater >... | reverse complement strand
GCGTTCCAGATGATGGTGGAGGTCGGCGACATGAAGGTGATGAGCGTGCTGGCGGACGCCACCAACACGATCGCGGGCGGAGAGGTGCTCCAGCTCATGGGCAGCCGCGATCCCGACGTCGATGAAGAGCACTACCTCGAGGTCGTCCGGCGCAAGACCGCCAAGCTGTTCGAGGCCGCCGCCCGCCTGGGAGGCGTCCTGGCCGGCGCTCCGGCCGCCGTGGAGCGGGGGCTGGCGGACTTCGGGATGCACGTGGGCACGGCGTTCCAGGTCGTCGACGACGTGCTCGACTACTCCGGCGATTCGGCCACCATCGGCAAGAGCCTCGGCGATGACCTCGCCGAGGGCAAGCCCACGCTGCCGCTCATCTATGCCATGCGGGCGGGAACGGCGCAGGACGCGGCCGCGGTTCGCGGGGCCATCGCCCACGGCGGCCGCGACGACTTCGAGGCGGTGCTCAAGGCGATCGAGCACTGCGGCGCGCTGGACTACGCCCGGCAGGTGGCCGTCCGGGAAACGCAGCTCGCGGCGAAGGCGCTCGACCCGCTGCCGCCCTCGGCGTTCAGGGATTCTTTGCTAAAATTGGCGTCCTTCTCCGTCTCCCGGCGGAGTTAGTGCGTTAGTACAACTAGTACAACTGTCAGTACTACTTGGTGCTTCGAGTGAGTACTGCGTACTGTGAGTACTGTCGCTGCTGTCGCACTCTCGCCTGCATCGGGGCGTAGCTCAGCCTGGTAGAGTACTGCGTTCGGGACGCAGGTGTCGGAGGTTCAAATCCTCTCGCCCCGACCATCATCCCCGGGATTCGCAGCTGACCGAGCCTGACGGCGGCCGCTGGCGAAAAGGCCTCCCGGAAAAACAAAAAAGGCCCCAATGGGATAATCGAGCCGTGATGCGACTCGTCGTGCTCGTACTCCTCGTGGTGCTCGCGGTGTGGCTGATCCGGCGGGCGCTGCGTGCCCCCGACAGGGGGCCGGACAAGGCGTCCGGGCAGACCGAGGGCGAGCTCGTCAGCTGCGCGCGCTGCGGACTTCACATGCCGCGCGCCGAGGCCAAGGTCCGCGACGGCGCCCTCTACTGCAGCGAAGAGCACGCTCGCCTCGGGCGCAAGCCATGATGGACGCGGCGGCGCGATACCCGTCGCTCTTCCTGGGGCCGGTGCCCACCGCCGAGTCCTTCTGGACGTCGCTGCGCTACTTCAATCTCTACCGCGTCGCGGTGGCGACGCTCTTCCTTACGCTCACGGTCGTCTACGGCGACGCGCTGAACCTGGGATCGCACCGTCTCGACGTCTTTCGCTTCGTCTCGGTGGCCTACCTCCTCGCGGCGATCGCGCTGCACGCGGTGCTGCGCAACCTCAAGCACTTCTTCCACGAGCAGCTCACCCTGCACATCGGAGCCGACATCGTCGCCGTCACGCTCCTCATGTACGCGAGCGGCGGCATTCGCAGCGGGCTGGGCGTCATGCTGCTCATCTCGCTCACGGCGGCGGCGATCGTCGCGCCGCGGCGCCTGTACCTGCTCTACGCGGCGCTCGCCACCATCGCGCTGCTGCTCGAGCACGCCTACTGGGTGGTGGCGCACGACGCCTCCGAAGGCAGCTTCCTCCAGCCCGGGCTGCTCGCCATCGGGTGCTTCGCGACGGCAGGCGTGACGGGCTGGCTCGCGCAGCGCGTGGCCGCCAACGAGCGGCTGGCGCGCCAGCGCGGGCGCGAGCTGCAGACCCAGACGCGGGTGAGCGAGCTCGTCATCGGCGACATGCACGACGGCGTGGCCGTGCTCGACCGCAACGGCCGCGTGGTGCAGCACAATCCGCAGGCGCAGCGCCTGCTGGGGGCGGAGCCGCTCATCGGCGGGGACATCGCGCAGATCCTTCCGGGGTTTGCCGAGCGCTGGCAGGCGTGGCGTCGCCAGCCGGCGGAGCCGCGCGAGGTGGCTGCCGGAGCGCCCGCCGGGGAGCTGGAGGTCCGCGGCCGCGACATCGGGCTGCGCCTGCTCGATACGGGAACCGAAGAGGAGTACAGCGTGCTCTTTCTCGAGGACATCACGCGGGCGCGCGAGCAGGCCCAGCAGCTCAAGCTCGCGGCCCTGGGCCGCCTGACCGCCAACATCGCGCACGAGATCCGCAACCCGCTCGCCGCGATCAGCCACGCGGCGGAGCTCCTCGACGAGGAGAAGCGCGGCCAGGACCGCGAGCGCCTGACGCGCATCATCCGGGACAACACGCAGCGCCTGGAGCGCCTGGTGTCCGATGTGCTCCAGCTCAACCGCCGCGACCGCGTCACCGGAGAGCGCGTGCGCCTCGTTCCATGGCTCGCCAGCTTCGTGGAAGAATTCGCCATGAACGAGGGGCTGGAGGCCGAGCGCATCGCATTGGAGGCCAGGCGCGACGCCTGGGTGGAATTCGACCGCGAGCACCTGCGCCAGGTGATGTGGAACCTGTTGCGCAACGCGGTGCGCTACGCGAAGCCCGAGCGCGGCGCGGTGCGCATCGCGGTGAGCGCCTACGCCGACCGCGTGGAGCTCGGCGTGATGGACAACGGCCCGGGCGTGGCGCCGGAGTCGCAAGGCCAGCTCTTCGAGCCGTTCTTCACCACCGACAGCAAGGGCACGGGCCTTGGCCTGTACCTCGCGAAGGAGCTGTGCTCGGCGAACCGCGCGGTCCTCGAGTACGTGCACGACATGCCCGGTGCCCACTTCCGCATCCTCATGCGGCAGGCGCGGCCGTGAAGGTCGAACGCCGCTCTGGCGGGCGCGGCCCGAAAGTGCTCGTGGTCGACGACGAGCCCGATATCCGCGAGCTCCTGGAGCTCACGCTGGTCAAGATGGGCCTCGCCGTCGAAAGCGTGGGCTCGGTGGCCGAGGCCAAGGCCCACCTGGGCGAGTCGCACTTCGACCTGTGCCTCACGGACATGCGCCTGCCCGACGGGGAAGGGCTGGAGCTCGTTCGCCACATCGCGGGCACGGGGACCGACCTGCCCGTGGCGGTGATCACCGCGCACGGAAGCGCGGAGAACGCGGTGGCCGCCCTGAAGGCCGGCGCCTTCGACTACGTGTCCAAGCCGGTGAGCCTGGAGCACCTGCGCGCGCTCGTGCGCTCGGCCCTCACGCTTCCCGACCCGGCCGCCGCGTCCCCGGGCGGCCGGCAGCTGCTGGGGGAGAGCGCGCCGCTCGCCCAGGTGCGCACCCTGGTGGAAAGGCTCGCCCGGACCCAGGCGCCGGTGTACATCCACGGCGAGTCCGGCAGCGGCAAGGAGCTCGCCGCCAGGCTCATCCACGACAGTGGCGCGCGCCGCGACAAGCCCTTCGTCCCCGTCAATTGCGGCGCCATTGCCGACACGCTCATGGAAAGCGAGCTCTTCGGCTACCGCAAGGGCGCGTTCACCGGCGCCAACGAGGACCGCAACGGCTTTTTCCAGGCCGCCCACGGCGGCACGCTGTTCCTGGACGAAGTGGCGGAGCTGCCCCTGCATACGCAGGTGCTCCTGCTGCGGGCGATCCAGGAGAAGCGCGTGCGCAAGGTCGGCTCGACCCAGGAGGAGCCGGCCGACGTGCGCATCATCTGCGCGACCAACCAGGACCTGGCCGGCATGGTGGAGGCGGGGCGCTTCCGGCGCGACCTCTACTACCGGCTCAACGTCGTGGACCTCGTCATGCCGCCGCTGCGCGACTGCAGCGAGGACATCCCGCTCATCGCGGCGAGCATCCTCCAGCGGCTCGCGGCGCAAAACGGCGTGCCGGTGCCCCGGCTCTCCCCGGAGGCGCTCGACGAGCTTATGAGATACGATTTCCCGGGCAACGTGCGCGAGCTCGAGAACCTCCTCGAGCGTGCGCTCGCGCTGTCCTCGTCACCGGAGCTGACCGCCGAGGACCTGGCGCTGCACCGCATCGGCGATGCGCCGGAAGCGGAGGCGGGGCCCGCGCGAGCCCCGGGGGCGCCGGACGGCGCGCAGGACGGCGCCTTCGACGTGCCGCTTCCGGCTTACCTGGACCGCCTCGAGCGCGAGGCGATCCTCGCGGCGCTCGCCAAGACCGGCTTCAACCGCACCGCGGCCGCGCGCCTGCTCGGCATCACGTTCCGCCAGCTGCGCTACCGCATGCAGCGGCTGGGCATCCGCGAGGAGAGCCCCGGCGCATGAAGTTCGGTGCCGACGGACTTGCCCGGGGCATGAGGCAGGTTCCGTCGCCCAATTGCGATGACCGGCCGCCCGGCACGCTGGCGACGCTGCTCGTCGTCCACGCCATCAGCCTGCCCCCCGGCCATTACGGTGGCGACGCAATAGAGCGCCTGTTCACCAATCGGCTCGATACCGCGGAGCATCCGTACTACCGGGAGATCGCCCACCTTCGCGTTTCGGCGCACTTCCTTGTGCACCGCGACGGGGCGCTCGTGCAGTTCGTGCCGATCGGGCGCCGCGCATGGCACGCGGGCGTCTCTACGTGGCGCGCTCGCGCGCGCTGCAACGATTTCTCGATCGGCGTGGAGCTCGAAGGCTGCGACGACGACGCCTTCTCGCCTGCGCAGTACGAGTCGCTCGCCGCGCTGGCGCGCGCGCTGCGCACCGCGCTGCCGCTGCGCGACTTCGCTGCGCACAGCGAGATCGCGCCCGGCCGCAAGACCGATCCCGGTCCGCGCTTCGACCTGCACCGGTTCCTCGCCGCCCTCGCGGCGCGCTGACGCGCGCCGACGTTGCACCGCCGCAAGCGCAGCGGCGTTGTGACTTTTCACCCACTACATTTAGGTAGATCAGCCACTTTTGGCCAATATCTAGTGGCGCGCGCTTGCAAAAAAAATATTCCATGTGTAGTCTGGCACTAGGCGTAGTGCAGTACTAGGGGTACTGCACTAGATCTTGTAGTGATTGAGGAAGAGGTCGTCGCAGAACCGCACCAGAAGCGCGGCGGACGTCCCCGGCAACAACCAGAGACACGGGAGAGAGGGACATGCAGACAGCTCAGGAAAACGCCTCGACCACCCCTGGCTTGAGCGTCAGCGTTCCTGAGTCGAGCACTACGGGGCGCGGCCCCTATTCCGACTTCAAGGTCATCCGGCGAAACGGCGCCGTGGTCAGCTTCGAGCCGGCGAAGATCTCGGTGGCGATGACGAAGGCGTTCCTGGCCGTGAACGGCACGCAGGGCGCCGCCTCCGCGCGCATCCGGGAGGTCGTCTCCGCGCTCACCGAGGCCGTGGTGAACGCGCTGGTGCGCCGGCAGCCCGGCGGCGGCACCTTCCATATAGAAGACATCCAGGACCAGGTCGAGCTTGCCCTGATGCGCTCGGGCGAGCACGACGTGGCTCGCTCCTACGTCCTGTACCGCGAGGAGCGCGCCAAGGCGCGCGCCCACGAGAAGGAGACGCGCGAGGCGCCGCACGGCGCCGGTGATCTCCACGTGGTCGACAACGGGCAGCGCCGGCCGCTCGATCGGGCCGCGCTGCGCAAGCTGGTCGACTCGGCCTGCGAGGGCCTGGCGGACGCCTCCGCCGAGGCGATCCTCGAGACGACGCTGCGCGACCTCTACGACGGGGTGCCCGTGGAGGAGGTGCGCAAGTCCGCCGTCATGGCCTCGCGCGCCCTCATCGAGAAGGATCCGGCCTACAGCTACGTCACGGCGCGGCTGCTGCTCCATACCATCCGCCTGGAGGTGCTGGGCGAGGAAACCGGCCAGGCGGAGATGGACAGCCGCTACGCCTCCTACTTCCCCCAGTTCATAGCGCGCGGGATCGCCGCGGAGCTGCTCGACCCGGAGCTCGCGAGGTTCGACCTCGCCCGGCTGGGCCGCGCGCTCAAGGCGCGCCGCGACCTGCAGTTCGGCTATCTCGGCCTGCAGACGCTCTACGACCGCTACTTCCTGCATGTGCAAGGCCGGCGCATCGAGCTGCCGCAGGCGTTCTTCATGCGCGTCGCCATGGGCCTCGCGCTGAATGAAAAGGATCAAGGGCAGGAGAAGTCCCGCGAGGACTGGGCGATCGCCTTCTACGACGTGCTGTCGACGTTCGACTTCATGAGCTCGACCCCTACGCTCTTCAACGCCGGCACCCAGCGCTCGCAGCTTTCCAGCTGCTACCTCACCACGGTGTCGGACGACCTGGAAGGCATCTACGACGCCATCAAGGAGAACGCGCTGCTCGCCAAGTACGCCGGCGGGCTGGGCAACGACTGGACGCCGGTGCGCGCCCTCGGCTCGCACATCAAGGGCACCAACGGCAAGTCGCAGGGCGTGGTGCCGTTCCTGAAGGTGGTGAACGACACGGCGGTGGCCGTGAACCAGGGCGGCAAGAGAAAGGGCGCGGTCTGCTCCTACCTGGAGACCTGGCACCTGGACATCGAGGAATTCCTCGAGCTGCGCAAGAACACGGGCGACGACCGCCGGCGCACGCACGACATGAACACGGCGAACTGGATTCCCGACCTGTTCATGAAGCGCGTCATGGAGAACGCGGAGTGGACGCTGTTCAGCCCCTCCGACGTGCGCGACCTGCACGACAAGTTCGGCAAGGCCTTCGAGGAGGCCTACCTGCGCTACGAGGACAAGGCCGCGCGCGGGGAGCTCAAGCTCTTCAAGAAGATCCCCGCCGTGCAGCTGTGGCGCAAGATGCTCTCGATGCTCTTCGAGACCGGGCATCCCTGGATCACGTTCAAGGACCCGTGCAACCTGCGCAGCCCGCAGCAGCACGTGGGCGTCGTGCACAGCTCGAACCTGTGCACCGAGATCACGCTCAACACCTCCGCCGACGAGATCGCGGTGTGCAACCTGGGCTCCGTGAACCTGGTCGCGCACCTGGATGCGCAGGGCCGGCTCGACTTCGAGAAGCTCAAGAAGACGATCCGCATCGCGATGCGGATGCTCGACAACGTCATCGACATCAACTACTACGCGGTCGACAAGGCGCGCAACGCCAACATGCGCCACCGTCCCGTGGGGCTGGGCATCATGGGCTTCCAGGACTGCCTGCACAAGATGCGCCAGCCCTACGCCTCGAAGGAGGCCGTGGAGTTCGCCGACCGCGCGATGGAGATGGTCGCCTACGCCGCCTACTGGGCCTCCACCAAGCTCGCCGAGGAGCGCGGCCGGTATCCCTCGTTCCAGGACTCGCTCTGGGACCGCGGCATCCTGCCGCAGGATACGCTGGACCTGCTCGCCGCCGAGCGCGGGGGCTACGTGGAGCTCGACCGGTCCTCGGCCCTCGACTGGGAGCCGCTGCGCGCGCGCATCCGCCAGCACGGCATGCGCAACTCGAACTGCCTCGCGATCGCGCCCACGGCGACCATCGCCAACATCATCGGCGTGTCGGCTTCCATCGAGCCGACCTACCAGAACCTGTTCGTCAAGTCGAACCTGTCGGGCGAGTTCACCGTCGTGAACGAGTACCTGGTGGCCGACCTCAAGCAGGCCGGCCTCTGGGACGAGGTGATGATCGCCGACCTCAAGTACTTCGACGGCAACCTCGCGCGCATCGACCGCGCGCCGGCCGAGCTGCGCCGGCTCTACGCCACGGCCTTCGAGGTCGAGCCCAAGTGGCTCGTCGAGGCCGCCGCGCGGCGCCAGAAGTGGATCGACCAGGCGCAGTCGCTCAACATCTACATGGCCGGCGCCTCGGGCAAGAAGCTCGACGAGACCTACAAGCTCGCCTGGATCCGGGGTCTGAAGACCACCTACTACCTGCGCTCCATGGGGGCCACCCACGCGGAGAAGTCCACGACCAAGACCGGCGCCCTGAACGCGGTGCCCACGGACTTCACGGCGTCGGCCAGCGCTAGCCCGACCGGCGAGGAGGAGCCGAAGTTCTGCTCCATCGACAACCCCGAATGCGAGGCATGCCAGTGATCACGCTCGGCGGGCGCAGCTTCTCCGGGCCGTACCTGATGCCCCTGTGGTCGGCACCGAGCGCCTCCGGACTTTACGCGCTCATGGTCCCGGGCTGGCGGCTGCTCACCTTCCGCGCCCTGCATTTCGGCCAGGCCGAGAAGCTGGGCCTGGAGGAGCTCAGGGGCCACCCGCGGTACGCGGAATGGATCGCCGCCGCCGGAACCGAGTGGAACCTGTACGTCGCCACGCACGAGTTGTCGTTCTCGACCGAATCGCAGCGCGAGGCGGCGCTGCGCGACGTGGCGCGCGAGTACCAGCCGGAGTTCGGCACGCCGCTGCCCAACCCCGAATTGCCCGGCCTGCGCACGCTGCTGCTCGCGCGGGCCATGCGCACCAACCAGGATTAGCGAGGACCCATGCTCAATTTCGAGGACGAGGGCGCCCTGAAGCCGATTCCCGGGCTGCCCATGCAGCCGCCGGTGAGCGGCTTCGTTCCCGCCGGAGCCGGGACGCAGGCGCTCGCCGAAGGCGCGCTGCGCCGCGTCACGGTGGAAGACAAGCGCGTCATCAACTCCAAGGCCGACGTCAACCAGCTGGTGCCCTTCAAGTACAAGTGGGCCTGGGAGAAGTACCTCGCCGCCTGCGCCAACCACTGGATGCCGCAGGAAATCAACATGAGCCGCGACATCCAGCTGTGGAAGGATCCGAACGGCCTCACCGAGGACGAGCGGCGCGTCATCAAGCGCAACCTCGGCTTCTTCGTGACGGCGGACTCGCTTGCCGCCAACAACATCGTCCTCGGGACCTACCGCCACATCACCGCGCCGGAATGCCGGCAGTACCTCCTGCGCCAGGCGTTCGAGGAGGCGATCCACACGCACGCCTACCAGTACATCGTCGAGAGCCTCGACCTGGACGAGAGCGAGATCTTCAACGCCTACCACGAGGTCACCTCGATCCGGGAGAAGGACGAGTTCCTGGTCCCGTTCATCGACACGCTGACCGACCCGGCCTTCGTCACCGGCACGCCGGAAGCCGACCAGAAGCTCCTGAAGAGCCTGATCGTCTTCTCCTGCCTCATGGAGGGCCTGTTCTTCTACGTCGGCTTCGCCCAGATCCTCGCCCTGGGCCGGCAGAACAAGATGACCGGCGCCGCCGAGCAGTACATGTACATCCTGCGCGACGAGTCCATGCACTGCAACTTCGGCATCGACCTCGTCAACACGGTCAAGCTGGAGAACCCGCACCTGTGGACCCCGGCGTTCCGGGAGGAGCTCAACGAGCTCTTCCGCAAGGCCGTCGAGCTGGAGTACCGCTATGCGGAGGACACCATGCCGCGCGGCGTGCTCGGGCTGAACGCCCCGATGTTCAAGGAGTACCTGCGGTTCATCGCCAACCGCCGCTGCCAGCAGATCGGTCTCGACACACTTTTCCCGGGGGCAGCCAACCCTTTCCCCTGGATGAGTGAGATGATCGACCTCAAGAAAGAGCGTAACTTCTTCGAGACGCGGGTCATCGAGTATCAGACCGGCGGCGCGCTGAGCTGGGACTGAGCCGCCACATGCCCGTCAACGAAACGGAGGAATGGAACGAAATGCGCATCACAGCCTGCAAGGCCGAGGAGGACTACAAGCTCTGGCTGCGCTTCGAGGATGGGCTCGAAGGCAGCGTGTTCCTCGGCAACCTGCTCGAGATCGGCGCCTTCCAGCTCTGGCGCGACGTGCGAGAGTTCGAGAAGGTGAGCGTCGACCCGGACACCGCGACGGTGACCTGGGAAGGCGGCATCCGGCTGGACCCGGATGTCCTGTACCACGATGTCAAGCATCGCCAGATGAACCACGAGATTCAGCACGCCGGCGCGGGGCAACCCGCGCCGGCGGTTGAATAGTCCGGGCCGCATCGCCGGGCTTCTTGTAGTCCAACAACCTTGAAGGAGAGTGAAGATGGCGAAGAAAAAAGCGAAAAAAGGCGGAAAGAAAAAGAAGAAGAAGAAAGCGTCAAGTAAAAAAAAAGCGGTAAAAAAAGCAGGTAAGAAGAAAAAGGCGGCAGGACCAAAGAAATCCGCCAAGAAGAAGAAAAAGGCGGGCAAGAAGAAAAAGGCAAGCAAAGCCGCCAGACCTAAGGCCAGCCCTGCGAAGACGGCGCGCACTGTGGTTGCAACGCCGTCCACCGCTGCGACATCCGGCGCGAGAACCGCGCTGAATCCAGCGGCCGCGTGGCCGTTTCCCACCGGTTCCCGGCCGTAACCGGGACCTGGGGAAACGAGGCGAGGGGCGCAAGCCCCTTGCCGGGCCCTCGAAGCTCAGCGGACCGGCTTGGTCGACGACCTAGCTGGGAGAGACCTAGGCCGGTCCGCGAGGCTTCCCATTAATGGCTCCATTCTAATGGGGCCGATCCCGAGCGCGAGAAAAAACGTTGTCGAAACAAGGATTTCGCATGGCAAGACGCCGGTGCGTGAAAGCGGAGAACGTATTGACCTAGAAAGGTAATTTTTACTAAGATGCCGTCCGCTGCACCGCAGCATGCCGTCCAGCTGGTCTATTCTGGGAGCCATCCGGGCCCCCGACGGCCTTCCAGCCCCGCCTTGCCGGCCTCCCGGCGCAGGCGCCTGGTGCAGCTAGAGGACGCAAAGGAGTTCGCCATGAGTACATCGGTTGCCATCGTTTCGCGCGCATACGGTGCCCTGAAGGGCACGCTGGCCCTCGTCGGCCTGCTCGCCCTCGGATTGCTCTACGCAGTGCCCCTGGAGCGCGACGCCGTGCTCAAGCACCTGCCTTCGCTCGCCGCCTTCACGCTGCCGCAGACCTTCGCGGAACCGGCCACCACGGCTGCAGGCCCGATCCAGGCCGGATTCGAGCGCGGCCACGAGCGCGAGCAGCGCCTGCTCACCGAATTCATCGCCCGGCGCTACCGCGTGGCCGAAGAAGCCGTATCACGCTTCGTCGCCACGGCCTACCAGGCGGGCGCCAAGCACTCGGTTGACCCGCTGCTCATCCTCGCGGTGATGGCCATCGAGTCGCGCTACAACCCCGTGGCGCAGAGCCACATGGGCGCGATGGGGCTGATGCAGATCATCCCGAAGTTCCACATGGAGAAGCTCTCGGACCACGGGGGCGAGCAGGCACTGCTCGATCCGGAGGTCAACATCGTCGTGGGCGCCCAGATCCTGCGCGAGTACTCGCGCCGCTTCGGCGATCTGCAGGCGGCGCTGCAGTACTATGCGGGCGCGTACGACGAGCCTACGGCGCAGTACGCAGGCAAGGTGCTTGCGGAGCTGTCGCGGCTGGAGGTCCTCCGGCAGCGCGCGCGCAGGCAGCAGGCCTAAGCCGACCAGGCGCCTCGACTAAGCCGCCCAGGCCGCTACCGGCCGCAGAATCGCCTGATCCGCGCGGCGGCGTCCTCGAGATCGGCCATCCCGCGCGTATAGGCAAAGCGCACGAAACGGTCCGTGCCGTTCGAGCCGAAGTCCACGCCGGGCGTGGCGGCCACGCCTTCCTGCTGCAGCAGGTCCAGGCAGAAGCCCTTGGCGTCTGCCCCGCACTGCGCATACACATAAAAGGCGCCGCGCGGCTCGGCGGGAATGGCGAGGCCGGCATCGCGCAGCGCAGGCACCAGGAAATCGCGCCGGCGGCCGAACTCGGCGCGCCGCGCCTCCAGGATCGCGCGTGTTTCCGGCGCGAATGCCGCCACGGCGGCATGCTGCGCCGGCGTGGGCGCCGCGATGAAAAGATGCTGCGCCAGCTTCTCTAAGGCGCGCACCGCGCCGGCGGGCAGCACCACCCAGCCCAGGCGCCAGCCCGTCATGCAGAAGTACTTCGAGAAGCTGTTGATGACGACGACCTCGCCCGGCAGGGCGCAGGCCGATACGGGCGTCGAGCCGTAGACCAGGCCCTGGTAGATCTCGTCGACGATGAGCACGCCGCCGCGCGCGGCGATGAACTCGGCGATGCTCTTCAGCTCCTCTTTTGAGATGAGGGTGCCGGTCGGATTCGACGGCGATCCCAGCAGCAGTCCCTTCGTGCGCGGTCCCCAGGCGGCGCGAACCTGCTCGAGGGTCGGTTGAAAATTCTCTTT
>Ga0105100_10002003_pt1 | contig 11901 bp, 7 predicted proteins | sample PPLLak12cMay2015_2_FD_87033 | JGI IMG/M metagenome (GOLD analysis project Ga0105100, IMG submission 87033) | Freshwater sediment microbial communities from Prairie Pothole Lake near Jamestown, North Dakota, USA - PPLs Lake P8 Core (1) Depth... | ecosystem: Environmental > Aquatic > Freshwater >... | reverse complement strand
TCTAACATATGCCCAGCTTGCGAAGGTCATCGACCACTCACTGCTGCGGCCCGAGTTAACCGACCAGGAAGTGATCGATGGCTGTCAGCTGGCTGCCAGATACCATACTGCAACAGTCTGCGTCAAGCCCTGCCATGTCAGATTGGCCGTGAGCTTGCTGCAAACCACAGATGTAAGAGTCAGCACGGTGATCGGCTTCCCACATGGCGGCCACCTGACAACTGTCAAAGTGGCCGAGGCGCAATCTGCCATGGATGACGGCGCGGTCGAGCTGGAAATGGTGATCAACATCGGCGCACTGCGCTCCAATCAAATGGAATTCGTTCGGGAAGATATCCAGTCGGTATGCGATGCAGCTCATGCCCGAGGGGCGAAAATAAAAGTCATCCTCGAAAACGCCTATCTGAATGACGGTCAAAAGATCCAGGGTTGTCAGTTGAGCGAGCAAGCAGGTGCCGATTGGGTCAAGACCTCAACCGGCTTCGCTCCCGGCGGTGCCACTTTGGAAGATATTCGCCTGATGCGCCGCCATCTCAGCCCGCACGTCCAGCTGAAAGCGGCTGGCGGTGTGCGCACCCTCGATTCAATTCTGGCCGTCATCGATGCCGGCTGCACCCGCTGCGGCGCGACAGCTACCGCCTCGATCCTGGATGAGTTTGAAACCCGCCAAAAAGATGGATCACTGGCTGCTTCGATAATAAACAAATAAAAAAATCACCGGAGAAAACATGACTAAGAACATCAATAAACAAACCATCGGTGTGGGCGTAGCGGGAACTGGTTTTATCGGTCCTGCCCATGTGGAGGGAATTCGCCGCATCGGGATCCAGGTATTGGGCCTGGCTGAAAATACCCCTGAAAATGCACGCCTCAAGGCGTCTGAGCTGGGCATTCCTCGCGTTTATGATTCGTTTGATGCCATGCTGGCCGATCCAGACATCGATATCATCCACCTTGCCACGCCTAACCTGCTGCATCACCCGATGGCGAAGGCAGCCCTGACAGCCGGTAAACATGTCGTTTGTGAAAAGCCGCTGGCAATGACAGCCGCGCAGTCGGCGGAGCTGGTCCAGCTGGCGGCAGATAAGAGACTCGTCAACGCAGTAAATTTCAATATCCGCATGTACCCGATGGTGCAGCAGGCGCGCAGCCTGGTGCAGAACGGACAAATAGGTGATTTGTTCATCCTGCAGGGTTCTTATCTGCAGGATTGGCTGCTGCTGCCAACCGATTGGAATTGGCGACTGGAACCCGACCTTGGCGGTACGCTGCGTGCGGTCGGAGATATCGGCTCGCACTGGCTCGACCTGATGACTTTTGTCACCGGACTGCGGTTGGAAGAAGTCTTTGCCGATTTTAAGACCTTCCACCCGATCCGTAAGAAACCTTCCAAACCGCTTGAAACTTATACCGGCAAGATGCTGCTGCCCTCCGATTACGTCGACCAGCCGATTTACACCGAGGATTATGCTTCCATCCTGCTGCACTTCGAGAAGGGAGTGCGCGGGGTGCTGACGGTGGCGCAGGTTTGTTCGGGCCGTAAGAACCGCCTGTTCTTCGAGATCAGCGGCTCAGAGTCTTCACTGGCCTGGGATGGTGAAAACCCCAATGAGCTGTGGATTGGTCACAGGGCCGAACCTAACCAGGTTTTGTTAAAGGACCCTTCTTTGCTGGCACCAGAGGCGCGCGCGACTGCATCTTATCCCGGCGGTCACGGGGAAGGCTTCCCAGACACCTTCAAGCAGCTGTATAAAAAGGTCTACGATTACATTTTCCAGGGTGATTTCTCTAAGAAGCCTGATTTCCCGACTTTTGCTGATGGACATTACGAGATGGTGCTGTGCGAAGCGATCGAACGCAGCGCTAAAGAGCAGGCGTGGGTTAAAATAGAAAAATAACAGGAGAATATTCATGAAACTCGGATTCTTCACTGCCGCATTTCCTGGGAGCACCCTGGAGCAGGTCGCCAGATGGGGAGCGGAAAGCGGTTTCCAGGCCATCGAGATTGCCTGCTGGCCTAAAGAAAAAGCGTCTCGTCGTTATGCAGGTGTTACGCATATCGATGTAACCGCGCTGGATAAAATGCAGGCAGCCGGCATTCTAAAAATGCTGGACGGTTATGGGTTGTTCATTTCATCACTTGGGTACTATCCAAATCCACTCCATCCGCAGGCAGAGCACCGCGAAACTGTAATCGGTCATTTAAAAAAGGTGATCGACGCTGCAGCTCTGCTTGAAGTTCCCGTGGTCGGCACATTCATCGGAAAGGACAAGGATAAAACCGTCCCACAGAACCTTGAGGACTATGCAGAGATCTGGCCGCCAATTGTAAAGTTCGCCAGGGAACGCGGTGTCAGGATTGCCATCGAGAACTGCCCGATGCTCTTCTCCTATGATGAATGGCCTGGAGGTAACAACCTAGCCAGCACCCCTGCCATCTGGCGCAAGATGTGGGAGATCATCCCCGATGAATATTTCGGTTTGAACCTCGATCCTTCGCATCTCATCTTACAGATGATCGATTACGAGCGCGTGGTGCGTGAGTTTGGAACAAGAATTTTTCACGTCCATGCCAAGGATCTGCACATCGATCGTGAAGGACTGTATAACCACGGTGTGCTGTCACAGGGCATGGGCTGGCAGGTGCCGCGCATCCCGGGCCTGGGTGACATGGACTGGCCAAAATTCTTTGCCGCCCTGACTGCTGCTGGGTACGACGGAGTGGTCAGCATCGAACATGAAGACCGCGTCTTTGAAGGCAGCGAAGAGCTGGTCAAGCGCGGGTTCTACCTGTCACGCGATGTATTGAAGCCTTTCATCCATTAGAACGAGTATGGATAAGCAGATTTTGAGTAGATGGGAATAATATGAAACGCTATATCGGCTGCGACCTGGGTGGCACCAATTTACGAGCGGCGATCGTCGATGTTGAAACAGGCAACGTTCTACAGCATTCAACGATCCCAACCCTGGCGCGTGAAGGTCCCACCGCAGTCATGCAGCGGATGTCAGACCTGTTCATGCGCATCATCCAGGAAGCTGGATTAGGCAAGGAAGATATACGAGGGATCGGAATCGGCGTGCCGGGTACGTTGGACCTTGAGAGCGGTGAAACTCTTTTATTACCCAATCTGCCTGGCAACTGGCCGCACGTGCCATTGCGAAAAACCATCAACGAACTGACCGGGTTACCGGCAGCCATTCTGAATGACGTGCGCTCGATCACTCTCGGCGAGTGGCGTTTCGGCGCCGGGCAGAATGTGGATACCCTGGCAGTCTATGCCATCGGCACAGGCGTAGGAGGTGGGCTGGTGATCAATGGGCAGCTGCACCTCGGGTTTGGCGGCACAGCCGCCGAGCTGGGGCACATGGTGATCGACTTCAACGGCCCACGCTGCGGCTGTGGCAACCACGGCTGCTTGGAGACCTATGCGTCTGGCCCGGCGATCGCCGCCATGGGGATGAAAGCCGTCGCGCAGGGCTTCGCGACCAGGATCGCCGAGCTGTGCAATTACGACCTGAACCGCATCACCCCCAAATTGATCGCCCAGGCCGCTGAAGGCGGTGACGAGATTGCGCGTGAGATATATGCCCAGGCTGGCTACTACCTGGGTGTGGCGGCTTCCAGCATCTGTGTGGCACTCGGCCCGCAGCGCATCATCCTGGCAGGGGGTGTCTCGCAAGCCGGAGACCTTTTACTCGAGCCAATGTGCCGTACACTGCACGAGCGCGTGCATGTGATGCCGGTGGAACGGGTAGAAGTCGTCCTGGCGCAGCTTGGAAACAGCGCCGGCGTGATTGGAGCGGCGCTGTGGGCGGAGAACAGGCAGGCGGGGAAGGAAGCAACCACTGGTTGACGGGATATCGCATCACAGGTAAAATATAGCGCGTCTTTACCGGGCCCATAGCGCAGTTGGGAGCGCGTCTCAATGGCATTGAGAAGGTCGAGGGTTCGAATCCCTCTGGGTCCACTCGAAGGTCATAACAGGAGTAGTAGGCTATGCTGCCAGCGAGCCGGGAGAGAGAGGTGCGAGCCCGGTACGGTGCCCTGCAGAGCACCCGGTGTGTCACTCACCGTCCGAATAGGGCTCAACTCGCCTGTTGCTGTAATTAGCAAGCCTTTCCGGTAAACGGAATACCCTGAGCCGGAAACGGGTTCGCCCGTTAGCGCGAACCAGAGCGGCCTGGCACTCCTGTCTTTCGGAAGGATGCCGGCAAGCAGGGTGGTACCGCGGAGCAATCCTTCGTCCCTGATGGGCGAAGGATTTTATTTATTGGTAGCGGGAGGATTGCTCACCTCCTGGAGGTGAAAATGGTTGGGAAATTAAATCAATGGGGAGAATACCGCCCTCAATCTTTCGAGCCAGGCTGGCAGTCAGCCTGGGAAGAGAGTGGCTTTCATCAAGCGCGGGATAACGGCGAAAAGCCAAAGTACTACTGCCTGGATTTCTTCCCTTACCCTTCTGGCGAAGGCCTGCACGTAGGACACTGTCGCAATTACATCCCTACAGACGTGCTCTCACGCTATAAGCGCATGCAGGGCTTTAATGTCCTGCATCCTATGGGCTGGGACGCCTTTGGAGAGCCTGCCGAACAGTACGCCGTACGCCAGGGCGTGCACCCACGCCTGACCACCGATATCAATAAAGCCAACTACAGGCGACAGATGAAGCTGATTGGAACCAGCTACGACTGGAGCCGGGAGATCGATTCATCGCTGCCGGAATATTACCGTTGGAACCAGTGGTTCTTCCTGCTGCTATACAGGAAAGGCCTGGCGTACCGTGATACCAACTGGCAGTGGTGGTGTGAAATATGCCAGACCACATTATCAAGTCACGAAGTGGCGGGAGGGGTGTGCTGGCGCGGCCACAGCCAGATCACCCGCCGGGAGATTCCGGCCTGGTATTTCCGCATCACCAGCTACGCCGAAGAACTTCTGTCTGGCCTCGATCATGTGGATTGGCCAGAATCCATCAAAGCCATGCAGCGCAATTGGATCGGTCGTTCTGAAGGCTGTGAGATCATCTTTCGAACTATGGGTGGTGAGGCCGTACCTGTATTCACAACCCGGCCAGACACGCTGTTTGGTGCCACGTTCTTTGTCCTGGCACCCGAACACCCCCTCTCTTCCAGGATTGCTACCCCTGAGAATGCCCAACATGTGGAAGCGTACATCGTACAGGCAAAGCGCCAGGGCGAAATCGAGCGTATGAAAGAAAAGCGGCAAAAAACCGGTATTTTCACAGGCGGCTATGTCGTTAATCCAATCAACAACGAGATGATCCCGGTTTTTATCGCGGATTATGTCCTGCCTGGTTACGGAACCGGCGCTGTTATGGGTGTGCCGGCGCACGACCCGCGTGATTTGGAATTTGCCCGTCTTTTCAACCTGCCGGTGCGTGTGGTAATCCTGCCACCAGGAGAAGGTACTGAAGAAGGTGAGAACCTGGCAATTGCTTATACCGGCAACGGCAGGTTGGTGAATTCCGGGGAATTCTCGGGGTTATCAAGCCGGGAAGCGTCGGGGAAGGTAGGTACCTCGCTTATAGAGAAAGGTGCTGGTGGGCCGAGGGTCAACTACCGCATGCGCGATTGGCTGATCAGCCGGCAGCGCTACTGGGGTACGCCTGTGCCGATCGTTTACTGCCAGAGCTGCGGCGAGATGGCAGTTCCCGAGGAGCAGCTGCCCGTTTTACTGCCGCCGATGGAAGATTTCCAGCCGGATGGGAGCGGTCGCTCGCCACTGGCCCGCCAGGCGGATTTCTTGCATACCTCTTGCCCGAACTGCAGCGAGCCCGCCTTGCGCGAGACTGATACCATGGGCGGTTTTGTCGATTCTTCGTGGTATTTCATGCGCTTCACCAGCCCCCACGAGGACTCAGCGCCCTTTACAGCTGAAGCGGTGAATTACTGGATGCCGGTCGATCTATATGTTGGCGGAGCCGAGCACGCCGTGCTGCACCTGCTCTATGCTCGTTTCTGGACCATGGTCCTGGCTGATGCGGGCTTAATCCCATTTCGCGAGCCGTTTGCCAGGCTGCTGAACCAGGGACAGCTGCTGGCACCCGACGGCCAGCGCATGGCCAAGTCGCGCGGCAATGTAATTACTCCCGACAGCACAGTGAAGACTTTTGGCGCAGATGCCTTGCGTGTGTACGAGCTGTTCATGGCGCCCTTCGAGCAGGATATAACCTGGAGCACTGAAGGTATCAGCGGATCGTGGCGATTTCTTAACCGCCTGTGGATTTTGTATTCCGATACGTATATGGCTGGTCAAAGCTACTCCGGGGAAGATGCAAATCTATTGAAGATGTTACATAAAACGATCAGGAAGGTTGAAGAGCGGATCGAGAGATTTCGCTTCAACACCATGGTCTCTTCCTTCATGGAGTTTGTAAACATCCTGTATGAACGTTATCAGGCGGAGGCGTGGAGAACGGGCACCTTCCACCAGGCACTGGATACACTCCTTCTGCTGCTGGCACCGGTTGTTCCGCACATCTCCGAAGAATTGTGGCAGCGCACCGGTCATACGGGAAGTGTGCACCAGCAGACCTGGCCAACCTGGAACGGTGAGCTGGCACACGATGAGGTCATTCAAATCCCAGTACAGGTCGATGGTCGTTTACGGGAGGTAATCGAAGTGGCAGTGGATGCTGGGCAAGACGAGGTTAAAGAATTGGCTTTATCCCTGGAGCGCATTCGCCAGCATCTCCAGGGACGTGGCGTTGCTCAGGTGATATTGGTTCCAGGTAAAGTCGTAAATATCGTGACGGATTAGTCATCTTTGAAATCTTATTTCACAGGAATTCTGGAGAAAAACATGGATGGATTGCGGCAATATATTCCAGCAGAAATTGAGCAAAAATGGCAGTTGCGCTGGGAACAAGACGGGCTTTACCATTCTGATGTCGAGCCTGGGCGGCCAAAACATTATGCCCTGACAATGCTTCCCTATCCTTCGGGTGATCTTCATATCGGTCACTGGTACGCCATGACACCTTCGGATGCCCGAGCGCGATATATGCGCATGCGCGGTTTTAATGTAATGTTCCCGATGGGATTCGATGCCTTTGGCTTGCCAGCCGAAAATGCCGCCATCAAAAACAACATCCATCCTCGCAAGTGGACCTACGCCAACATCGACCGAATGCGCCAGCAGCTGCGCAGCATGGGTGCGATGTTCGATTGGCGGCGCGAGGCTGTATCCGCTGACCCAGAATATTACAGGTGGACACAATGGTTCTTCCTTAAACTATTTCAAAATGGCCTGGCGTACCGCAAAGAAGCTGCTGTGGACTGGTGCCCGCACTGCAACACTACCCTGGCGCGCGAACAGGTGTGGGGTGATGACCGCCATTGCGAACGCTGCGGGACTCCGGTGATCAAAAAGAACCTGGAACAGTGGTTCTTCCGCACCACGAGCTACGCCCGGGAATTGCAGGATTTTTCCGGTTTGGACTGGCCGGAGCGTGTAAGACTGCTCCAAACCAATTGGATCGGGCAATCGGAAGGCGCCAGTGTGATTTTCAAGCTGGAACAGGGCGATCCGCTGGAAGTGTACACCACGCGACCGGATACATTGTGGGGTGCGACCTTCATGGTCCTGGCTCCTGAGCATCCCCTGGTTGGAAAAATCACCTCATCCGACCAGCGGCAGGCGGTGCAGGAATACATCCGTCAGTCTGAGCGCCAGAGCGACATCCAGCGTGAAGCTACCGACAAGGAAAAGACCGGGGTCTTCACAGGTGGGTACGCGATTAATCCTGTCAATGGTGCTCGCATCCCGGTCTGGATTGCCGATTATGTTTTAATGACCTACGGAACCGGGGCAATCATGGCTGTACCCGCCCATGATGAGCGTGATTTCGCCTTTGCACTTAAATTTGGCTTGCCAATCCTGCCAGTAATCGACCGGCCGGATCGTTTGTCCAAATCGATCATACACCAGGACAGCTTGAGAGCGGGTTGGGAAGAAGCGCTGCAGAAAACGAACATCGTAGTTTTCGAACGGCAGGGTGATTTCTATTTGACCATCCCACCGGAAGATATTCAAGCTTTTCGTGAGTTGGTTCAGCATCATATCCTGCCGGGAAAGAAAATCGAAATTGTGGGTACCCAATGGTCTTTCCTGTTTTCCGAAGGTGAAATCTCCTGGGATTCGGTCAAGAGCGAAAGAAAGATCCTGGAAAAATGCTGTGAGACCGATCCGGGATTGGGAGATTTCCGAACTCTGATGGAATTGTTCTGGAGCCAGGAATTTTATCGGGATGCGCTGTATCATGCAGGCTATGGTACGATGATTAATTCGGGAGAATTTAGTGGTACGTCTGGTCAGACTGCAAAGGCTGCGGTCACTGAATGGCTGCAGTCCAAGGAGATCGGAAATTCTGCTGTCAATTACCGGCTGCGTGACTGGCTGATTTCCCGGCAGCGTTACTGGGGTGCGCCCATTCCAATCATTTATTGCCAGGAGCATGGAGCGGTTCCCGTGCCTGATGAACAGCTGCCGGTGCTGCTTCCAGACGATGTTGAATGGCTTCCCACCGGCGAAAGCCCGCTGAAACTGCACCCCACTTGGAAAATGACAACCTGCCCGCTCTGTTCACAGCCTGCGGTGCGCGAGACTGATACCATGGATACTTTTATGTGCTCATCCTGGTATCACCTGCGGTATCTGAGTCCAGATTATCCAAATGGTCCGTTTGATCCAGAGGAATATGAATATTGGATGCCTGTGGACACATACACCGGGGGAATTGAACACGCCACCATGCATCTGATTTACACCCGGTTCTTTCATAAAGCCGGGAGAGATATGGGTGTGATGAAGGGCTCGGAGCCGATGCTGCAGCTGCGCAACCAGGGCATTATCCTGGGAGAAGATACTGAAAAGATGTCCAAGAGCCGCGGCAACGTCGTCTCCCCTGATACCCTGGTTGACAGGTATGGCGCAGACACGGTACGGGCTTATTTAATGTTCTTTGCTCGCTGGGATATGGGGGCCCCCTGGAACAGCAGCGGAATTGAAGGAACGGCACGTTGGATGCGGCGGGTATGGGCGCTGTATAACGAACCCATCACGCGACGAGAACCCAATCCAGAAACCCTCCGCAATCTTCGCCGCAGCCTTCACCAGACGCTGCGGCAGGTGACACATGATTTCGATTCCTTCGAATTTAACACCATCGTGTCTGCCTTGATGGAGCTGCTGAATGAGATGTACAGGGCGCGTGAAAATGGCGCAGCTGGAACGCCTGAATGGGAAGAAACCCTGGATATCTATTTGCGGATGATGGCTCCTGTTGCACCGCACATGGCCGAAGAGCTGTGGGCAGCCGCGGGAAAGCCGTATTCCATTCACATCCAGTCCTGGCCGGAGGTCGACCAGGCGGCTGCCGCGGAGGAGCTGGTCACGCTGGTTATCCAGGTAAATGGCAAGGTCCGTGACCGCATTCCCGTGCCAGTTGGTATAAACCAGGACGAATCACGAAAAATTGCCCTGGCGAGCCCGTCGATCCAGAAAATCATGGCAGGGAATTCGCCGCGTAAAGTGATCGTTGTCCCAGATAAGCTGGTAAACATCGTTTTGTGAGCCGGAGCATAAAGTAGTTCTTCTTAATAATAATTACCCTGCTGCGCGGGTGGAAGCGACTCGTTTGACCATTTCTTCGACTTCCATTAGAATTTAATAGAAGATCATTCCTTCAAAGCAATTGGCATTCCGAAATTCTTAGATGTTGGAATTGTTCGAGATAGTAAAAGGAAAACAAATGTCTACAAAGAAAATTGTGACAGCACCGGATGCCCCCCAGGCTATCGGGCCATATTCTGTGGCCACGACTTTTGGCGATCTGGTTTTTACAGCCGGCCAGCTGGGTCTGGATCCATTAACCGGGAATATTGTTCCTGGAGGGGTGGAGGCGGAAACACGCCAGGCATTGATAAACCTGAAGAATATCCTCGAGAGCGCCGGTTCATCACTGAATAATGTCCTTAAAACCACCATTTTCTTAAGGAATATGATGGATTTTGGGGATGTGAATACAGTATACGCGGAATTCTTTAATTCAGATTTTCCGGCGCGATCGACCATAACAGTCGCAGCTCTTCCCAAGAACGGCCTGGTGGAAATCGAAGCTGTCGCATGTCTGGGGAATTAATCCTGGTCGTCGACGATGAGCAGAACATCGTCCAGTTAGCGCGCCTGTACCTGGAACGGGAGGGCTTCCGGGTTGATTTCAGGGCAGATGGTAAATCCGCTTTGGAAGCAGTCGAATTTCAGAAACCCGCGCTGGTCATCCTCGATATCATGCTCCCGAAAATGGATGGGATCGAGGTATGCCGGAAGCTGCGCGCTCAAAACAACCGTGTACCGGTAGTTATGCTGACTGCCAGGGATGAGGATATCGACAAAATCCTGGGATTAGAGATGGGTGCAGACGACTACCTGACCAAGCCCTTCAATCCCCGCGAGCTGGTGGCGCGGGTGAAGGCGATATTGAGGCGGTCTGACCATTTGACTTCCCGCAGTACATCTGCCATTCATATCGGGGACCTAGTTATCGATCCTGCCAGCCGCGAGACGAGTGTGAACGAGCAGCCCGTGGATTTGCGCACCCAGGAATTCGATTTGCTGCTCACCCTGGCAGAACACAAGGGGCTGGTTCTCTCCAGGGAGCAGCTGCTGGAAAAAGCCTGGGGAATTGATTATTTCGGCCAGACTCGCACAGTAGACGTCCATATCGGGCAGCTGCGTAAAAAACTGTCTGCCAGCCGGGTGCGGATCGAAACCATAACCGGAATTGGATACAAATTGGTAGCCTGATGTTTTCGAGCCTGCGTTTTCGCCTTTGGCTGACATATCTTCTTATTGCGGGGATCGTCATAGGTATTGCCGGCATTGTGATGGTCATATACTTGATTCGAAATCCGGCTGCTGACCGCCGCGAGCTGCAGAGGTTGAGAGTAATTTCAGGTTTAATCGAAAACCGGGACGCAAATTTCTTCCAGGCGCTGGAGAATGACTCTTTTGAGAATGTGCAGAAGACAGTTCAGAGAGTAGACAGGCAGCTCGGAGTGCGTGCGGCAGTGTTTAGTGAGAACGGTGACCTGTTAGCTGATTCCCGCCAGGGGTTGGCCGCAGACCTACCAGACTGGAATTATTTATCCTCTTCGAATACCACCAGCTTTCGGGATTCAGGCAGGAGGCAGTGGTTGTTCGTGGTCACACCGGTCGAAAGCGGTGATTATTTGCTCCTGGCTTTACCACGGATTCGATATCCGATCTGGACGGTAGTCCGAGATGAAATTTTACCTCCTTTTGGAAGGGGAGTGCTGCTGGCGCTTTTCTTATCCCTAATGATGGCTATATGGATTTCCGAATGGGTTTCAGCTCCCTTGAAAAGAATGGCTGCAGCAGTGATGAATATTTCTGTGCAGCGATTCAATAAGATCGAGTTGGAAGGTCCCCGTGAAATCAAGGAGCTGGCTAAGGCTTACAACGAAATGGGTGAACGAGTTCAATCCTCCCAGAGGTCGCAGCAGGATTTCGTCGCGAACGTTTCCCACGAACTAAAAACCCCGCTCACTTCGATCCAGGGATTCGCGCAAGCGATCACGGATGGTACGGCTGAAGGACCGGATGGAATAAAACAGGCAGCAGCGGTTATTCTTGATGAAGCAGAGCGCATGCACCGCATGGTGCTGGATTTGCTGGAACTGGCTCGCTACGATTCGGGGATGGCAAAACTTGATTTTTCCGAAGTCGATCTTGAAGAAGTATTGCTTGAAGTTGTTGAAGAGTTTGAGCCTCTTGCAAGCAAGTTGCAGGTGAATCTGAAATTTGAAAGTGGGGCTGCCGAGATATTACCGGTGCATGCTACTACTGGACGCTTG
>Ga0105100_10002000_pt1 | contig 11909 bp, 9 predicted proteins | sample PPLLak12cMay2015_2_FD_87033 | JGI IMG/M metagenome (GOLD analysis project Ga0105100, IMG submission 87033) | Freshwater sediment microbial communities from Prairie Pothole Lake near Jamestown, North Dakota, USA - PPLs Lake P8 Core (1) Depth... | ecosystem: Environmental > Aquatic > Freshwater >... | reverse complement strand
GAAAGGCGCTTCCTGGCCTCTGAAGCCAGCGGATACTCGAGCGGGCTGGTCCGGATGCATTACGACCTGGAGCTTGAATCGCGTCTGGCCTGGGATTCCTTCCAGTATTTCCGCAGCTGGTCAGAAATTGTAGGCGGCGATTGCGGTTTTACCCGCACCGGCTTCCTCCAGCTCGTCCAATCCGAACTTACTGATTACTTACGACAAAATGTCTCCATGCAGCAGAGACTGGGTATCCCCACTTTGCTCATCACTTGTGATGACGTCAGGCGGTTGGCGCCTAATTTCTACGTAGGGGATTTCGATGTCGCAGCCTATGAACCGGAATCCGGCTACGCGGATCCTACATCCACCACGCGCGCCCTGATGGATGCCGCCCGCCAGCGGGGAGCAAGATTAATCCAGGAATGCCCGGTCACTGGCATCCGCATTAACAGTAACCGTGTGACAGGCGTGAACACAGACCATGACCATTTCGACTCCCCCATCGTGATCAACGCAGCTGGCGCCTGGGCTGCCAGGGTGGCAAGCATGGCAGGCGTCGATTTGCCTGTCAAAACCTGGCGCCATGAAACCATGTTCGTCCGCCGGCCGCAGGATTTTGGACCTGCACATCCCACGGTGATCGACGACATTAACAATATGTATTTTCGCCCTGAGACCGGGAAGCTGACCCTGGTGGGATTGGAAGATGGCAACACGCGCGGTGAATCACCCGAGGAGAACACTGGAAAAGCCCGTCCCGGCTTCGTGGAACGCGCTATCGAGAGATTGACCCGGCGTATCCCTGCGCTGGAAAACGGCAGCCTGCACAGCACCCTGGCGGGATTCGATGGAGTCACACCCGACGGCCATCCTGTGCTGGGGCCAGCGGGTCCGAACGGTTTTTACCTGGACTGCGGTTTCAGCGGCACTGGCTTCAAGATTGCTCCGGCAGTCGGCGCAAACCTGGCAGACTGGATCGTGGACGGACTGCCTGCCGGTATCGACATCACCCTTTTTACTTTCAAGCGTTTCCAAACTGGAAATCAGATTGACGGCCTGCACAGCTACGGAAAAGAATTCTAGTAAAAGAAGAGCCCAGGAACCTAATTTCTAAGGTTCCTGGACTCAATATATTGAATAACCGTGGCCAGCTCAGATATTCATCCTGAATTGTCTATCCTCCCGCTATGAGCGTCCATCCTTCGGAAATCAATGTTGCGGCGTTAGCCAGAGCAGCAAAATCCTTGGGGAAATAAACTACTGTGTACGCTTCAGCAGGTGGGAATTGCGACAGAAGCTCATCAGGTAATTTGAGTGTGGCTCGGATCGGGTGCACGAAGCCTCGTGCATAAATTAACTGGCCTTCATCCGAGTAGAGCTGCTCAAGCAGAAGCTTGGCGGCATTCGGATGCGGAGCACCCTTGGTGGCGAACTGGATATAAAGACCAGCAACTGTCCCATCGGAAGGAATCACCACCTCCAGGTTCATGGCCAGGTCTTTCTTCTTGCTCAATCCATCGAAGTCCCAGAACAGCGAAATTGGGCACTCGCCCTTCTGAATCGCCGAAGTGCTTGGGGCAATTGGCCGCATATTGCCAGCTTCGATTAATTGCGCGAAGTAATCCAGGCCAGGTTGTGGATTCGTTTCATCCCCACCTTTCGCAACGGCTGCTGCCAGCACGACCATATTGGCAGTAGCCGATTCGCGCGGATCCTTCATGCAGATGGTGTCGACGTACTCCGGTTTGAGCAGGTCATCCCAGGTCAGGGGCACATTCGGGACCAGGTCTTTATTCACCGTGAAGGCGATGGCACCCCAATAACCAGCAGCCCAGCGCCCATCAGGATCCTTCGCATAATCGGGAATCTCATCCCAAAACAGGTTCTTGTATGGCTGGGCCAGGTCTTCATCGTTGACCACTTGAGCGAAGTTGAAACCGAGATCGGTGATATCTGCGACTGGAGCACTGGCTTCCGCTTTTAGTGCTGCCAGGATCTCGCCGCTGGACATGTCCGTGTCCTGGTGCTCGATCCCATACTTCTCGGTGAACAGAGCCCACTGGCCACCGTAGTTCGACCAGTCATCCGGCAGTCCGTAAGAGACAATGAGCCCTTCTTGCTTTGCGGATTCAACCAGTGGAGCCAGTGGATCAGCAACCGGAGTTACCTCTGTGGCGCCTATATAGTCGTTCCAGCCGGTCACGATGTCTTTGACAGCAGCAGAGAAGTTCTCCAGGCTGGTCGGGAAATGGAGATTTCCATATGCGTCCGCGGGAATCATCTTGGCTGCCACTTCATCAGGAAGGGCGACATCGCGGGTGGGGTGTGCGTAACCTTCAGCAAGCATCACCTGGCCTTCATCCGAGTACATGAAATCAATCCCCAACTTGGCCGCGTTCGGGTGCGGCGCCAGCTCGTTGATATACTGGGCAAAGATCATCCCAACCGTAGAATCGCTCGGGATGATGACCTCGAGCGGTAATCCGGTGGCGTCACGTTTAGCGAATCCGTCGAAATCATAGACCATCGAGATCGGGCACTCACCTTTTTGGACTGCGGCGACATTCAGAACCACGCCTTCGCGCAGGTTCCCAGATTCGCGCAGCTCCTTGAAGAAATCCAGTCCAGGCTGGACGTTGTCTTCGCCACCACCGTGGGCATAGGCTGCTGCCAATACCGAAGCAGTCGCATAAGTCGAGACGCGTGGATCGCGGCTGCATACCATGTCTTTGTATTCCGGCTTCAGCAGGTCATCCCAGGTTTTCGGTAAGTTCTCGACCAGGTCGGTATTGACCAGGAAGCTGATCGCTCCCCAGTATGCACTCGCCCAACGACCATCCGGGTCCTTGAACTGATCCGGGATTGTGTCATATGAAGCGTTCTTATAGGTCATTGCGAGATTATTCTCGAGCAGCGGGCCCAGGAAATCGTAGCCGATATCCGCCATATCCATCACCGGAGCATTTTTCTCTGCCATCAGCCGGGTGATCTGCTCAGCGCTGGTCATGTCGGTGTCAGTGTGGACCACCTGGTATTTGTCTTCAATAGCTCGCCAGATGTTGCCCAGGTTAACCCAGTCATCCGACATTCCATAGCTGATGAGCTCGCCTTCTTCCTTCGCTGCTTCCTCCATCTGACCTTGCTCATTCACCGGCTCAACTGTAGCTTCAGGCTGTGCCGGTGCTGCAGTCTCGGCTGCTGGCGGTGAAGTCGGTGGGGCAGCGCATGATGGGGTCATCACCATCATGATGATCAACAATCCGAACAGAATTGTCTTGATTTTCATTTCATCCTCCACACTTGTTTTGGGGGGATCAGGCTGTCAGCACCAATCCCTTGTGTATATCCGTTTGAAAGGTGATTTCCACTTTTCCAGTTTTTCAAACCATCTCGTACTTTACTTCTGGAATATCAGCTTAATCGATAGCACCTCCTTTTCATAGTTCTTGTCACAATTTCTAATTCATGTTTGACCGGTGTAATTATTGATTGAAAACGCCTTTTTTATGGGATTACCGGGCGCCTACCGCCTCCTCAATATGAGTTCTACCGCGCACCAGACGCAATAGAATCAATGAAGCAACCCAGGCAACCGTAAAGCTGATGACAGCCAGCGCGCTTGCCTGGCGGCCGTCGAAACGGGTGAATTCCACCAGGTAGATCGGAAAGGTCTTGAAGCGCGAACCGAGCAGTAAGTTAGAGAGGGTGAACTCGGCAAATACTGTCGTAAATACCAACAACGAACCATTGATGATCCCGGGAAAGATATTCGGAATAATGATTTTCAAAAGAATCTGGGGCCAGCTGGCACCCAGGCTCAATCCAGCTTCTGTGAGAGTGCGAATATCGATGGCTTCCAGCGCATTGACCACCGGACGGTACATGAATGGCAAAGAGATCACCATGCAGGCTGCGATCAAAATCGCCGGTTTGTTGATGATGGGCAGTGGGACAGTGGAATAGAAGCGAATGAGCGCCAGGGCCAGGATCACACCCGGAATGCCGAATGGCAGGATAGTCATGAGCTCCATCCAGGGTTTAGCCCTGGGTACACGTAAATGGGCCCAATACGCAGTTGGCGTCACCAGGATCACGGACAATAACACAGTCCAAAATGCGATAACCATGGAATTTTTCAAGGTCAACGCGAATGCACGCCGGGTCGTGACAGCTGTCCACCACTCCATCGTCAATCCTTCAGGCAGGATCGTATGGTCCCAGCGCGTGGAAACCGAAAAGATCGCTGTCGCAATCAATGGGATGATCATATATAAGAGAAAGAATCCCAGGATGGCACCGCGCCAGATACCGCGATCCTTCACCTCTGAAACCTCCGCGCTCTGCGGATGGCAAGCTGGTAGCCGATTACGCTGAGTGCCATCACAACCAGGGACAGGCTGGCCAGCGCATCTGCCGCTTCAGGATCCAACTGGACTTCGCCGCGAATTAAAGCTGCAATTTGAATTGGTACAAGGCCAATCTCAGGACCGGTAAGCGTCCAGGCTGTGGCGTATGCACCAAATGAATTGGCAAACAACAGGATAAATCCACCGATCAATGAAGGTGCAAGGATGGGAAACGCGATCTGCCTCCAGTATTGCAGGTTTGAAGCGCCCAGGTTCGAAGCAGCCTCCTGCCACTCCGTTCTCAATCCCAATAAGGACGGGATCATGATGAGCAGCATCAGCGGGATCTGAAAATAGAGATATGCGATGACCAGCCCGCTGATCGAATAAATCCTGAAATTTGGGTACAATGAAATCCCGAAAAACTCTTTCAGAACCAGGGTGATGATGCCTGTAGATCCCAATGTGATGATAAAAGCGAACGCCAGAGGCGCACCACCGAAATTTGTGGTCACATCCGCGAGCGCCGTAACAGACTCGCGTACGGACTTATTGCGAGTATGAATGATCGCATACGCGACCATGGTACCCAGGATCATACCAATCAAGGCCGTAAGGCCGGATAACTTGAAGCTGTTTCCGAACGACTGGGTCACTAAGGGGGTCATCACCCGGGAGAAATTTTCGATGGTAAGTCCGCCTTGAGAGTCGCTGAACGCAGAACGTACCAGGCGGAGGATTGGGATGATTTCAAAAGCAAAACCAAAAGCAAAAAACGGCAGCAATCCCAACCAGGCAAAGCCAGGCCGTGAAGATGTTGACTGTGTCTTTTTTACGCTATCAGCCATAATGCCTTCCCGATACCTATAAGAAAAGCTCCAAACCATCCATTGCAACCACGACCTGGCCAGAATACTCTTTTCTAATTTGAGCCTGCAAGTCGGATTTTAGTGTGTACGGGTACATATGAACCAACACCAGTTTTTTTACTCTGGCTTTAGCTGCTATCCAACCCACCTGTTCAGCTGCCAGATGGTCCCCCACTCCAGAACTGCCTGGAAAAGAACACTCGCAAACAAATACATCCGCTTGTTCCGCAAGATTTACAAGATCCATTGTCAGTGTGGCATCCCCAGAGAAAACGACAACTTTCCCATCAACCTCCAACCGGTAGGCAAGGCTGTCTGGGGTGTGCCCGGTGAGCGTGGATTTCACCTCCCACCCAGAAAATTCAAGAGTTCCCTGCATCATTTCATGGATCACAACTTGATAGGAAGTCGGACCGATCCCCGGGTAGGTTACCATCAGCTGGCGTAGAAACTCTCCCGTACCTCTTCCTCCTACCAGTTGTAACGCCTTCTCACGTACCCAACCCGGTGTGGATTCGAAAGCCTGTATGAGAGTTACCAGGTCCAGGGTGTGATCCGAATGGTGGTGTGTAATCAATATATGGTCCAACTCCCGGTAGTCGACACCCACTGCAGCCAGGCGGGAAAGGGTGCCTGGTCCAATGTCAACCAGCAGGAACCCCGAATCAGACTGTATCAAATGGCCTGCCGGGCTGTAGCCGGTCATAGGAATTGCCGTGCCTGCACCCAAAACCACTAGCCGTATCATTTACCCGATATCTCCACATCATTTGCGGAGTGATAGACACGCACCACACCATCAGGCGTATCCTGAAACCAGCCGGGTTCAGCTCCAGGAACCTGGAGCTGTGGAAGGATTTCGCTGCCTGAAAGAATCCTGGTCGGAAGGAAAGTCAGGCGCAGGGTTTCATGCGCTTGCTCGTCATAAGTCCGATAATTTACAGCCAACGGTTTGTATTGGATATCCTGTACTAATGAGGTCGAACTGAGGAGATGGTCCGTAGTAGAAAGTGCCAGAGCTGGCAGGGCAGCCATGCCGTCCAAGAAATGCGGCACATAATCGAAATAACCATCCGTGAACCAGCACTGGTTATAATAGTCAGGCCGGTCGATACCGACATTGACTGTTCCATCCTCATTCGCCATGTAAGTCGCCCAGTTAAACGACCGGATTGCCTTCTCCCGGTATTCGTCTTCCCCGGACGCCTTTGCCCATGCAGCGCACAGTGAGGCGTAGCGCGCCGTGTGGCTGCCCATCACATGGAAGCAGAATTTTTGTTCGTGGATTGGCACTGCTGAGTAGAATGGTTTCGCACCCAGAGTTTCTCGAACCCACTCGATCATTGCAGGCACATGCTCCTTCCAGTCAGGATCAAATTCAGGGTGTTGAAGGATGAATCGTGCGGTCTCCAGGCATGAGAGCTGATCCCGGTTCTGGTTGGTAGGATCCAGGCGGATGTCCTCGAAATACCCCTTCCACACCTTGGAACTCAGAGGGTACTTCAGAATCCACTCCCAGGCAGCATCGCGATTATCCAGGAATTGGCTTTGTCCCAGGCGCACCAGTTCGCCGAACAGCCTCACCATTTGTATGATGTCACTGGTATATTCCTCGATAATTGCGCCGTTGCGGACATCCACCCTGAATGGCCAGGGAGAATGTGAGTCGTCCCCCTTGCGCATATGGCCACGCAGTGCAGTGGCACAATTCAACGCAGCATCAAAGTAAACTTCTTCTCCTGTGAGTTCAAAAAAGTCAAGATAGGCACGTGCGGCCTGGGCCACCTTGTCGGGTTCGGTCACAAAAGCACCGTCTGCCCGCGCACCGAAGTAAACTCCTGTCCCCGGTTCAGCAGAGGCATAAGGGACATTGCCCCAGACGAATGAATTTGGGGTGTGATACATAATCAGGCGATCGAGCATCGTACGGACAATCTCGATCATGTGAAGGTCGCCTGAATAAGGATAATATCGAAGCAAAGTGCTCACCGCCCAAGCGAATTTTCCAGCTGGATTATCAGGCCAAATCGTCGGTCGGAGCGGATCGGTCCAAAAACAGGAATATTGAAGGTACCAGGGAAGCCCATTGCGCGGATCACACGGGCAGCGCTTGATAAAATCAATTGCCAGCCAGATAACCCGATCGTAAGACACCCAGGCTTCCAGCCGTTCATCAGAATCCAGAAGGATCTCGTGATGATTAATATAAATCATAAGTGAAGACCAGCAAACAGCTCCTAAGCTAGACTAAAGGCCCTGGCAACTGAATCAGCCGAATGGCCTTCCTTGACCACCTCTTGAAGGGCAGACAGAAAACGATCAGGTCGAAGAGCCTGGATCACATTGCGGCCAAAAACAACCCCACGCGCGCCAGCCTGGACCGCGCGCTGTGCCAAGAGTAACGCATCGCTCTCGCGTGGCATTTTCTTGGCACCCAGGGCTAAAATCGGGACCGGCGTAGCTGCAACAATCTCAGAAAAACGCTCACCTGTGAAGAAGGTCTTTATCGCGTCGACGCCTAATTCAGAAATGACACGGCATCCAATGGCGACCAATTCCTGGAGTGATTCTGGCGATGTGTCTTCTGCACCCGCCGGGAAGAACTCACCGATCAGTGGGATGCCGACATGTCGCTTTTCAGCGATGTATTCAGAAAGGATTTCGATATTGTGGGCGTCCAAAGCCTGCTCGCCTGTTTTTAATGATAGACCTACCAGAGCGATATCCGCTCCGAGAGCCAAAGCATCCTGGGCCGAGACCACACGCACGCTCTGAGCACTATCGTATGCCCATTGGGTGGCATATTGAGTGCCCCAATTAAGGCGAATAATAAGAGCAGGAGCTGATGGTTCCATGAAAACAGATTTGCAATGCGAAACCATGCCTGGGCTCATCACGATGGCGTCTGCTTTTGAAACCGTGGTGATGACCCGTGGAAGATCGATCAATCCAGGAAGTGGACCGTTGTAGAGCCCATGATCAATGGCGACTACAACCGCGTTTCCCTGCCCAAAAATACGAGAAAGACGAATTTCTTCTCCGATCATTGAGGTTTATCCTTTTCTTCAAAATGAGCAATTTGTCCGACTTTATCCTGCTTGTTTTAGACGAGTAGTCTCGATTTCTTCATGGGATGGGCCAGTCCAGGATTCCTTGATAGCACTCTCCCTTGGATAATTATTTTTGTTCTCCAGTTATCTTGCGATAAATCAAAAGTACGCCCAGTTTGCATATTGGTCCATTATTCGGCCAGGATTTGACACGACTGCGGAGTGAATGATAGCCAGACATGTTGAGAATGAGATATCGAAAGTCCCTGACCTGCCGGAGCATCAACAACGATCCGTTCGCCGTGAACATCCACGCTGACACGCATCACCGGTCCCAGGAAGGTCATTGTCATGATGGTTCCATCCAAAATATTGGATCCCGGCAAGGATGGCTCCTCGGAATGCAGAAGGATATTTTCGGGCCTTACAAGCAACACAGGATTTGATATTCGCTCACCTGAGCCGTTCTCAGGTAGCTGCAAGATGGATCCATGGTAATTGATGGAATGGTCCCCGCTTCGCTCCCCACGCACCTGGTTGGCAGTCCCGATAAAAGATGCAACAAAAAGCGAAACAGGTTGGTGGTAAATTTCATCCGGCTTCCCAATCTGCTCGATTAACCCATCTTTCATGATTACCACTCTGTCGGACATGGAAAGGGCTTCTTCCTGGTCATGGGTGACGTATACAGTGGTGATACCTAATTCAAGCTGGATGCGGCGAATCTCTTCTCGCAGGGCAACCCGCACGACTGCATCGAGAGCCGAGAGCGGCTCATCTAATAATAGAACACGAGGCTTGATTGCCAGTGCACGCGCCAGTGCTACACGCTGCTGCTGCCCACCCGAAAGCTGGTATGGGTAGCGGTCTGACATCTCTTTCAACCGCACCAGAGACAATAATTCCTGTACGTTTTCCTCAATCTCCTTCTTCGGCATACGGGCAATATTCAGACCAAAAGCTATGTTTTCATATACAGATAGATTGGGGAAAAGAGCATAACCCTGGAAGACCATCCCAATGCCGCGCTTATTTGGTGTAATCGGGTTGATATTTAAACCGTCCAGGCGTATCTCACCTTCATCCGGACGCTCGAAACCTGCAATCATCCGTAGAGTTGTCGTCTTCCCACACCCAGATGGACCGAGTAGAGAGATGAACTCCCCTTTTTCTACATCCAGGTTGAAATCCTGGACTGCAGCAACTCCGCTAAATCGCTTGGAAACTTGCTGTAATTCTAGGTAAGCCATTCCAATAATCTCCGAATTTAAAAGAGTGAGATCAAATTACCTGGGTCGACAAATTTTTTTTCTTCGGAAATTCCACATTACCTGCTAACGCGGTCGCAGTGCATCTTCGCTTGACTTTACACCTCTTCCCGCTGTCCATAAGATCACCAAAGAAACCAACCAGGCAATTGTAAAACTAATTACAGACATGGAAGCAGCTACCCGTCCATCCTTCCGTGTAAATTCAACCAGCAGTAATGGGAAGGTCTTAAATTTTGCGCCAGTGATCAGGTTGGCCAGGGTGAATTCAGCAAATACAGTAGCAAAAACCAGCAGGCACCCACTCAATATCCCAGGCATTATATTTGGCAAAATGACTCGTAGCATGATCTGCCAGGTGTTTGCGCCCAGGCTTTGAGCAGATTCGGTAAGAGTATTTACGGAAATTGCGGTCAGGCTATTCGAAATTGGCCGGTACATAAATGGCATTGAGAAAATCACACAGGCGCCAATCAACAGATAAGGAGAGCGCGCAAATGGTGGGAATGAATATATCCGGATCAAAGCCAATGCCAATACCACCGCGGGGATACCAAAAGGCAGGATTGTCAGCACATCAAGCATTGGTTTGGCTGCTGGCAGTCTTGAATGCACCCAATAGGCTGTCGGCCCTACCAGCAGCAGTCCCAATATCACTGTCGAGAATGAAACGATAAAGGAATTTCGCAAAGTTATTGCAAAATAGGCATGGGTGAATGCCGTCTTGTACCATTCGAGTGTATATCCTTCTGGTAATATTGTCCGGTCCCAACGTGTAGCAATCGAAAACAAATAGGTCGCCAGAATTGGGATGAGCATATACAGCAAAAATAAAAGAATAATCCCTGATTGTTGGAGAGGTGTACGCTGCTTCATTGCCTCCACCTGCGCGCCCAAGAACTTAACCACTGGTAGAGAACAATGCAGGTTCCCATGATAAGGATCGAGATGGTAGCCATCGCTTCACCCAGGCCTGGATCGTGTAAGACTTCACCGGTGATCGTGAAAGCGATCTGGATAGTCACCAACATCATGTGCGTTCCGGCTAAGGTATAAGCAGTCGCATATGCTCCAAATGCATTGGCAAAAAGCAGCACAAAGCCCGCTATCAAGGAAGGCAGCAGCACTGGTATCCCAATTCGCCTCCAGTAATACAGATTCGTGGCACCCAGGCCCTGAGCTGCTTCCCACCACTCGGGACTCAAGCCAGTGAACGCCGGTATTGCCAGCAAGACCATCAAGGGAAGCTGGAAATACAGGTACGCCAGGATCAAACCTGAGAAGGAATAGATGCTGAATTCCGGATAGATTTTCAAACCCAGATAATTCTGAAACGCCAGGGTAATCACTCCGCTCGAACCAAGTATTACGATGAAGGCAAAAGCGAGGGGAGCACCTGCGAAATTGGTGGTCACATCCGAAAGCGCGATTAATGTTTCACGAAACCTCTGAGAACGCATGCGAAAGATGGCGTAGCCAATCATCAAACCAAAAACCATGCCTAGGAATGCAGTTATAGCTGAGAGACGGATGCTGTTCCAGAATGAGCGATAATATAATGGGGAACCAATCGAGCGATAATTCTCCAGGGTAAACTCACCCAGCTTGTTGCTCAGGCTTCCCTGCACCAAGAAAAATACAGGCACAATCTCGAAAATGAGGCAGAAAAGTAACAGCGGAAGGATACCAAACCAGGCAGATCCTGACCTGCGAAATCTCAGAATGCCGGATAATAGCCTGGAATTCAAGCAGCCTCACAGAACAAACAGGTTGTTTTCCAACTTCCGAATATAGTGTAGCAGTAAATCGTCTGAATGTCAACGGATTTTATTCGGTTTATTGCCTTATTATTTGTAAAATTTCGCCTATTGACAGACTAAATTCTGACTGATACAATGAATATCAGAACATTTTCCGAACATAGTGTTAACCAATTGCAACGAATTGAATCGCAGCAAGGTTGATATCTGGTAGCTCAAACAGGATTGCGATGATAGAAAGCGGATCCCTTAACGCCTACCAACGGAGGTTGAGAATCCTCCAGCAAATCCAGGAGATCGGCGAGGTGCGAATTGCTGACTTAATGCAGCAATTCGGCGTTTCCGATACTGCGATTCGTAGGGACCTTACCACCTTGGAAAAGAACAGCCAGGTGCGGAGAATTCATGGGGGAGCCCAGGCAGTTGGACGTTCATTAGCCGGGTTGTCCTTTCAGACCAATGCGGTGAGACACTATAAAGAGAAGTGTTGTATTGGCCAGGCTGCAGCTGCCCTGGTTCAGCCTGGAGAAAGCATTATCCTTGATTCTGGCACCACCACGTTAGAAGTCGCACTGGCCTTGTCCAACGCCATCACGAACGCACAACCAATAACCATTGTCACAAATTCCTT
>Ga0105100_10001999_pt1 | contig 11910 bp, 14 predicted proteins | sample PPLLak12cMay2015_2_FD_87033 | JGI IMG/M metagenome (GOLD analysis project Ga0105100, IMG submission 87033) | Freshwater sediment microbial communities from Prairie Pothole Lake near Jamestown, North Dakota, USA - PPLs Lake P8 Core (1) Depth... | ecosystem: Environmental > Aquatic > Freshwater >... | reverse complement strand
TTTCAAGTAGTTGAGAAGTCTCCTCCGCTGTCCGACCAATTTAAGAAGACCTCTACGAGAGTGATGGTCTCGTTTGTGGGCTTTAAAGTGCTCTGTGAGATAACGAATCCTTTCGCTGAGAAGAGCGATTTGCACCTCCGGCGAGCCTGTATCCCGTTCGTGGTTCTTAAACTGTTCGATGATCTCCTTTTTCTTCTCCAGTATCAGTGCCATGAACTTCCTCCTTTTAAACGAAACGTGGTCATCCTCTCTGGGGTTGGAATATTCTGAGTGGGCGAAAGGCGACTGCCTCCGGATTCGCCCTTCGAATATCCGCACCCCTCATTTCGGATCTTAAGACGGCTACCAACTCCTCCTCAAGAGAGCATATTTTGAGATATTCCCCTTTTTCAAAGGCTGGAAGATTCTGTAGAGAAAGATCTTGGACCGTCATTTTCCTCCCCAAGCGTACCTTCCTCACCAAATGTTCGTCCCCTACCACCTCGGGCAGGCTGGGCAACGCCGCTTTCAAGGAAATCAACCAAGGGGAAAGGAGACTGGCGTTGGAGAATTCCTTTATCCGCTTCCAGGAGATCGCTTCCCCTAGTGTAAAAGGCCCGCTCCGAGTACTCCTCAGCCGCAGGAGGTGAGCTCCGCATCCGATCTTCCTACCGATGTCTCTCCCCAAAGCGCGGATGTACGTTCCTTTTGAACAGGAAACTTTCAAACGGACAAGGGGCAGATCGATTCCTTCCATTTGAACTCCATAAATTTCCACTTCTCTCTCTTTACGCTCGACCTCGATCCCTTTTCTGGCCAACCGATAAAGGGGTCTTCCGGCAATCTTAACGGCTGAGAACATGGGAGGCATCTGACGAATCTTGCCCAAAAATGTTCGGACGACCGCTTCAATCTTTTCTGGTAGAACTTCCTCCCATGGCCTGCTCGTGACCACCTGACCGGTCCAGTCATCCGTCGTCGTCTCCTCGCCTAGTTTGAGGGTCACTTCATACTCTTTAGGCCCCTCTCCCAAAAATGGAACCAGCTTCGTCCCCTCGTTGATGACGATCGGCAGAACGCCGGTGGCAAAGGGATCGAGGGTTCCAACGTGACCTGCTTTCTTCACACCAAATCGGCGCTTCATCTCCCTCGCCACGTCGAGGGAGGTGATCCCTTCGGGTTTGTCCACGATGAGGATCCCGTCCATATTCCTATTCATCCCCATCCCCATCCGGCCCCTTTTCCTGGTGGATGCTCTGGATCAATTTTTCCATATGAATGGCATACTCGATGGAAGGGTCGAACTGAAACATAATCTCCGGAGTATATCTCAGTCGGATCCGACGGCCCAATTCTTTTCGGATATATCCCGTGGCACTTTCCAAACCTTTCTGCGAACTCTCCCTCTCTGCGAGGTTTCCTGCCACGCTGAAGTAGATTTTCGCAAAACGGCAATCCTCCGAAACGACCACCTTGGTAATGGTGACGAAGCCGATGCGGGGATCCTTGATCGACTTGACCAGCATTTGGGAGATCTCTTTTTGGATCAAATCCGCTACTTTTTCCGAACGTTTTCCTTCCATCCAAGCCTTCGAGAAGTTATATCGTGATTATTTCGATTTCTGTATGCACCATCTCGACTAGATTCATTTGTTCAATAAAGTCAACGACTTTATCCAGACTTGAGTTGATATGTCGCCGGTCGTTCCCCACGGTGCAGAAGCCAATCTGTGCACGTTGCCAGAGGTCATTGTCGCCTACCTCTGAAATCGCCACATTAAAACGATGCCTCACCCGATCGATCAGTTTCCGGAGCACATGCCGTTTTCCTTTTAGAGAATGATTTTCCGGAATACGAAGGTCGAGTTGGCAAATTCCGATGACCATCTTTTTACCCTGGACAATGAACCAGAAACAATGAACGATAGACAACGAACTAACAGATTGTTCATCGTATATTGTTCATCGTTCATTGTAACACCTCACGCCAACCGAGCCTGGACTGCTTCCATCTCATAAGATTCGATTACATCTCCGAGCTTAACGTCGTTGAAATTCTCGATGGCAATCCCGCACTCAAGGCCCTGGCTGCAGTCCTTCATATCATCTTTGAATCGCCTGAGGGAGGAAATACGACCGTCATAAACAACGACATTGTCTCGCAATAATCGCGCGTGGGATCCTTTGACGACTTTTCCGTCCGTGACGAGACTTCCCGCCACCATCCCCACTTTGCGGATGTTAAAAACTTGTATCACCTGCGCCCTTCCCAAGATATGTTCCTTGTAGGTGGGTTCCAGTAATCCCTCCAGGGCGTTTTTGATGTCGGTCACTGCATCGTAGATTACGGAGTAAGTTCGGATGTCGACATGCTCCTGGTCCGCCAAAAGCTGGGCTTTCGGTCCCGGCCTCACGTTAAAGCCGATGATGATCGCATTGGAAGCCGCGGCCAAATTGACATCGGTCTCTGTAATCCCGCCGACGGCGTCATGAAGGACATTAACCTTCACCGCGTCCGTAGAGAGTTTCTTTAACGCCTCTTTCACGGCCTCGATGGATCCCTGGACGTCAGCTTTGATAATCACATTCAGCTCTTTCACTTCCCCCTTCTTAATCTTATCATAAAGCTCCTCCAAGGAGACCTTGCTCAACTTGGAAAGCTCTTTTTCACGAATTTTTTCCTGTCGATAAAGGCTGATCTGCTTGGCCATCCTCTCTTCCGACACAACGATGAACGTCTCTCCCGCTTCAGGAATATCGGTGAACCCAACGACCTCTACCGGGGTAGAGGGTGGAGCTTCTTCGATCTTCTGTCCTCTATCGTTCAGCATTGCCCTGACCCTGCCATAGTGGGAGCCTGCGATAAAGGCATCTCCCGTTTTCAGCGTTCCCTCCTGTACCAGAAGGGTAGCCACGGGTCCCCTCCCTTTGTCCAACTTGGATTCAATAATGACCCCTCGAGCAGGTTTGTCCGGATTGGCCTTCAATTCTAAAATCTCCGCCTGAAGGAGGATCGAGTCGAGTAATTCTTTGATTCCGCTCTTCTGCTTGGCGGACACCTCTGCGACGAGGGTATTCCCTCCCCACTGCTCCGGGATAAGTCCATATTCCGCAAGATCTTTCTTCACCTTTTCAGGATTTGCAGTCGGCTTATCAATCTTATTGATCGAGACCACAATCGGGACCTTGGCCGCTCGGGCATGATCGATCGCCTCTTTGGTCTGCGGCATCACCCCGTCATCCGCAGCGACCACCAGAACGACGACATCGGTCACCTGAGCTCCTCTTGCCCTCATGGCGGTAAAGGCCTCGTGGCCGGGAGTGTCAATAAAGACCACATGGTCATTCTCCAATTCGACATCATAGGCTCCAATGTGTTGCGTGATCCCTCCAGCCTCCCCTTCCACGACATTCGTTTTTCGAATCGCATCCAGGAGCATGGTCTTCCCATGATCCACATGGCCCATGATCGTCACGACAGGCGGCCTCGGTTTCAACTGTTCAGGAAGATCTTCTTTTCTTTCCAGTATGTCCTGGCGCTCTACGGAGACTTTTTCCACCTCGTAGCCAAACTCACTGGCTACCAGAGAGGCCACATCCGCATCGATGAGTTGGTTGATATTTACCAGCACGCCCATTTCCATCAATTTCTTAATTAACTCTCCACCCTTCACCCCCATTCGCTTTGCGAGATCCCCGACCACAATGACTTCGGCGATTCGAATAATCCTCTTTATGGGTTTGGGGACGGTCACCTCTGTTTTCTTGTGCGGCTTTAATACGACCTTCCTCTTCATGGGTCGGAAAGGTTTGAAACTGATTTCAACTTCCTTTCCCTCCAGTTTGTCTCCTTCGACCTCCTCTTCCAACATCCTTTCTTCGATTCTCTTTCTCTTCTTGACAAAGCCCTTTTTCTTTGCAAGGGGTCCCAATTTCTCTTTTTCTAATAATTCTTCCTTTTCCAGCAGCTTCATCTCAACCGGCTTTGGAGGAACTTCCTTCGGCTTAGCTTCTTCAAGCCCTTTCTTGGCTTCGATGGCCTCTTTTCCTTCTTTCAGAACAGCTTGGGGCTGAACCGCCGGTTTAAGAGGGATCACCTCCTTCTCTTCGGCTCTCGCTTTGATCTCTGGGGTGGCCTCTTTAGACGTTTCCTTCTTCTTTGCCCTCGGTGGCCTGACAGGTGGCTTCTCCTCTTTTTCCACTTCTTCTTTCTTCTCAGCTGCTCTCTTCGGGACCATCCCCTCAGCTTCTGTTTTCTCCCCCTTGGCTTTTGGAATCTTCTCTTTGACAATTTCGGGAACAATTTCGGGTTCGACGGCAATGACTGGAGGAGGCGGGGCCTCAACTTTCACTTCCAACGTTCTTGCCCTTCTCCGAATCACGGTGGGTTTAACCCGTTTCTCAACGATCTCCTTCTCTGAATCCCTTTCGATGATCTTCTCATCGGATGGAGACACCTGTTTCTCGGGTGCGTCAAGCTTTTTGTCTTTAACCTTTACACCCATCCGTCTCAACTTGAGAAGAAGTTTATCATCCTCCATCCCGACTTCCCTCGCAAGATCGAGGACTTTACTCTTTGTCATTCCCTTCCTCCTCTATCACAACCCTTATCGTTCTGTGAAAAACCTTTTGCCAAAAGGGATTGAAAATCCATTGTCCCAGAAAACTCAACCGCTTTCTTTCTCCCCCTTGCCATCTTTAGACATTGAAGATCCGGACAGAGATAAGACCCCCGCCCCTCATGAGGTTTTCTCCCGTCCACCCGAACCAGTCCTTCCGGACCATAGGCGAACCAAATCATCTCCCCTTTCTTTCTTTTTTTCCGGCATCCAATGCAGGTACGAATGGGGATATGTTTTTTCTGAGTCATGCCTTCTTTCCCTCGACATAGTCTTTCGCAGACTGGATTAATTTCTCAGCCTTCTTGATCCCTATCCCCGGAAGGGTAGAAAGTTTTTCAATATTCCCCTCCAAGATGTCGTGAACGTTCTTAAAGCCATTCGCTTCTAAGACTTGGGCCGTTTTTTCTCCGACCCCTTCCATCCGGTCCACCGGGTCGAGAGCTGGCCCCCCCGCGATTGGAGGAACTCCCTGGCCAACCTCTGCGCCTTCCTCTCTCCGAGAAAGCTGAATCGCGCCTTCAACGATCTCTGAAGCCTTCTCCTTCTCGAGTTCTAAAACCCTTGCCAGTTCTTCTGGGTCGACCTCGCTCACCTCCTTGACCGATCTGAATCCCTCGTTATAGAGAATACGGCTTGCCACATCTCCGACATAAGGAAGCTCTTTAAATTTCTCCAAGATTTCACTGGAGATCTTCTCCATCCTGGATTCGCTCTTAATGTCAATTTTCCAGCCCGTCAGCTTAGAAGCCAACCGGACGTTCTGGCCCTTTTTCCCGATGGCGAGGGAGAGTTGATCGTCAGCCACGACCACTTCCATATGACGATTTTCCTCATCGATGTAAACCCGAGAGATCTTAGCGGGGGCTAAGCCATTACACACATATTTGGCCTGATCCTGAGACCAAGGGATGATGTCAATCCGCTCCCCTCGAAGTTCTTGAACGACATTCTGAACCCGGGAACCCCTCATCCCCACACAGGCTCCCACTGGATCCACGTCACGGCTCGAACTGTAGACAGAGATCTTTGCCCTCTAACCGGGGTCCCGTGCAGCACTGATAATCTTGATGATCCCCTCCGAGATCTCAGGCACCTCCATCTCGAATAATTTGATCAGGAATCCTGGATGGGTCCTGGAAAGGAATATCTGCGGTCCCTTTGAGCTTTTTTGGACGTCGAGAATATACGCTCGAAGCCGCTCCCCTTGCCGGTAACTCTCCCCGGGAATTTGTTCTTTTGTCAAAAGGACAGCTTCTGCCCTGCCGATGTTAATGTAGACATTTCCCTTCTCCAGCCTCTGAACGGTTCCGCTGATCAAATCTCCCTTTCTATCCTTAAATTCATTGCAAACATTCTCCCGCTCAGCGTCCCTCACTCTCTGGATGATCACCTGTTTCGCTGTTTGGGCTCCAATGCGGCCGAAGTCGGTATTCAGTTTAACGCCCAGACTGTCTCCGATCTGCGCTTCGCTATCCAATTCTCGTGCCTCGGAAAGAGGGATCTCCGTCGATGAATTCGCCACTTCCTCAACCACCTGCTTGAACTGAAACAATTCCACCTCGCCTGCTTCCTCATTATAGTGGACTTCGATCTCTCCCTGGTGCCCGTATTTCTTTCTTGAAGCGGTCAACACTGCCTGTTCCAAGGCTTCGATGATCACCTTCCGGTCGATCCCCTTATCCTTGCCCACTTGGTCAATCACAAAATTGAGATTGGATGGCATAATAGCTCTCTCCCTTTTTAAAAGGTCGCCCCTTCCCGGCCAAGCAGGACAGGGTTACTAGGAAATATCGTATCACTTTCGATCATCCTACCCCTTTTGGAGCATCCCCTGGTCAATTTCCAGATTCGCCCTCGCCACATTGGAAAGGGGGATCTGAAAGATCCCTCCATCGCTTTCGATTTCGAGTGTGTTCTCAGAAATCCCTAGGACCTTTCCTTTGAATTGCCGTCGATTCTCAATGGAATCGAAGGTTTTCACTTTGATCAGATGGCCCCGATATTTCATAAAGTCCTTTTCGGTTTTTAGACGCCGCGAGAGCCCTGGAGAGGAGACCTCCAACGTATATGGAGTTTGTATGAAATCCTCGACGTCCAAAGTCCTTCCAACCTCCTGGCTCACCCGGGTGCAATCGTCGAGGGTTACCCCGCCCTCCTTGTCCAGATAAAAGCGTAGGACCCAGCCTCTTGATTCTCTTCGGTACTCGATATCCACCAATTCCATCCCTTCATCGAAAAGAATGGCGTCGACGATCACACGTACCCGATCGACAATCTCTTTTTCTAACATCTTCCACCCAGTGAGTTTTTTAAAAAAAAAGCGGGCAAATAGCCCGCTTTTGCAGCAGACCAACTAATTACATTCAGACTATACTACAATTCTCTCTGCAATGCAAGCAAAAATTCACTCCGAACGAGATGAATCTTCTTCTCCATGCTATCAAATTCTCTTCGCCAATCAAAAGGTTAACCCTCTTTCTTTAAAAAGGAGGGTTGATCCAAACCCGGCCCTCGAAGGGATTGGATCTCACTCTCCAATCTTTCAATTGCTTTCTGGTTCTGTCGAATGGTCCTTTTCAGTTGAAAGTGTTTATAGAGGTTTCCCAAACCCCCAATCAGAATTCCCAACACGACCGAGCAGAGGATCACCAAAAAAAGGGGAATTTTCGATATCTCGAAAAATTGATAATCTGTAATAGGGGAGAGGCCAAACCGAATGACAACTTGCTCCGTGTTTTGCAAGAAGAAAAAGATGCTGACGATCAGGATTACCAATAGAAAAAGATTCTTGACCCATCCCACTTTTTATCCTCCTTTCTGGATTTTTCCCTCTCGGGAAAGATCCATAAAGGCATCGTGAAGTTTCTGATAGGTTCTTTCCAAATATTCGGGGACGACCTTGGTTTCGCCAATCAGTGGCATAAAATTCGTATCTCCCTCCCATCTTGGGACAATATGGAGATGGACGTGGTCTTCACCGGCCCCTCCTACTTTTCCGATGTTCATTCCAATATTAAAACCGTGCGGTCGGAGGGCAGTCTTCAGGACCCGTGTAGACGCTTTCAGTAATTCAAAAAATTCTTTCAACTCATAATTGTTCAAATCCTCCAGATTCAGGCAATGGCGCTTGGGAACGATCATCAGATGGCCGTTGTTATAGGGATATTTGTTCATCACCACAAACACGTATTGGCCCTGATAGAGGATGAGGTTTTTCTTTTGCCGTTTCTCCTTAAGCTTTCTGCAAAAGAAACACCCCCTTTTCTTTTCTCCCAAAATATAATGCATCCTCCACGGTGCCCAAAGATATTTCATCGGAATCCATCCCTTACGTTCTTGTCCGCCCTTTCCCGTAGGAGGCTTTTATCACATCTTCATCCCGTCTTGTCGCTTCCGCTATTCATTTCCGAGACCTATTTGAAGAGATGAGAGGCTCGTCAGGAAAACATGCGCCCATGTTGGAAAATTAAGAGGTCAACTCCAGATTCAGGTAGAGATAATCCTTCCAAGGGGCCGGGGTCTCCTTGATTCCAAGACTCATCGGCAATAAGGGTATCCAGATGGGTGCCCTGGGTTTTCTGATCAGAGACATCCCTGCTTCTTCAGGGGTCCTCCCGCCCTTTTTGAGATTACACGCCGTGCAACAGGTCACAACATTCGTCCATTCCGTCTGTCCACCCTTAGAGCGTGGGACGACATGGTCATAGGTCAATTCCTTGTGCTCGAAAGGCGTGCCACAATACTGGCACTTGCCTCGGTCACGAACATAGAGGTTCTGGCGAGAAAACTTGACAATGGGGGTTTTCCTTCGGATGAACCGGTTCAGCCGTATCACAGCGGGAAGGCGCAGTGAGAAACTGATGCCCCGAATCAGGCGATCGTATTCTTCAATCACTTCTACCTTTTGAAGCGTCACCATGATGATCGCCTTTTTCCATGTCACAACTTTTAGTGGTTCAAAAGTAGAATTGAGAAGTAAGGTCCAATCCATCGCCTTAAGAGAAAACCGAAATATTCCTTTGAATTTTGGGTAGGTATATCGATTTTTGATTCAATTGTCAAGTGTTTTAAGTAGAGAGGCCTTACTTCATAACTACTATAACTGTTGCGGAAAATTACAAACTGCAGTGAACCAAACGCGATACCTTCGAAAAGAGGGCCTACCCATGCTTATGCTCACGCCGATGTACACTTCAGCCCGCAGCGCGATCCCATGCGTAGGAAGATGACAATTTTGCTTCAAAGAACAATCTTTGTCACATTTAGAAACTGATTATAAGATTTGCCTCTCTCGGTTCAAGAGGAACTTCTCCTTAAGTTTCAATGGGTTGTCGTTCTTCTGGTTTCATGCACCAGATTGGCGAAAAAATTGCACAAATCTTCTTATACTAATATGTTGACCTGTCTCTCCAATTTCCCAAAGCTCGATTTGCCGCGGGACGACGTGACGATGAGACTAACGAAAGAAACCGTAGTAGCTAACCTGCATCTCATGAAAATTCATTGGCTGATGATCAAACTGCACATCGTCAAAGAATTTTCCTCCCTGATGGCTAAAATGCATCGTTAGATGATTTTTCATCACGCGAATTTTACTTTTTAACAGGTTTGACAATTTGGTTTGATTCTGGTAAGTTTAATTTAAAATAGGTGAAAAAGGAGGGCTTTGTCATGAAAAGGATTCTACTGTTATTGTTGACCCTTTCTTTAGTCGTAACCGGTCTTTGCTCGACAGGGTGGGCTGGTGGTGCATTTCAGGGACGAGACAACAGTATGGGGAGGGACGACCCCGTTGCACATGAATTTTACATCCTCGATCTACTGTTTGCCAGGCCCATTGGGGTTATCGCGGGAATCGCTGGGAGCGCCATCTTTGTCGTCTCATTACCCTTTACCATTCCTACCGGGGCGGTTCGAGACGCGGCAGATATATTTATCATTAAACCTTTTCAATTCTCCTCTGTTAGAGAATTTCCGGATGAGGATATCTAAGAGGTAAAAGCCGCAAGGTCGGTTTTTCAAAATCCTTAGCAGGGTGTCAAGCAGGCAAAGAAGTCTGTCCTGAGCCTAAGAGGTGATTCAAGCGGAATGCGAATCACCTCTTTTCATCCTCACCCCTCACCATATTTCCCTTACCTTAGGTTCTCCCTTCAATTTCCGATGACAGAAAGGACACCCCCTTCCCTCCTGAATCAAAACTTCTTTCATCATCTCGATCAATTCGTCGTCATCGAGAATTTGCTTGACGATGTGCGGATGGGGCTTTCGATCGTATTTTCGGTAAGGAAAGCTACTTTTTCCACTCATCTCTCTTCTCCTCCAAAGAGCATTATAAGATTTCTGTTTTTCTTTGGCAAGAAAATGAAATAGTTAACGTCTCGGGGGGGCACAATGAGGGGATAGAGCCATTCTGAAACTGCTTAAGGAAATTTCCTGCTACGCCGAGATCTTCTCGGAGGGTCGTTTACCCCGTTAGAAATGATGGCCCGGTTTCATCTCGTAACCACCGGAATTTTTAACGGGGTTCACTCCCTCATTCCCTTTTCCGATGGATTAAAGTGGACATACAGTTTTGGGCAAAAGGTTTCGAAGAGACACCCTTCGCACTTTGGTTGAATAGGGAAACAATGTCCTCCTTGCTCTTCTGCCCCTCCCATCCAGGTCATTGGTTCCTCAACCTCCAAAGGATTTCGAAGACAGGCCATTCTTGCAAAAGATTGAATTTTAACATCCGCCATTGAATTTCTGCCCTGATAATGGTCGAAATGAGGATCTACAATCCCCAACCGAGAGGCGACCCTATAAAAACCTTCCCCAACCGTAACCGGGGTATCGGAAAAATCAACTTCTAGGACATCAGGAATCAATTCTTTGAACCATTGGATCGCCATTCGACTGTTCTGGAGACCCATGTGAGGAATGACCTGGATCAAACATTCCAATTCAAATCCCTTCCACGTGCTTCTTTCGAGGATGGTCTTTCCGATCTGCTGGACTTTAGGCAACGCTCGATGAAATAATTCCCTCCAAACTTTTCCGGATACAAAGGGAGTCTCTTCAAGAGGCGGTATCTCATCGAGGAGAAGATTCGGTTGAGCGATCAGTGGGGATACCCTTTGGGTATTCTCCAATGCCTTGATAGACTGACTCCCTTGATCAAATCGGGCATGAACCAATATGGTCAAGAGAGCATGAAGCGAATCCTTGAATTCCCCTTCCTTCCGACATTCTTCAAACCACATTGAAAAAATATCCCTGGGTTTTTGGTAAAAAGTTTGCACAGCCTCTCTGAAATACTCCATCCATGGAAACAAAGGAGGCTCTTCATCCGCTCTACTTTCCGTTTTTTCTTCTGTGTCGACTTCTCCAGGATCCTCAGAAATATGCTCCAACAATCGGGTGGCCTCTTCAAACACAGAAGCATCGAGGTGGGACGCTTCGGGCACTTCTCCGTCCGATGGCTGTTCCGGCTCGGCCGTTAGCCCTTCTCCCCCGATCGTTTCCTCCAATTCTTCAGGACGAAGAGCTTCATCTTCCACAGCTTCTGATGCCTGTTCTCCTGAGTGGCGATTGTCTTCGGGCAAGATCGAGGAGGGCTCCGAAATTTCTTCCGAAGGCTCGAGGATCAGTGAAAAGGATTCTTCAGGAATTCTCTCCGCATCTCCCTCCTGCTCCGTTCTTGGGTCTCCTCCGAAGAGCAAAGGAAGTACTCCCTCCTGCTCCGAGGAGAGGGACTCTGTGGGGATATCTTTCTCCTTATTCAGCACTTCTTTTTCTGGCGATTCTACCGACTCGAGAGGGTGGTATTTCTCTCCGAATCCCGTGGACGTCCTGGGAGAGGAGAGAATACCTTCATCCTCTATCTCCACTTCGACCCATTCCTTTTTCTTCCTTCCATCAAGCGCCGGAATGGGCTCTCCGGAGGCATTCTTAAAGGCGACGGAGACACTACGAAGAAAGCGATCTCCTTCAAGGGTCACCTTAAAAGGAGAGATTTCCCCTGGGGGGAGAGGGTTAATGGCGAAGGGAGTTTCTTCGAAAGCAATAAACTCTTCAAGATTGTCGAAAAGTTGGACGAGTACCCAGGTATCGCTTAACGTCTCATCAGATATATTTCGCGCTCTTCCGATGACGTTCCATATACCCCTTTGTGTCTTTCGGAGAACAGCGGACTCTAATGCGAGCCGATAGGGGAGCAATTCCTGGAATTCAAGAGAAACGGCCGGAAAATCTCTTCTTTCTTCAACGGAGACCGTCGCCCCGAAAGACTTAAGGGTCTTCGCGAGCATTTCGGCTTTTTTCAGAGAGA
>Ga0105100_10001998_pt1 | contig 11917 bp, 10 predicted proteins | sample PPLLak12cMay2015_2_FD_87033 | JGI IMG/M metagenome (GOLD analysis project Ga0105100, IMG submission 87033) | Freshwater sediment microbial communities from Prairie Pothole Lake near Jamestown, North Dakota, USA - PPLs Lake P8 Core (1) Depth... | ecosystem: Environmental > Aquatic > Freshwater >... | reverse complement strand
TCTTTGGCCATCTGCGTGAGGATTTTAGCCATGTAGTAGAAATCCTCGAGCATGATGACATCCCCACCCAGACCGGCCATAAAAGAGGTGACCATTGGTCTGTTATCCAGATCGTAAAGAGAGGTCCTGACTTCATGAATCAGGTTTCCACCCCGCGTTGCACCACCGTAAGAAGTGCTGCTCTCTACGCAACCCACCACTTTCACCTGAGAGAGAGCTTTTGTAATTTGCTCGGTGGGCCAGGGCCGCATCCACCGGGGCCTCACCATGCCTGCCTTTACTCCCTGGCTTCGGAGATGGTTGATTGCCGACTTGCACGTGTTGGCGTGAGCCCCTTGGATGAAGAATGCGATTTCGGCATCTTCCATTTTATATTTTTCAAGGTAGGGGTCGTAATTTCGACCGAAAATGCGGTTGAAATCATCGGTCGCTTTTTCGATTACTTTTGGAACTTCCAAAAAGGTCGCTGCCCTCTGGGCATCCATTGGCGCCCCCTGATCCGGCCGGATCTGCGGACCATGTGAGACTGGACAGAGAGGACTTAAAGGATGGGGTGCCTTATAGGGAGGCAAGAATTCTCTCACCTGGGCCATCTCAGGCAGAATGACCTTGTCTGGAATATGGGAAAGGAAATAACCATCCTGGCATACAAACTGGGGTAACATGACCTTCGGGTCTTCTCCCACGCGGTAATTGATTAAAGTATTATCAAAGACCTCCTGTGGGGTCGCAGCCCAGCCCATCAACCACCCCTGATCCCGTGCAGACATGGCATCGGTATGCTCCGAGCCGAAGTCGCCGGGAGGATCGAGGGTTCGGTCAGCGATGGCCATTTGAAGGGGATAACGGCCACCGGCTGCCGGGCTATAGACTTCGAAGGCATACGTGACACCCACCCCGGAACTTCCGGTATAGGCGCGGGCGCCGGCTGCCGAAGCGCCAAGCGCCACGGAGACCTGGGCGTGCTCGCCTTCACCATGAACAAATTCTGCGTTCAGTTCTCCATTGGCGACCATTCTGGCAAGCTCCATCATGATCGCCGTATAGGGCCGGATGGGGAACGAACAGATCACCTCTACTTCCGCAAATTTTGCTCCCTGGGCTGCTGCAGCACAGCCGCTGAGCATCTTTTCTTGAGCCATGATTTTTCCTCCTTTATTAGAAAGGTTTTTCGAGACGAACAACCCCATCCTCGAAGTCAAGCTCCGGGGCAGCACTCAGGGCATCCGCCGGGCATTCGTGGATGCAGATCTGACAGCCTTTGCAAAACTTCCAGTTCCATTCCATCTTTTCTTCTTTTTCATTGAAAGACCAGCAGGAATCCGGACAGGCAATGTAGCAGGTAAAACAACGGGTGCACTTCTCATGATCAATGACCGGACGAACAATCCGCCAGTTTGACGTGATGAAAAGCTCCTGCTGTTTAACCGGGGCGGGTGTGATCGCTCCGAAGGGAACTTCTCTATCTTTGGGGACTTTTATTGCCATAATCTTCTCCTTTCTCTATCCTTTCTTTGAATTCCTTTTTCCTTCCGCATTCTACATTCCGCATTCGGCATCAGCCTCCCCAGAAGTACTCTGCACGGGATTTACGAAATTTTTGGATTTTCACTTCGTTAAAACCACGTTCCATCGCTGCAACGTTGGTAATGATTTTTGCAATATTCTCTTTTTTCGCCATCCCCGTCACTTTGGCCATTGCCCCGAGCAGGGGTGCGGCAATGCCGGCTCCAATTCCTGCCGTGTCCACTCCTCCCTCTGAACCGGAGAAGTCAACCGTCTTTATCCCGGAGATTCCGTCGGCGTCCACCGTGGCAATGGCACCCAGCAGATCCGCATTCGGAATAAATTTAAGCATATAATCGATCGGCCGGTTCGTATTGATGATCAGGAGACCGCCCTCAGGCATCCCTTTGAGCACATTGATCCCCTTAACAATGGTGGGTTCAACGATCACCACCACATCGGGGTGAGCGTTCGTGTAGAGATATTTCATCTCGATCTCTTCATCGCTGATTCTCGCGTATTTCCGGGTCGTAACCAACACGCGATCAGGCAGGTCTTCATAATTGTCAAAGGCCTGGACGAATTTTCCCTCCATCTTTGCCGCCTGAGAGAAAGCATTGGCGACATCACGGGCCTCCTTGTCCATGACCACTCCTCGTGTCCAAACAGTGATTTCAGTCACTTTAGCCATAAATAGATACCTCCTTAAAGCAATGTTGGGCAATCAAACTGATTCATTACACCGAAACCTTGACACCGTAAGATGATCCCTTTAATGACTCCGATGACCTTTCCCCACCTCCTTTCTTTTCTTGAAGATTATGTCCTCGATCTCTTCTAAGTGCTGACGCATGGCCTTCCGAGAGGCTATGGGATTACCCCTCTTGATGGCAGAGAGGATTTTCTGATGACCCTGGAGGGACCTCCGTTTTCTTTCTTCCGGCTGAAGATACCTTTCACGGGTTTGTCTCAGAAGATCGAAAAGGGCGAGCAAAAGGCGTTCTAACACCCTGTTTCGTGCGATCCGAGCCAAACAGTGATGGAAATCGGAATCGGTTCGAATCGGGTTCATCCCACGGGCGACTTCTCTTTTTTGCTCCTTAAGAATCTCCTCGAGCTCGACGATTTCTTCAGGGGCTGCATTTTCTGACGCCCGTTGGGCCACTTCGGGCTCGATGATTTTTCGGAGGGAAAAAATATCGATCAGATCGTCCTTCTCATGAAAGAGGGAAGTGGCCAATGGTTGTACCAGGGCTTCCTCATTCGAAGCGAGGACGTAGGTTCCGTTTCCCTGTCGTCTCTGAACAAGGTTCATGGCCTCAAGGTAAAAAATGGCCTCCCTGACAGAGGCGCGGGATACCTTGAAGGTATCGACTAATTCTCTTTCTGTCGGGAGCTGGTCGCCTCGCTTCAATTTCCCTTTCTGGATCAGATGATCGATTTGTCCTACGATATCCTCGTAGACTCGCCTCTTTTTAACTGCCTTCAACATGAGGAGACCCCTCCTTCTCCCGGACCTCTTTGAGCGCCTCCTCAAAATGAGAAGCAGTGACTAAAAGCTTTTTCGATTTGCTCTTGCCCCATTCGTGGATCAACTCGCCGATGGCGAGCATGGTTGCCCTCCTTGCAATAAAGGCGATATGAGAGCCCGCCATTCCTCCCGTGCGTTTGGCCAACTCTGTCAGGTTGACGTCCCCGCCCAAGGGCCTCGCTTGGGTGTGAACCCGGAGTATCTCTAACCGCTCTTCCTCGTCAGGGACGGAAAATTTAAGGATATAGTCAAGCCGTCCGGCCCGCATTAAGGCTGGATCGAGCAAGTCTTCACGATTCGTCGCCCCGAGCACAATGACCTGAGAAAGATCGCTCAGGTTATCCAACTCGTTAAAAAACTGACTGGCCATGCGTTCGACCGCCCCGCCGTCACTTCCGTGGCCACGGTTGGTCACGAGGGCATCGATCTCATCAAAAAATAAGATGCAGGGAGCCGACTGTTTGGCTTTCTTAAAGATCTGATGGAGCGCTTTTTCTGATTCTCCGAGCCATTTTGAAAAAAGGATGGGGCCGCTGATGGAGATGAAATTTAGGCCTGTTTCACCCGCCAATGCCTTTGCCATCAACGTCTTTCCCGTTCCTGAGGGTCCGGAAAATAGAACCCCTCTTGGGGGGCGGACGTTGCCTTCGTCAAAAAGCTCTGGAAATTTGTGGGGCCAGTCGACGATGGAGAGGAGGGTTTCTTTAATCTTCTTCAATCCGCCGATATGGTGCCACTGGACTTTAGACCTCTCCGTATAAAATTCACGCGTGGCCGTGGGTTCGATCTCACGGAGGGCGGTTAAAAAGTCCTCCATCGTGATCTCCAGATGATCGAGGTTGAGCAGCACGGCATCGGGATGATTGTCACCCTCGAGAGAAAGATATCTCCTTAGAGCCACCATTCCAGCCTCTTTGCATAAGGCCTCGATGTCCGCTCCGACGAAGGCATGGGTAATCTGGGCAAGGCGCTCCAAATCGACATCAGAGGCCAGAGGCATTCGGCGGCTGTGAATCCTAAGAATGGCCTGGCGGCCTTCGACGTTTGGAGCGGATAGGGCCATCTCACGGTCAAAGCGACCCGGTCGTCTAAGCGCAGGGTCGATCATCTCCGGGATGTTGGTGGCCCCGATAACAATCACCTGTCCCCGGGAGACCATCCCGTCCATCAAGGCCAGGAGTTGGGCGACCACTCTTTTCTCGACATCTCCTAGGACCTCTGCGCGTTTTGGGGCGATGGCGTCGATTTCATCGATAAAGATGATACTGGGAGCATTGCGGGTGGCATCTTCAAAGATCTCCCTTAAGCGGGCTTCACTCTCACCGTAGAATTTATGGATGATTTCCGGTCCATTCACCCGAGTAAAATGGAGTTTCGTCTCGCTGGCGATGGCACGGGCAATCAGGGTTTTTCCTGTCCCGGGCGGACCATAAAGAAGTACCCCCTTGGGCGCTTCGACCCCCAGTTTTTCAAAGACCTCCGCATAGCGCAAGGGGAGTTCGACCATCTCGCGAATAAGCTTTAATTCTCTTCCGAGCCCGCCCACATCTTCGTAAGAGACATGTGAAGGCGCCTCGACGGGGTAATCCGGGTTTTTTATGAGGAATTTGGTTTTTGAGTTAATCAAGACCCCCCCGGATGGAGAAGTCGCTTCGACCAGAAAAAAACGGTCCTTCCCCGTTAAGAAGGGGACATTGATTCTATCTCCGATCAGGACGGGTAATCCCTGGAGGATTTTAGGAAACTGTTCCAGCTCACTTCCTTCCGGGACGACGTTTGTAAAATCGAGTGGGGTAATGAGGACCGTTGTGGCGATTTTATAGGGGATTTTCTTTATTCTTACAATTTCCCCCAAGTTCACTTCAGCATTGCTGCGAGTGACCCCGTCGATCTGAATCAATTTTTTTCCATAATTCTCCGGGAAGGTTCCGGTAATCCTGGCGACGGTCTTTTTCTCTCCGCTCATCTCGATGAGATCGCCAAGGACACCCCCTAACGCCTTGATATCCTCCGGATCAAGGCGCGCCAATCCCTTTCCGACGTCTTCAACCAGTGTTTCACTTACTTTTAAGTCTATCGTCGTTGACATTCAGGAGGCCTCTATCGCGATAGCAGGAAACCCTTTCGCCGTGAAGGAAAACGCTCTTGTGTGGCCAGGATGTTGCCTCCGTCTGAGCGTTGGATCGAGAACAAGTCGTTCCGCCCGTGGATCTCGATTGGTTTAGTGATCAGACCATTCGACAAGTCTATTTATTCAAAAGACACCATTCTTGTCAAGGCTTTTTTTTCATGAAATTTTTTTCATGTTGGTCATTTCAATTCTAGCCTTTTTCCGCAAGCGTTATCTCAATGGGATGGGGTGCTTTTGTTTCTTTAGAAGGGTGTGGAGGTAGGGGAGACGATCGCCTGTTTAATATTTGTTGCCTTTTCTTGCTTTCTCCAAAAGAATTTCGGCTCGCACAGGATTGAAAACGCCGCATTCACAACATTTGGCCATGATCTTGGCTGCTTTCTTGGGTGTCAGCCTCCGGAGTTTCACATATTCGATCATTTTTCGGATGAGGTTGAAGGAGACCATGCCATGGCCGCACATCGAATTAAATTCTAAGATTTCCCTTTCGGGCAAGCGATCCTTCGATCCCCAGAATCCGAGAGAATGTTCGACGCTGTGTCTCTCGATGCCAGCTTTCCGGCAGCAGGTCTGAACCCCTTCTAGGAGCCCGCTGACGTTGATGGAGATTCCCAGGTCAGCACGGATCAATTCTTCCAGTACCTTCTGTAGCGTATCGAGGTCAGTGAAGACAGCGGTTGCTCCAGCGCCATCTCCCTGGTTGGCAATCAGTTTCTGTATATCGATATCCTCCTGATGAATATTGCCCTGTTTACTGTCCCCCATATTGGCCGGGTGATATTTTAGGCAGATCCGCATGAATTCCTGGAGCTTTGGGGCAGATCCTTGACGGGTGATTCCTTTCGCTGTGTGGGCAAAGATGATGTAATCGTTTCTTAAGCTCTCCGCAGTTCCTTGGCGATGGAGTGTATTGGTCATAAGTTATTCGTCAGTCCATAATTTATGTAGACACTGGAAATTAAACCCCTCTATGGACTCCTCAGTGATTCTCTTTATATAAGGGTCGCCCCATCCCGATATTGGTTTTCCCGTTTGCCGAAAGGCGATATCCGGTCCTTCTCACCCACTCCTCATGAGGAATCGATCCGTCCGAAAGACATCGAGAAGCGACCCCCACGCTGATCACCGTATCGATTTCTCTCTGGGCGGATTCCAAGGCCTGGAGAAATTCAGGAATCTTCTCCAGGGTTGTCTTTATTTCGATGATGGCCGACAGGACCTTCTCGTTGAGAATCTCTTCTTTCATTTTCCCGGTTTCCGTATCGACCATCAGCTGGGTAACAGGGTTCTCCTTTTCGAAATGGGGTTTGAGCTTAGCGAGGGCCATAGCCACTTTTTCGATATCCCGGAAATAGGCTCCTGTTCCGGGTCTTCCCATTTCGACCACCAGTCCCGCATCTCCCTGACGGAGCCTTCCAGTGACATCATTGGTCTTGATCTCATCTGTTCCGCGGCCCATGACCCCCGTCCCCGGGTGGGTGGTCGTAGGGTCGCTGAAGACGGCACGGATACTTCTCGGCCAATCCAATTGAGGAGGCGTCAGGGCACCCGTGGGACAGACATCAACCTCTGCTAAATAGCCTAACCGGAGGAGGGAGAGAACCTTCCGGATGGCTCGAACGAACCATGGGGAATAACGCTCATTTGTGCACACCCGGTAGCATGTAAAACACTCCACGCATTCGTCCTGATTGACCACCGACTTACCATCCTCATCCAGATAGATGACACCCATGGTGCAAACCGCATGACAGTTACCACATCCAACACACTTCTTCTTATCGATTTCCATCTTTCTCAACTCTTCCCAAAAAGGGTCTGCAGAGCATCTTCTCTGGCCTCTTTGATGTGCTCTCGCATGATTCGTTCGCAAAGTTCGGGGTCACACAATCTCAGCGCCAGCATAATTTTTCGATGTCCCTCGATGGCCCTCTTCCCCCCGTCGGGATACTGCAGGGTGTCTTTTCGATATCTCAACACATATTTTCTCATGTTGACGATCAAATGGTGAAGCCGGTACTTATCAGAGACCAATTCATGAAGCGTGTCATGAAACCGGGTATTCCATTTAAATACTTCATCAATCCTATTTTCCCTCAAGGCCTCTTCCGCTTTTTCAATAAAGCCGTCGAGTTGCTCGAGCATTTTCTCGGAAACCTTTTCGGAGGTGAGCTTCAGTGCATATCCTTCCAGGACGGCCCGAAGTTCGAAAAGCTCTTCTACTTCTTCCTTCGAATCCCGGGAAGCGATAAAGCCTCTCTTCTTACGAGGTGTGATGAGGCCTTCTGACTCCAATTTATGGAGGGCTTCTCTCACAGGAGTTCGACTGACCTTCATCTTCGTTGCCAGATGCTCCTCGGTCAATCTTTCTCCAGGGTCGAAGTTTCCGGAAAGAATCGCAGATTTCAGATAGTTGTAGACTTTTTCTCTAACGGGCAAGACCGTCTTTGGGGCAGGGCCTCGGAGTTTAGTGCTACTCAATTTTGTATCCAATTCCAAATATGTGGTCAAACTAGCGTAAACGTACAACAAGATGACTGATCTTGTCAAGATGGCGTTTCTTCTGAAATAACAATAAATTTTTGATAAGAAATCGAAGATTCAAGATAGTCGGACTGTACCCTATCCTCCTGAATTCAAAATTTTTGGATACAATAACTAAAAAACTCTTGACAGATCGGATAAAAAGTTATAATAACCATCCAACATCCTTAAGCCGTCGACCCGATCATTTTTTTTCCAAAAACCAATTACAAGGAGGAAGTCACATGAAAAAAGGTTCATCTGCACATTGGCCGTTTCGAACAGCCATCGTCATCCTGCTGGCAGTATTGGTTTCTGCGGTTGGAAGTCAGGCCGCAGAGTGGAAGCCTACCAAACCGATTGAGTTCGTAGCCCCCTTTGCTCCAGGAGGCGGGAGCGATGTCCTGGCCCGCTCCATTGCCAGCATCATTGAGAGTCAGAAATTGTGTCCCCAGCCCCTACTCGTTGTCAACCGCTCCGGAGGGAGCGGTCTCGTTGGTACGACATCGGTCGCTCAGCAGAAGGGCAACCCACTCGTCCTGGTGACCTTCATCCCTGGCCAGGCACAAGCGGCACTGGTGGCAGGCAAGGGGGCTGCCACCTTCCGTGAACTCACACCGATTTGTAACCTTGCCCTTGATGAGCAGTTGATCGTCGTGAAGGCCGACTCACCTTTGAAGACCATCAAAGACATCATTGCTGAGGCAAAAAAACGTTCTGGAGAGTTGACCATCGGAGGAACGGGAGCTGGTCAGGATGACCAGATTTGCCAGCGTGTCTTTGAACGATCCGCTGGGATCCGGATGCGTTATGTCCCATTTAAGAGCGGGGGAGAAGCGGTCACGGCCCTTCTGGGTGGACATGTCAATATGATCTGGGCCAATCCGCCTGAGTTTGTGCCCCAGTATGAAGCCAAAATGGTACGGCCTGTAGCCGTTGCCAAGGCCACACGCATGACGGACTTTCCGGACGTTCCTACGTTAAAAGAGATAGGACATAATGTGACCTACTTTTTCTACCGGGGCATTATGGCCGCCCAAGGCATTCCTGCGGAAGCCGCTGCCTTTTATGAAAATATGTTTAAGAAGTTGGCGGAATCATCTGCTTGGAAGGAAAATTATCTGAAGAAATATTCGCTCAGCCCTAGCTGGATGGGAAGCAAGGAGTTTGCAAAGGCTGTCGCTCAGAATGAAGAAGAATCGAAAGACGTCCTGAAGGACCTGGGACTTCTTAAGTAGATGATGAAATCCTCCCTGCACCCCCTTTTTCGAAAGGGGGTATGGGGAGATTTTGTTGGAGAATATGGATGCGCCTTGCTGATTTCATAGGTGGAGCGGTCGTCCTCGTATTAGGGCTGGCTGTGATCTTTTTTTCTTCGCAAATGCAATATTATTCCGAATTCGGCCCCGGCCCTGGATTTTTACCTCTGTGGATAGGAATCGGCATTACGGCCTGTGCGGTCGTCGTCATTCTCAATCTCTTGAGAAAACATCAAAAAGCAGGAGCTTTTTTCAAACTCCGAACCAGGGAAGGGTTCAAGCTGCTCATCATCGTTATTGCGACTTTCTTCCTTTTACCCTTCCTCGGTTTTTCTATTGGATTTGGTCTTTTTGCCGGAATCACGATGCGTCTCATGGGAAGACATGGCTGGGTGAGTTGTGGTCTCACGGCCGTTGGGATAGCGATAGGCATTCGTTACGTCTTTGGCCATTGGCTGAACATTCCACTGCCAGCGGGGGTCGTGGGATGGTAGAAACCCTCGTTAGAAAGGACGTGGCTTTGACCTTCTTCTGCGGGGGATTGAAGTTTTAATTATACTATCCCCGTCGTGAATGGCTGGGCTTTCTAAGGGGGTAAAGGGCTGATATGGATATTCTTCAAAATCTCTACATGGGATTCTCCATTTCTCTGACCCCGGTCAATATTCTCTATTGCCTGGCGGGATGCTTCTTCGGCCAAATCGTGGGCGTCCTGCCGGGGATCGGAGCACCCACCGCCGTAGCCCTGCTCCTCCCTCTGACCTTTTCAATAAACCCCACGTCTGCCATCATTATGTTTGCCGGCATCTACTATGGGGTGGCCTATGGAGGAACGATTACTTCCGTCCTTATCAATGTCCCGGGTGAATCGTCAACGGTCATGACCTGTATCGACGGTTATCAGATGGCCCTCAAGGGCCGGGCCGGAGCAGCTCTCTCCGTGTCGGTCATTGGTTCCTGGATTGCCGGGACGATCTCTGTCGCTATTCTAATGTGTTTTGCACCAGCCCTGGCCAAATTCGCCCTCCGGTTTGGACCGGCCGAGTTCTTTGGTCTGGCTTTCATGTCGTTCGGGCTTCTCACCGTTTTCGGCGCAGAGGAGCCCATTAAAACAATCATCTCCACACTGATCGGGCTCCTCATTGCGACGGTCGGGCTCGACGTGGTGAGTGGCATGCCCAGGTTTGCCTTTGGCGTCCCCCAGCTACTCGGTGGATTTGATTTTATCGTCGTCATCTGCGGCATCTTCGGACTGGCCGAGGTTTTCAACAGCATTGAGGAGCCTGAAGAGACCAAGCTCCTGAAGCAGAAGATGCCACTCCGTGAACTCTTCCTCACAAAGGCGGAGTGGATCGCCTCGCGATGGGCCATCCTGCGCGGTGGGATCATCGGGTTCATCATCGGGATCATCCCCGCCGGCGGCATCACGACAGCTTCCTTCCTCGCCTATCTCGCGGAAAAAAGGATTTCCAAGCATCCTGAACGATTTGGGACTGGAGCCATTGAAGGAGTGGCCTCACCCGAGGCAGCGAACAATGCCGCTTCTATTAGCGGGTTCGCTCCGTTGCTGGCGTTGGGGATTCCGGGGTCTCCGACGACCGCCGTTATGTTGGCGGGTTTTATGATGTGGGGGATTCGTCCGGGTCCTCTACTCTTTCAAACCAAGCCGGATCTCGTCTGGGGCCTCATTTCAAGCAAGTTCATCGGGAATTTTATCCTCCTTCTGATGAACATCTTTCTCATCCCTCTCTTTGTTATGATCCTGCGGGTGCCTTATACGATCCTGATGTGCTTCATTGTGATCTTCGCGGCGGTGGGTGCCTTCGCCGTCAACAACAACCTGTTCGATGTCTGGATGATGCTCGGGTTTGGCGTCCTGGGCTATATCATGAAGAAACTCAATTATCCGATCGTCCCCCTGGTCTTGGCCCTGGTTCTCGGGAACCTATCGGAGAATTCCCTCCGCCAAGCCCTGACCATCTCTGGGGGGAATTTTGCCATATTCGTCACCCGGCCCATTTCCGCCCTCTTTATTGTGGCGGCCATCCTCGCTTACCTCAGTCCTCTGATCCGATGGGGCTTGAAAGGCCTGCGACGCCCCAAGGTGGATGTATCATAAGCCCTGGACCATAAGAAATAGGCGAATACTTAGATACCAACGGCTTCAATTCAAACGGGTACAGGTGACCCTTGGCCTGGTTAGTGGAATAGACGCTTGTGATGAAAATAGGAAATGCGGGATAGGGGCACGTTTTGGCCGGAATCTCAGGAGGGCTGGCTACGGGTGGGTTGAAAGATAATCGAGGGCCTCGGTGATGCCCCCCTTCGAAAAGGGTATTCTGGCAAGGGCCAAGCCCATTTCGATCCCACTCAGGGTTCCGGCTAGCATCAGGTCATTGAAGTCACCCAGATGTCCGATTCGGAAAACTTTGCCCGCCAATTTTCCAAGGCCATTCCCCAAGGACAAACTGAACTTTTCTAATACGAGTTTCCGAAAGGCATCGACATCATATCCTTGAGGCATCAACACCGCTGTCAGGGAGGAGCTATATTCCTCTGGGTTCTGACAGAGCAGCTCAAGCTCCCATGCTTTGACGGCGAGACGGGTGGCCTCCCCTAAGCGTTTATGCCGGCCAAACACATTTTCGAGACCCTCTTCCATCAACATATGGAGGGACTCGCGTAGACCGAAGAGGAGGTTGGTCGCAGGAGTATAAGGGAAGAAACCGGACCGGTTGATATGGATCATGGCCTCCCAATCCCAATAAGACTTTGGCAGCCTCGCTGATTTCGATACGGCAAGGGCCTTGTCGCTGATCCCATTGAGGCCGAGCCCTGGCGGAAGCATCAAACCCTTCTGGGAGCATCCAATCGTAATATCCACCCCCCATTCGTCCTGCTCATAATCAATGGAGGCAAGGGATGAAATCGTGTCCACCATGAGAAGAGCCGGGTGTTTGACACGAT